>Ga0209033_1000820_pt1 | contig 18123 bp, 30 predicted proteins | sample LauGreFa1BDMLBDN_2_FD_188218 | JGI IMG/M metagenome (GOLD analysis project Ga0209033, IMG submission 188218) | Freshwater lake microbial communities from Lake Michigan, USA - Fa13.BD.MLB.DN (SPAdes) (version 2) | ecosystem: Environmental > Aquatic > Freshwater > Lake | place: Lake Michigan, USA...
ATCCCGTCCTGTATCCATTACGCTTCCACCATCTGAACTCCGAGTTCTGCGAACATGACAAAAAATAAAACTACAGATGACTTTGAAATCCCTCTAGGTGTACCTAGTGTTAACGCACAAGACGTTTTTGCGGATCTAAAATTTCAAGAACTAAATCACCCTGCCGACTTACCTTTGCTTCCAACAGAAGAGGATAAAAAATGGGCGGAGAAAACCGCACAAGAAGGCGTAAAATTAACAAGTGCCCCATCACTTGCAGCTGAAAAATATTTAAAAAAGCACTTCGGGCAATACAACTTTGACTTGCCTACAACACAGGGACAATGGCAGAACTTCGTTCTGACTAAATTAGTACAACAAGCTAATGATCCCGATCCAAAAATAAGTAAATCTGCGCTAGACACTCTAGCTAAAACCAGCACCGTGGGCCTCATGGTGGAGAAAACAGAACTTAGCGTTACCCATAAAACAAGTGACGAGTTAGAGAAGACCCTACGCCAAGCAATGCAAAGATATCTCAATAAATCAGACGAAAAGGTTATTGAAGGGACGGTAGTAGGTGTTTGAGGACTTTAGCCCAGAAGATTTTGATGCCCTTATTAGTGCCGCACCATTGGCGGAAAAAGCAGCTTTATTAGACGTTATACAAGAACTAAACACCCGTAAAGAAAGAGCCCATGCCAGAAAAGACTATATAGCCTTTGTTAATTCAGTGTGGCCTGACTTTATTAGTGGTGCGCACCATAGGCGCATAGCAAAGCTTTTTGAGGCTGTTGCTCGTGGTGAAAAGAAAAGAATTATTATTAATCTTGGGCCGAGGCATACCAAGTCTGAGTTTGCGTCTTATTTATTACCCGCGTGGTTCTTAGGGCAGTTTCCTAAGAAAAAGATAATGCAGATAAGCAATACTGCTGAGTTAGCTGAGGGTTTTGGTCGTAAAGTACGTAACTTGGTAAACTCAGATGAATACAGACGAATATTCCCAGAAGTCGAGCTCCGCACGGATTCCAAGGCAGCGGGACGCTGGAATACAAACTTTAATGGCGAGTACTTTGCTGCTGGTGTTGGTGGCACCGTTACTGGGCGGGGTGCTGATTTGCTCATTATTGATGACCCTCATTCAGAAGGTGAAGCCGTTATAGCTCAGTTTAACCCTGAAGTTTACGATAAGGTCTTTAGTTGGTATTCATCAGGTCCAAGACAGCGGTTACAGCCTGGCGGAGCCATTATTATCGTTATGACCCGATGGTCCATGAGAGACCTTACAGGACAGATTTTAGAGCACTCTGCTATGAATGGCGGCGACAAATGGGAGGTTGTTGAGTTCCCTGCTATATTACCCAGTGGCAAGCCACTATGGCCTGAGTTTTGGAACATTGAAGAACTTGAAGCTGTACGTAACGAAATTCCAGCAAGTAAATGGCAAGCACAGTATCAACAACAACCTACATCAGAAGCAACAGCCATAATCAAGAGAGAGTGGTGGCAAGAATGGAAGGAAAAAGATCCCCCTGATTGTGACTTTTTGTTGATGTCAATGGATACGGCGTTTGAGAAAAAGACCAGTGCTGACTATAGTGCCATTGTGATATTTGGTGTTTGGAACAATCCTGAAGACGGAGATCAACCAAATTTAATACTTTTAGAGGCATGGCGAGAACGGCTAGAGTTCCCTGATTTAAAGCAACGGACTTTAGAGTTTTATCAAGAGTGGGAGCCTGACGGGGTTATTGTTGAGAAAAAAGCTTCAGGAGCACCGTTAATATACGAGTTAAGACGTATGGGCGTACCTGTACAAGAGTTTACACCTTCACGCGGACAAGATAAGATATCAAGACTTAATGCGGTGGCTGATATTTTTGCTTCTGGTAAAGTATGGGCTCCTCTTACTCGATGGGCTGATGAAGTAATTAATGAGATTGCCTCGTTTCCAGCAGGTAGGAATGATGACTTTGTGGATGCTGTAACTTTAGCTCTTGCTAGGTTTAGGTCTGGGGGCTTTATTGGATCTGCTAAAGATAAGGATATTGATGAAGATAGCTGGATGTATAAGAAACGTGCTAACTACTACTAACGAACAAATAACTTAAGGATCCATCAATGGCTGAAGTTCCAAACAACATATTTAAGGCGATGCAACCGCAGAGTCCCTTTTTAACAGAAGATGATGAAGCGCCAATAGAGGTTAATATAGGGGATCCGATGGATCCTATTGAGACTGAGGTTGATGTAGAGATGGAACAAGAGCCGGGGTTTGATGCGAACCTCGCGGAGTACATGGATGAGGCGGATATGGCCTCACTAGTAGCTGACTTACTTGATGACTTTCACAATGACAAGAACGCTCGTAAAGAGTGGGAGTCTACCTATATAGACGGCTTAGATTTGTTAGGTTTAAAAATTGAAGAGCGTTCAGAACCTTGGCAAGGCGCTTGTGGTGTATACCACCCCATGCTAACAGAAGCGGCTATCCGCTTTCAGTCTGAGATGATCTCTGAAACATTTCCTGCTCAGGGACCTGTAAAAGCCCGAATAATCGGTAAAGATGACCCTGATACCCAGAAGTCTGCGGAACGTGTTGTAGAAGACATGAACTACCAGCTTACGGAAAAAATGACTGAGTTTAGACCTGAACACGAAAAGATGTTGTGGTCCTTAGCATTGGCAGGAGCCGCGTTTAAGAAAGTATATTTTGACCCCTCACTAAACCGTCAGGTAAGTATGTTTGTACCTGCGGAAGATCTGTATATCCCCTATGGAGCCTCTGATGCACGTACTTCAGAGCGACTAACTCATGTCATGCGTAAAACCAAGAATGATGTTAAGAAGCTACAGTATGCGGAGTTCTATCGTGATGTAGACCTTGGTGAACCAACAAAAGACCTTGACGATATTCAGAAGCGCAAAGACGAGGCTGATGGGTATAAAGCCACATACGACAATAGATACAGACTATTAGAGATGCAGGTTGAGTTAGACCTTGTTGGGTTTGAAGATGTCGATGATGACTCAGGTGAAGAGACAGGCATAGCCCTGCCATATGTTGTGACCATTGAACAAGGCACACAAGAGATTCTTTCTATTAGACGTAACTGGGATGAACATGACCCTCTTAAACAAGCTAAGCAACACTTTGTACAATATACTTATATCCCCGGTTTCGGTGCTTATGGCTACGGTCTTATACATCTTATTGGTGGGTTTGCTAAATCTGCAACTTCTATTGTCAGACAGTTAATTGATGCAGGTACACTAAGTAACCTACCCGGAGGCTTAAAATCTAGGGGTCTTAGGATTAAAGGTGATGATACTCCGATCATGCCGGGTGAGTGGAGAGACGTTGATGTTCCATCATCTAATATTAAAGACAACATCTTACCGCTTCCTTATAAAGAGCCAAGCCAAACATTATTCACATTACTACAAAACGTAGTAGAAGAAGGCCGTAGATTAGCTGCAGTTGCTGATGTTAAGCTGGATAACATGAATGGAGAGGCGCCAGTAGGTACTACACTGGCTATCTTGGAAAGAACCTTAAAGGTGATGTCGGCTGTTCAGGCTCGTGTTCACTACTCGATGGAGCAAGAGTTTAAGTTAATTGCAGCGTTGGTAAGAGACTATACTGCCCCTGCTTACGACTACATGCCAGAGTTTGATGCTGAACCCTCAGCTAAGAAAGAAGACTACGATAAAGTTGATATTATTCCAGTCTCTGATCCAAACGCTAGTACTATGGCACAAAGGATCATTCAGTACCAAGCAGCTATCCAGTTAGCTCAACAATCTCCACAAATATACAACTTACCTGTATTACACCGTCAAATGCTTGAAGTTATGGGCATTAAAGACGCGGATAAGATAGTTATTGTGGAAGAAGATCAAAAACCAACTGACCCTGTAACAGAGAATATGGACATTCTTAAAGCTAAACCTGTCAAAGCGTTCATAGAACAAGACCACGATGCGCATTTAACAGTACATAACAGTATGCTAACTGACCCTAAGATAGCGGCAGCAATGGGACAAAACCCTCAAGCTTCTGTCATAAAACAGGCGTTAATGGCACATATCATGGAGCATGTGGGCTTCCAATACCGTAGAGGTATAGAGACTCAATTAGGTACTACATTACCTCCAGAAGATACAGAGTTAAGCCCTGAAATGGCAGTACAACTGGCAAAACTATCTGCTGATGCAGCTAAACAACTACTACAAGCGAACCAAGCTGAACAAGCCCAACAAACGGCTCAACAGCAAGCTCAAGACCCTGTAGTACAGATGCAGCAGAAAGAGTTACAACTTAAAGAGCAAGAGATCAATAACAAAAAAGAGATCGAGCTTAAGAAGATTGACGCTAGTAAAGAGATAGCGATGCTAAACAATGAGGCTAAATTAATGCTTCAAGGCGAAGACGCTAAGGTTCAAGGGTTATTTAAAGGAATGGATATGGCTACTCAACAAATAAGCGCACAAAACGCAAAAAATAACCTAGAGGCCCCGCCACAAGCGGCCTCAGCACCTGCACCTGCACCTGCACCTGCACCACCACAAGGAGCGCCAGCACCTACACCACCGCTACAACCACCTATGGGTTAATAGATGAGCAACTTAGATGACAACACACCTTTGGTTACAATCTACAAAAACAACGTGGAGGGGCACCCTGTTATAGGTTTCGCACATGCCTATTTAACACTATCTGATACTGAGCAGTTGCGGTTTGTATTCTATGCTAAAGACCAATTAGATAATGAAATACAAAGTCTTCTAAGACGTAGAATGAGTGAAGAACGTAAAGAACTCTTAAAGCTTGGAGCAGCAGCTTGGAAAATAATAGATAAAGCTTCGGGAGAATATGTAATTCAACAAGTGTTACCTGATATAAATTTTGATCTTGAAGAAGTAATACCCCTTTACGCAGCACCACAGGAGGTTAAATGAGTGAAGAATATAAAAAACAATATGTAGTCCAAGAGCGTTTTGAAGATGAGCCTGAAAGACAATTTCAGATATTTTATACATTAGAGGCTGCTGAACAATTTGCAAAAGAACAGGCAAGAGAACACTACAGCTACCCAATATCAGAGGTAATATACAACCCTCAAAAACTTGAGCCTTATAACATATGAAAACTGTACTAGATGTACTGCGTAGAGATCTTGAAGATGAGATAGTTGCTCACATGGACGCCCTTGCAAAAGGGCGTGTTGAGGACTTTCCAGCTTACAAATTATTGGTAGGGACTTTATCGGGTCTGTCCTTAGCTCTTAATCGTTTAAAAGACCTGCAAAAAATCGAGGAAGAAAATTAATGAGTACCAAAGATATAGGAAATATAGATACGGATGCTACTATCGAAAAAGGAGAGTCATTAGCTGACCGCTTACCAGATCCGGTAGGTTACAAGCTTTTATTGATTAAACCTAAGATAGTGGACAAAACAGCAAGCGGTATTGAAATGCCAGACGCTTTCAAAAAGAAAGAAGAGGCAGGTGCTGTAGTTTGTATGGTGCTTAAAGTAGGCAACATGGCTTATGAAGATAAAGTAAAATTCCCAACAGGTCCTTGGTGTCAAGAAGGTGATTTCGTATTAATTGGAGCATACCGTGGTTCACGATTCTCTGTTGATGGGGAAGAGTTCATCTTAGTAAATGATGACATGATTGAAGGTACAGTTGCTGACCCACGTGGCATTAGCCGCGCATACTAGGAGGATAAATGGCTGAAGAATACGAAAACGAAGATATTGATGTAGATCTTGATGGGGGCGATGATTACGAAGTTGATATCGTAGACGATACTCCTGAAGAAGATCGAGGTAGAACTAAGTTAGCTGATGCAGAGGACGATGACGATGATGAGTTAGAATCATACTCTAAAGGCGTTCAAAAGCGCATTAATCAGATAAACCATAAGTACCACGATGCTAAACGTGAGAAAGAAGCGTTAGAAAGACAAAATGCTGAAGCTATACGTATTGCTCAGGCTATTCTTGCAGAAAACGAACAGTTAAAAAGCACACTTAACTGGGGGCATCAGGAGTATACGAAGGAAGCTCAAGGTCGTTTAGAATACGCACATAAAATTGCGCAGGATAAATACCGTCAAGCTTTTGAAACGGGTGATACAGATGGAGTACTTGAAGCACAGGAAGAGTTAAGCGAACTAGCCAATCAAAAACGGCAATTAGCTAACTTGGTGCCACCTGTACAACAAAAAGCTTTACAACCACAAAGTAATGATGTATATATTCCACCATCAGTGCCAGAAGCGCCACCAAGAGACTATAAAGCCGAGAGCTGGGCTGGAAAGAATCCATGGTTTGGTAAAGATGAAGAGATGACCGCCTTCGCTTATGGACTGCACGAAAAATTGGTTAAATCCGGTGTAGACCCTACCTCTGACGAGTATTATCAGCGAGTAGACTCCCGCATACGGGAAGTATTCCCAAAGAACTTCGACAAAAAGAAATCTTCACCAGTGGCATCGGTAGGTAGAACTACTGCACCTAAAAAAGTCACTCTGAACACATCTGAAGTCGCTATAGCAAAACGTCTTGGAGTACCTTTAGAGGTATACGCCAAGTACAAAGTAAAGGAGCAACAACTCAATGGCTAACGTACAAATTGACAGAGCACCACGCTCTACAGAAACACGCGAAAAAGAAGTTCGTCCAGTATCATGGAAACCTGCGCATGATTTGCCAGCTCCAGACCCACAAGATGGCTACGTGTTTCACTGGAAAAGAGTTTCTATGATGGGGGTGCCTGATCCAGCGAATATGGCTAAGGCCAAACGCGAGGGGTGGATACCTTGTCAAGCGGAAGATCATCCTGAGTTATTGTCTGACTTTGCTGCCTTTGGTTTAAAACCCCAAGGGTTGATTGAAATTGGTGGACTTGTTTTGTGTAAGACTACTGTCGAGAACTCAAACTCTCGTAAAGAGTATTATGCTAATATGTCCAGAGCGTCTGTGGAGTCTGTTGATAACAACTTCTTGCGCGAAAATGATCCTCGGATGCCCCTTTTCTCTGAAAAAGCATCTAAAGTGTCTTTTGGTCGCGGTTCCTAAATAATTAGGGCCGTGTTGAATCTTATTTAGGAGTTTTTTATGGCATATCCTAGCAACGTCGGTCCCTACGGTTTTCTACCGAATACCTTAGAAGGCTTTCAGCCTTACGCTGGTGCAACTCGGTATTTACCGATTGCGTCTGGCTACGCAAAAAATATTGGTTATGGCGACCCTGTGTCTCTATTAGCTGATGGTACTATCGCACGTGTAGATTCATCTACTGGAGCTAAAACTGCTTGGGCTATTAACCCAATCGGTATCTTCTTAGGTTGCTCTTACACTAGCCCAACTTTAAAATACAAAGTTTTCTCACAATACTGGCCTACTGGAACTTCTGCTTCTGATGCCGTTGCTATTGTTGCTGACGACCCACAAATTTTAATGAAGGTTAATTTGACTAATGCTGGTACAGCTTACACTTCTGGTGCTGCTACTCTAGCTGATGTTGGTCAAAACATTGGTTACTTCATTCCTACTAACTCAGGTTCTATTGTTGATGGCGTTAATACTGCTACTGGTAACAGCGCCATTTCAGTTGATTTGGCTTCTAAAAACACTACTGCAACACTGCCTTTGCGCATTGTTAGTATGGTTCAAGAAACTGCATTATCTGACGGTACGTTTGTAGAAGCTTTCGTAGCTTATACAGCACCAACAATGACTGCGGCTGTGACTCAATCAGGTACTACTCCATTTGCTGTTTCAGCTGTGGCTATTACTGTCGTTGGTGGTCACGCATATCGCAACCCTGTCGGCATTTAAGGAGTTTAACTAATGGCTGCTATTTCACGCGCGCAACTACTAAAAGAACTACTTCCCGGTCTTAACGCTCTGTTCGGTTTAGAATATGATCGTTATGGTGAGAAGTATAAAGAAATCTTCGAAACTGAATCATCTGATCGTTCTTTCGAAGAAGAACAAAAACTGTCTGGCTTTGGTGCCGCTGCGGTTAAAAACGAAGGCTCAGGTATTACGTATGACAATGCGCAAGAAGCTTGGTCTACTCGCTACACCCACGAAACTATCGCTCTGGGCTTTTCTTTAACTGAAGAAGCTATTGAAGATAACTTGTATGACTCATTGTCTGCTCGTTATACAAAAGCATTGGCTCGCGCTATGGCGTACACCAAAGAAGTTAAAGGCGCTGCTGTACTAAACAATGCATTCAACTCCAACTATACTGGTGGTGACGGCAAATCTTTATGTAACAGTGCACATCCTTTAACTTATGGCTCAACAATTTCTAACGTACCATCTACACCAGCTGATTTGAACGAAACTTCATTGGAAAATGCGGTTATTCAAATTGCCTTGTGGACTGACGAACGTGGTTTATTGATTGCTGCTAAACCTAAAAAATTGGTTCTACCTCCTGCATTACAATTCGTAGCAACTCGTTTGTTAGAAACTGAATTGCGTGTTGGTACAACTGACAATGATGTGAACGCTCTTAAGAACAACGGTTCAATTCCCGGCGGCTATACTGTTAACCCATGGTTGACTGATACAAATGCTTGGTTCTTGTTAACTGACGTTCCAAACGGTCTGAAACATTTCGTTAGAACTCCATTAGCTACATCAATGGATTCGGACTTTGACACCGGAAACTCTAGGTACAAGGCCCGTGAACGTTATTCTTTCGGTTTTAGTGATCCTTTAGGTGTTTTTGGTTCAGCTGGTTCAGCTTAATTTATTAAGATAAATCAGTAACTTAGAGTAAATTAAGGGCTTTTTCGGAGGCCCTTTTTATAAATTTTATTGGGGGGCACATGCCAATACCTTTAAACACTGCTCGTGGGATAATGTCGGCAGTCCCATCAGAAACATATATAAAGGACACAACTGAAAAAGGAATAGATGCTCTTAGGGGGATAATAGGTGTGCCGACTAATGCTGAATTAAAAACCAAAGCACTTGAACAAGCTAAGCAAAAGTTGTATCAAAAACAACAGGAACAATTACCAAGGCATTTAGAAGGGTTTGCACCTGAAACTATCCCAAAAGAATATTGGTTAAACGAAACAGATGCTCCAAATACAGATAAAATGCGGGTTCCTGCGTATAGGGCTGGTTTGAAACCCAAAGATACTGATCCAAAAACAGGGCTAGAAACATTGCCTATGAGGGGCAAGGATATAAATGACCCGTCTCTTCATGGGGTATATAACCCTAATGTTAGTGGAAGTTGGAAACAAACTAACAAAAAGACAGACCCGTATTTACCTATGTCACAACTATATGCTAGAGCTAGGTCAATGAAAGCTGCCGAACATTTAGGTATCCCTCAATTAACCCCCGAAGAATTAGCAGGTCTTGTATTGCAAGAAGGTGGGGCAGGTATGGGAGGAGGTATTGTGTATGGAGGTAACCCAAAAGAAGATAAAATATACAACATGTTAAAAGAACATGGGATTAATGTTGACAATGCTGGGTTTTTAACTCAAATGAAAACTAAATATGACTTAGCTAAACGGTTAAAAAAACCTTTTGGTGAACTATGGAATGGTACAGGTAAAAATTGGGCAGGAACATCGGGCGCACAGTACGCTAAAAATTTAGAAAAACAAATAAATGCAGCTAAACACCCTAAAAATAAACAGCTTATGGATTTAATTCATATGGGTTTAGCTCATGGAGAGGCGTATCCACACAAAAAACCTATGCCAAAAGGAACTCCAAAGCATGATTTATCTAATGATTATAAATAAACTTGCAAGACTAAATAAACTGTAGTATAAGTACTTCATACCGGGGAATAATCCGGCCTAGTAGACAGCCCCCGCTGACGCATAGAAGACTACTAGGCTTAGACTTTCTATGAAGGAAACTAAAATGGCATTTACTACATTTTCAGGCCCAGTCCGTACAGGTACTGTTAAAGATACTACTGGCACCGTTCCGGGTTATATTGATAACACAGGTGTTGTTGTTTTATTACAAGCGGCAGCTCTTCCAGCCACTGCGGGCACTACTACTGTTGCGGTTCTCCCTGCGGGCTCTCAAATCATTGACATACAAGTAGACACAACTACTGTATTCAACTCAGCTACTACTCTTGTTATTGGTGACGGTACTACTGCTAACAAATTCGTTACTTCTACTACTATTACAACTGCTGGTCGTGACGATACTTCAGCTACTAAACAATGGCTTCAGTTCATAAACATCGGTACTACTGATGTTGCTATCGTAGCTACTACTGCTGGTTCAGCTGCAACTGGCGCTGCATGGGTTACTGTTACTTATGCACAAAAAACATCTAGTGGTGCTCAAGATCCTGCTTCTGCATAAGAAATAGGTAGGTAGCTTGTGGAACATCAAAGAGCTTCAGATCCAGTGATACAAACGGCGCGGGAGCTCGCTACCCACAGTGCGGACATAAAACACTTACAGAATGACATGGACAAAATGATTAAAGATATGGATGAGATAAAAGAAGCCATAAAAGAAATCAGTAAAACCCTGTCTGAAGCTAAAGGTGGGTGGCGTATGTTCATGATCTTTGGTGGTATAGGTGCTGCAATAGGGGCTAGTATGTCTTGGATAATAGATCTCGCAAGGAACTAATATGACTACTAAAAAAACTCCGAATTTAGCTGTTGGTAGAGGTGAAAAACTTCCAGTATCTAAAGGCGCTGGTTTAACTGCCAAAGGCAGAGCCAAGTACAATGCCGCTACAGGCTCTAATCTTAAAGCCCCACAACCACAAGGGGGACCCCGCAAGAAGTCATTTTGCTCGCGCATGGCAGGAATGCCGGGGCCTATGAAAGATGAGAACGGCAAACCTACACGCAAAGCAGCCTCACTAAAAAGGTGGAACTGTGGTAGTAAGTAAACTAACGGGAAGGTAATATGACTCGCCCATCACGCGGTATTTCTGATATACAAGAAAAGGCTAGAGGAAACAAAATGACTAAGTTAAAAGCGGGTATGGCCCCATTAAAGAAAAAAGATACACTTAAAGCTAAAGTAACTAAACGAGCTCCAACTCCAGATATGGCTCAAATAGGTGCTATGCGTTCTGCTGGTTTAGGTGCTGTTCCGGGTTCTCCAACTGCGGCTATGAAGAAAGGTGGATCTGCTTGCAGAGGTATGTACAAAGGTGGCAGTGTTGATGGCGCTGTTAAAAAAGGCAGAACTCGTGGGAAGATAATCTAATGGCTACTACAGTAAAGGCTACAAAAACACCAAAAAAACAGGAAGAGCCTGATGTTGGTCAAGCTGACATTGATAGAGCGATGCTTGATAAACGCAATAAGTACGAGGAAGACATAAGCAAGAAGTTTGGTGTTGGTGACTCACCATATGAAAAATTTAGTGGTCCAGACTACTACAAAGGTAAAAAATGTGGTGGTTCTGTAAAAGGCTATAAATCAGGCGGTACAGCTTCTCGTGGTGATGGTTGTGCTATTAAAGGGCATACAAAAGGTAGGATGATCTAATGGCTACTGAACCAAAACGATACGCCCAACGTGGGACTAAAGTAGGGGAAAAGACTAAACTTAGAAATCTTCCTACCGCTCTTAGGGATGAGCCATCCTATGGTCGCTCTCTTTCATTTAGAAGTGACTCTCCAAAAACTAGTACGGGCGGAAGTGGTGGTTCAAACCTTATTCCAAGAAGCCGCGTAGATATGGCGTCAGGTGACCGTAATATAGGTAGCCAAAAACCAACTGCGGGCCCTAAAAATATAGTTCCTAGAGGAACAAGCCAGCCAGGTCCTGTAAAACCAGAAATGCCAAGCTCTGCTAGAACTATGAAAGACGTACAAGGAACAGATAGAGCAAAGGCTTTATCGGGACCTGCAGAAAGTTTAGCGAGTAAAGCTAGTAGAGTATCTAACTTAAGTAGAGCAGGACTAGGACTTGGAGCTGCACTGTATTCTAAAAATGCAGGTGAAGGCAGTGACTTTAAAGGAAAAGATCGTCCAGCTCCTTACTCAGGACTAAAGCTAACAGGGTATGATATCCCAAAAGATTTTGGAATGAAAAACCCGTCTGAAGATTGGGAGGATAAAAAATCAGACACCCCCAAAACTCCAGAACCTAAAGCTCCAGTAGCTAAAGCTCCAACTACCAAAACAGGATCTTCTAAAACAGGATCTTCTAAAGGTGAGTCACAAACTAGTAAAGATGCTAGAATGGCGGCATATGAAGACTGGGTGAAAACAAATAGAGACCCTGCTACAGCGTCATATTTAAAAACAGGACATATGAAAAAAGGCGGTAAAGTTAGGGCTAAACCAATGAAAGCCTTTGCTAAAGGTGGTTCTGTTAAGTCATCAGCTTCTTCAAGAGGCGATGGCTGTGCTACTAAGGGTCACACTAAAGGAAGGATATACTAATGGCTGGGGGAGGACAAGGTTACGCAGATGGTGGAATTATAGGTCAAGGGTTTGGAGGTCCACAACCTCCACAGTTAGGGCAAGCAAACCCAACACCTCAGTTTAATACTCAGAGTGCGTACAATAACTTTGCCTCTCCTAATTCCAATTTTATGAGTTACCCACAACAAGGGCAACCTAACCAACCCAGTGCAGCGCCTACGGCTATGTCTAACACACTCCCACCTGTACAAAGTGCTCCTAGTCCTGATATGGGCGGGATGTCTCCAAGTAACAATATGGGGTATGATAATAGCGATAGTGACGCAGGTATAGGCGGACAGCCAGTGACTCAAATGCAATCTCCATTGCAAGGACAACCACCAAGTCTGTCTCAGTATATGCCTCAACAAGGACTACAAATTCAGGGCAATCCTACTTCGGTGCCCGTACAACGACCACAACAAAGGTAAAAGAACATGCGTCAACAGATTGCTACTCAAACAGGTGTAGGTTCAAGCAACATCATTGCAACAGACATATACATTAGCCCTTTTAACGTAGGGTTCGGTGTTGTAACAACAGGCACTGTTACTTATACTATTCAACATGCTTTTGGTAACCCACAGGACGGAACTGTTTTAACATGGTTTCCGCATCCAACTATTGCAGGTAAATCAGACGCTCAAGATGGTAACTATGCTTTCCCTGTATCAGCTATTAAAATATTGGTAACTGCGGGTGACGGCACTGCTACTATGACTCTAATTCAAGCGGGTCTTGTAGGCAGCTAATATGGCTTATGTAGGGTATACAGGGGTTTCAAACCAAGCTAATACTACTGATGGGTTTGCCCTAGGTATAGGGGCTTGTAATGATCCTACAGAGACATCATTTGGTGAGAATGTAGGCGATGGAAGTGTAGTTGACCTGTACCATAATGGGGGCCCTATTACCAAGTCGTTTATCCTTATGGAGTCTTCGGGCTACGTATTACAACAAGATGATTTTAAAATAGTACTAGAGGCTTCATAATGGCGGATCAGAAAATATCAGCGATGCCTAGCGCATCAACTCCTTTAACAGGGGCGGAATTAGTACCTTTAATTCAATCAGGCGCCAATGTACAATCTACTTTAGCTAACTTCGGTGCTTACGCAAGAACTGCGTTTTCTAACTATGGGTCTTTCGAAGATACGGGCGCTGCTCAAACTACAACGGCTAACACCGTTACAAATGTAAGAATTAACACTACATCTTACGCTGTAGGTATGACTCGTAATGCGCTTAACTCAACTATAGCAGTTACAACTGCGGGTATTTACAGTGTTATTATTAGTGTACAACTAAGCAATAGCTCTTCTAACTACGATGATTGTACGTTATGGCCTACTATAAATGGAGCTAATGTTGCCAACTCTGCTAGTGTTGTAGAAATACCTGCAAAAAAGGGGAATGTTGATGGTCTTACTATTTTAACTGTGCAATATACACTTAGTTTAAATGCGAGTGATTATGTAGGGTTTAAATGGATTTCAGAAGGGGGGACAGCGTCTATTCTTACAATCCCTGCTAGTTTATCTGCACCTATTCATCCAGCCGCTGCTGGCGTTATTCTCTCTATTATACAAGTAGCGTAATGAGCACTTCAGGTCTTACTACATTTAATCCGGATATAGCTGAGATAATAGAAGAGGCATACGAACGTGTCGGTGTTGAGATTCGTACAGGCTATCAATTTAGAACGGCTAGAAGGTCTTTAAATTACTTATTGGCTTCTTGGGCTAATAAAGGCTTGAACCTATGGACTATTGAACAAGGCGATATCCCTTTGTTAGTAGGTGTTGGTACGTATGCTTTACCTGATGATACTGTTGATTTAATAGAGACTGTGATACGTCAAAACCCCGGTAGTACTTCTAATCAAGTAGACCTACAAATAGCTCGTATAAGTGTTTCTACATACGCAACAATACCAAATAAGCTAACTCAGGGCAGACCTATACAGATATTTGTTGATAGGCAGACTCCTACACCTACAGCTAAGATATGGCCTTTACCTAGTCAAACAGGCTACACTTTAGTTTATTGGCGTTTACGTAGAATGCAAGATGCAGGGCAAGCCGGAGTAAATACGCTTGATATCCCTTTTAGATTCTTAGAAGCTATGACTGCTGGGCTAGCCTACAACTTGGCTCTTAAAACACCAGAAGCAGAAAATAAAATCCCTATGCTTAAACAACTCTATGATGAGGCTTTTGAACTGGCGGCTGATGAAGACCGTCAACGAGTGTCTTTTAGATTTGTACCTAATATAGGCAGTGTAGGCGGCGGAGGCTGGTAAATGGGTACTCCGTTTGCTGGTGAGAAAAGAGCGTTTGGCTTCTGTGATCGTTGCGGGTTTAGATACGCATTAAAGAAACTGCACACCTATGTTATTATAGGTAAACGGATAAATATGCGGGTATGTCCAGAGTGTATGGACAAAGTTGGTGGAGACCACCCACAAAACTGGGTTGGTATAATAGGTGCCCAAAAGGTAGCAAATGATCCACAGGCTCTACAAAACCCTAGACCGGATGTAAACTTAAACGCTTCTAGAGGTTTATTTGCTTTTAACCCTGTGGCGACACAGACTATTACTACCACATTGAATGATGTGTTTATTACGATTACTTGAGGTATACTATGGCTAGTTTTGAAGGTTCAGCTAAAGACGTTAAAGAAGACAAAATCCTTGCAAAGAAAAACAAGATGTCTATGTCTGATTGGGAGAAAAGCTCAAAAGACGCTAAGCATGACAAACAAAAATCTATGAAGGGTCTTAAAAAAGGCGGCATTACATCTATGGATGCTAAGAAGATGGGTCGTAATGTAGCTCGTGCTATGAATCAAAAAAGTTCAGGTAGAGGTCGATAATGGCTAAGCAACATATTGAAGGATCTGCTGAGTATAAAGGCGTTAAATCTGTACCTACTCCTGTAGGCAATGGATACCCTGTGCAAATAGAAAACAAAAAGACAGTGAAAGTACGTGGTACTGGTGCGGCTACTAAAGGCACTATGGCTTCTAGTAAAATGGGCTAAGCTATGACGTATGATGAGTTGACAACTGCTATACAACAATACCTTATGGTGGAGTATGTCGGTGACGGAGCAGAGCCTACATTTGTAGCAAACATTGACAACTTCATTCAACATACTGAGATTTTAATAAATAACTCAGTGCAACTACCCGCGTTTCGTAAAAATGTAACAGGTACTTTTACTTCTGGATTTCAGTATATAGATCTACCTACAGACTTTTTATCTATATTCTCTTTAGCTGTCGTACCTAATACTATAGTTAACGTAACTCCAACAGCAACATATCAGTATCTATTAAACAAAGACGTAAACTATATTAGAGAAGCGTACCCTTACCCTGTATCTACAGGGATACCTAAATATTATAGTTTATTTGATAACACTGCTCTTATAGTAGGACCTACTCCAGACTCTAACTATACAGTTGAAATGCACTACTACGCCTACCCGCAATCTATTACAGAGGCTCCATCGGGTACAACTTGGCTGAGTCTTGAATTTCCCAATGCATTGCTTTGGGGGTCTTTAGTAGAAGCCTATATATTCTTAAAAGGCGAGCAAGAATTAATTCAAACGTACCAGACTAAATTTGACCAAGTTATGGCTGAGCTTAAACAGTTGGGTGATGGTAAAAACCGTCAAGATTCTTATAGAACTACACAAGTACGAGATAAGGTAAATTAATATGAGTGAAGAAAATAAAAACCCCATTGCCTCTGTGCTTAATAGCGTAAGCATAATAACAGAAAATAATGAGCCTGAAGAGGCTGTAGAAACCGAGGAAGACTAATGGCTATAACTCAAGCAATCGCATCGACTTTTAAATCAGAGCTTTTAGGTGGGGAGCAGAACTTCACTGCGTCTACTGGCAACACTTTTAAAATAGCATTATACACATCATCTGCTACTTTAAACTCAAGTACAACTGCCTACACTACGTCTGGAGAATGTCCAAGCACAGGTAACTATACTGCTGGAGGAAACACTTTAACAAGCCAGAGCATAACTTTGTCAGGTACTACAGCTTATATTGATTTTGCTGATTCTACTTGGGCGAGTTCTACTATCTCTGCAGCTGGGGCGTTGATATATAACTCAACTAACTCAAATAAAGCAGTATGTATTTTAGATTTTGGCGGTACTTTTACATCAACTAACGGTGCATTTACGGTGGTATTCCCTGCGCCTACTACTACTACCGCTGTATTAATACTAAACTGATAGAGACATGGCTGATGTTTCTGTAGGCATAAGAGGTTGGTCTGGAGGTGCATGGGGAGTTGAGGCGTGGAATACGCCTACCCCGACTACTTTTTTCTCTCCTCTAACGCTTACAGAAACATCAGTAACTACAACTGCAGGTGCAACACCCTCGGTTACAGGACAAAACCTTACTCTTACAGAAAACTCGGTAGCTCTAAGTACGGGTCAAAGCTTATCTGTTACAGGACAAAATTTAACACTTACTGAGAGATCCGTATCCCTTTCTTTGGAGGCAACTCTATCTGTCACAGGACAGAATCTAAATTTAACGGAAAACTATGTAAGTATAATTTCTGTTAATAGTATTTTTGTTACAGGCCAAAGCTTAACGCTTACAGAAAACTCTATATCCTTAAATGTAGGACAAAGCCTACCCGTTACAGGGCAAAACTTAACTCTTACTGAGACCCCAATAGATTTAGCATTAGACGCTGTGCTATCTATTACAGGCCAAGAGCTTGTTCTTACAGAGTCCTTAGTAGAAGTAATATCAGTTAATAGTGTTTTTGTTACAGGGCAAAGCTTATCACTTTTAGAAAATAGTGTAGATCCACAACTATCTGTAGCACTTAATATAATAGGGCAAAACCTAAACTTAACTCTAAATGCTCCAAAATTCTGGTTCCCCGTTAACCCAGACCAAACACCTAATTGGCAACAGATTAATAGCACCACTCCTGTGACATGGAGTTTAGTAAACACAACGCAGAGCCCAAGCTGGGTAAATATAGGCACAAACCAAACCCCCGCTTGGTCTCAAGTAAACACCGTACAAAATCCAGATTGGATTGACATACCCCATTAAAAATGGTATACATAGCGCACAATTTTTGAGGATAAAACCCAATGGCATCAACCTATTCACCTAATTTACGTATCGAGCTTATTGGTAATGGCGAGCAGTCCAATACATGGGGTACTACAACCAATACTAACCTAGGCACTTTAATTGAACAAGCCATATCTGGTTTAGTATCTGTTGATGTAACTGCGGGCAATGTTACTCTTACATCTTTAAATGGAGCTTCAGATCAGTCCCGTCAGATGATTATTGTAGCTACAGGAACTCCGGGTGTAACACGCACTATTACGGCTCCTGCGGTTAATAAAGTCTATATCGTATATAACAATTCAAATGCAACTCTTAGCTTTATAGCTTCCGGTGGTACTGGAGTGTCTTTAAGTGTGGGTGCTAAAAAATTAATATATTGTGACGGTACAAACTTTGTTGAGGCTATTAACTCTGTAGCTATTACTAGTGGCTCTATTAACGGAACTACAATAGGTGCAACAACTGCTAGTACTGGAGCGTTTACAACTCTTAGTGCGTCCTCTACAGTATCTGGCACTGGCTTTTCTACGTATTTAGCTTCACCACCA
>Ga0209033_1000822_pt1 | contig 18068 bp, 20 predicted proteins | sample LauGreFa1BDMLBDN_2_FD_188218 | JGI IMG/M metagenome (GOLD analysis project Ga0209033, IMG submission 188218) | Freshwater lake microbial communities from Lake Michigan, USA - Fa13.BD.MLB.DN (SPAdes) (version 2) | ecosystem: Environmental > Aquatic > Freshwater > Lake | place: Lake Michigan, USA...
GTGGGGTGCAGTGACAAGGCCCGCCATTGTGCCCGTGCCCACTCGCGCAGGTGACAGCCGCTGCGCCTGGGCCATGACAGAATGGATCGCATGGACATCAATTCGATCGAAGTCACCGCCCCCCCGATCCCTGCCGCCACCGTGGTGATGCTGCGCGATGGCGCTGCAGGCCTGGAGGTTTTTTTGTTGCGCCGCCACAGTGCCTCGGCTGTGTTGGGGGGTGTTTTTGTGTTTCCTGGCGGCAAGTTGGACCGCCTGGACGCTGACCCGGGCTTGCATGCGCGGCTCGACCATGCCCCCGATGTGTTGCACCAGCGTTTGCGCGAGAGCGATGTGAGCACCGATACCGCTGCCAGCCTGTGGGTGGCGGCCTTGCGCGAATCGTTCGAAGAGTGTGGCGTGCTGTTTGCACAGGGCGGTGCCCAAGGCTTGCAATGGGATGGTTTGCGGCATGAAGAAGGGGCCTTTGCCGACCTGATTCACCGCCACGAGTTGCAATTGCAGTGTGAGGCTTTGTGGCCGTGGTCGCGTTGGATCACGCCGCGCGTGCCCTCCGTCACCAACAAACGCTTTGACACCCGCTTTTTTGTCGCCCGCGCACCCGCAGGGCAACAGGCGGGCCACGACAATGTGGAGGCCACTGAGAGCGTGTGGATGACCCCGCGCGACGCCTTGCACCGTTACTGGGCGGGGCAGATGGAGATGGCCCCACCGCAAATCATGAGCCTGGTCCATTTGGCGCGGTTTGAACATGTGGATGCGGTGCTGCACGATGCGGCCCAGCGTGGCCCGCACCTGGTTGAACCCCAGCCCTTTGACGACAACGGCACGCGGGTGATTTGCTACCCCGGCGACCCACGCCACAGTGTGGGCGCGCAAGCCATGCCCGGCCCCACCCGACTGCGCTTTGTGAACCAGCGATTCGAGCCCGATGGCGGCTTGGCCGCTTTTGGGGTGTGAACCCAATGGCAGGGTCTTGTCAGCGCTTGCGTATCATGGGCCGTGGTGCCTCGACTGTCGGGGCAGGAGAAACGCCATGACGTGGATGCTGTTGGGTTTGGTTTTGTTTTTGGGCGCGCACTCTTTGCGGGTGTTTGCCGAGGGCTGGCGCAGCCAGCAAATTGGGCGCTTGGGTGAGAAAACCTTCAAGGGCATCTATGCGGTGGTGTCTTTGCTTGGCTTTGTGTTGCTGTGCTGGGGCTACGACCAGGCCCGCGCCACCCCCACGGTGTTGTGGGTCCCCCCCGTGGCCACGCGCCATGTGGCGGCCTTGCTGATGCTGTTCGCTTCGGTGCTGTTGGTGGCCGCTTATGTGCCGGGCAACCACCTGAAAACCCGCATGCGCCACCCCATGGTGCTCAGCGTCAAGGTGTGGGCCCTGGCCCATTTGCTGGCCAATGGCAACTTGGAAGATGTGATTTTGTTCGCCACCTTTTTGGTGTGGGCAGTGCTGTGCTTTCGCGCTGCCCGGGCCCGTGACCGGGCTGCCGATCTGGCCCCGGTGGTGCCGCAAATGCGCGCCACTTTGGTCGCGGTGATGGGTGGCGTGGTGTTGTACGCGGTGTTTTTGTTCAAAGCCCACGCTTGGTTGGTGGGCGTGAGCCCCATGGGTTTGTGACGTTTTTTTCCGAGGAGTTATGCCATGCCAGTGATCACTGTGACCTTGTTGCCGGGTTACCCGCCGGAGACCCAGCACCGCTTGGTGCAGCGCTTGGCTGATACCGCCCGGTCGGTGATTTCTGCCAGTGACGCGGGGACCACCGTGTTCATCAACGAGGCCAGCACCTATCGGCGCGACGGCAAAGTCTATGCTGGGGGTGCAGCGGTGGTGCCTGACGCGAGTGCGCGGGTGCAAAGTTTTTTGGAAACCATGGCCGCGCGCAAGCTGACCGAGGCCCAAGCGTTTTTGGCCCCAGGCTTTGAAATGGTTTTTCCGGGCCCGGCGGTGATGCACCGCTTGGAGCAATTGATGGAGTGGGGCAAGCCGCGCTACCGCTCGGTGGCCAAACGCTACGAGCGCTTTGACGAATGTTGGCAAGGTGACACCACGGTGGTGTATTGCAGCGGCACTTTGTTTGGCGTGTGGAACGATGGCAGTGCATTTGAAGGCATTCGCTTCATTGATCGCTTTGAGGTGGTCAACAACCTCCTCACCCGCCAAGAGGTGTGGAACGATGTGGCCGAGATCCAGAGGACTTTGTGACCCTGGCAGTTTGGTCGGCAAAGTGTGCCGTCATCCGCTGGATTTCATGGGCCCTGGTGTTGGCTTTGGGGCCCAGCGCAGCACAGGCCAATGCGGACCTGGGCTGGCGCATCATCACCGACCGCAACCTGGGTAATTGCGGCGCTTGCCATGCTTGGCAAGCGGCACCGGCATCCACCAGTACCTTTGCGCCTTCATTGGACGGGGTGGCACAGCGCTACAGCGCGGCGCAGTTGAAGCAATGGGTGGTCGATCCACGCCACCTGCGGCCCGATACATTGATGCCGGTTTTTGGCAGCTTGATTGGCTTGCGCCAACCCGCACCCGCCCAAGCGGTGTTGAGCACCGAACAAATTGACGCGGTGGTTGTGGCCTTGCAGCAGCGCACGGTCATTGTGCAAACGCCTGCTGTGCCGCCCGCTTTGTCGCCACCCGCGTCCTCATCTGTGGCGCTGACCCCCTCACAAAAAAATCTGGTGCCAGATGCCCAAGGGCGCATCAGCGGCTTGGCTTTTTTGTCGCCCAGCCTGCGTCAAATGAATGACGACGACATGGCCAACCCGATGAGCCTGTGGGTCGAGCGCGGCTTGTCGGCTTGGGGCCAAAACAGCGCTGGCCCCAGTTGTCAGTCCTGCCACGGTGCTATCGGCCAAATGCGCAAAGCCGTGGCCCAACACCCCAAGTTAAGCCCCGATGGTCAGGCTTTGCGCAACATCGAAGATCAGATCGGTGTCTGTCGGCAGCGCCAGGGCGCAGCCAGTGCCTTGCCCGATGACAGCGTGTTGGCCCTGAGCGCAGCCTTGCACCACACTGCGCGCGGCGAGCCCATCGCGGTACAAGCTCCGCCCAATCAGACAGCGACTTGGCAGGCCCAGTGGCAAGCCGGTGCTCATCAGTACCAAACCCGTCAAGGCCGCATGAATCTGTCGTGTGCCCACTGTCACGATGATCGCGTGGGCGCACAAATGCGTGGCGACACCATCAGCCCTGCGCACCCCACCGGCTTTCCGATTTACCGCTTGTCGTGGCAACAAGCTGGCGGCATGGACCGGCGCTTGCGGGCTTGTTTCTCTGGCGTACAGTCCGCCATGCCCGAGCCCGGCAGCGCGATTTTGCGCAGCCTGGAGCTGTATTTGAAAGTGCGCGCCAACGGCATGCCCATAGAGGGGCCGTCGGTGCGGCGCTGAGGTTTTGATTTCCATCCTTGTTCACAGAAAGAACCCCACATGACATCCTCCCTGGACAGCGTGCGCGCTGAACTGGCCCCCCAAGGCACCTTGAAAGTGGGCTTGAACCTGGCCAATTTTTTGTTGGTCAGCATGAAAGACCCAAGCCTTGCCCCCACGGGCATTGCGCCCGATTTAGCGCGTGAAGTGGCGCGAGAAATCGGTGTGCCGATTGAATTTTTCCCCTATGCCACGCCCGGTGAAATGGCCGATGCGGCACACAGCGGTGTGTGGAACATGGCCTTGTTGGCGGTCGAACCTGCGCGACAAAATGTGATTGATTTTTCGGCACCTTATTTGGAGATCGAAGCCACCTATCTGGTGCCAGCCAACTCACCGCTGCAGCACATCGAAGACGTGGATCGCACAGGTGTGCGGATCTCGGTCATGCACAAAAGCGCCTATGACTTGTATTTGAGCCGCAGCTTGAAGCATGCGCAACTGGTTCAAGTGGCGAGCATGGATGCGTCGTTTGATCAGTTTGTGGCCCAAGGCCTGGAGGCTTTGTCGGGGCTGCGCCCACGCTTGGTGCAAGAGCAGGCCAAGCTCCCAGGTTCGCGCATTTTGGATGGGCGCTTCACCGCCATTGGCCAAGCCATTGGGGTGCCCAAAGGGGGCACGGCCGCTGCGGCCTATTTGCACCAATTTGTGGAGAAGGCCAAGGCCTCGGGCTTGGTCGCGCAGATCATCGAGCGCAATGGCGTGCGCGGCGTCACCGTGGCGGGTCCGGCGGCATGAAAAAAACCATTCTCATCACCGGCGGCGGTCGCGGCATTGGCGCGGCCACTGCTCGGTTATTGGCCCAACAAGGCCATGCCATTTGCATCAATTACGCCAGCAACCAAACCACGGCCCAAGCGGTGGTGAATGACATCCAAGCCGCCGGTGGCCAAGCCTGGTGCGTGGCCGCCGATGTGTCGCAAGCCGACCAAGTGCAGGCCCTGTTTGAATTTGTCGACCGCGAATGCCCACCCCTGCATGCGCTGGTCAACAATGCGGGCATCGTCGCGCCTTATGCGCGGGTCGAGGGCATGGATGCAGCGCGTTTTCAGCGGGTGTTTGCCACCAATGTGATGGGCAGCTTCATGTGCGCGCAAGCGGCCGTGGCGCGCCTGTCCACCCGCCATGGTGGGGCGGGCGGCTGCATCGTTAACCTGTCCACTGCGTTTGTGAAAACCGGCGCGCCGGGCATGGCGGTGGACTATGCGGCCTCCAAGTCGGCCATCGAAACCTTCACCATCGGTTTGGCGCGTGAAGTCGCCACCGAGGGGATTCGCGTCAACGCCGTTCGTCCCGGCCTGATCGACACCGAAATCCATGCCGCAGCGGGTGACGCTGATCGCGCCAGCAAAGCCAAAGACTTTGTGCCCATGAAACGTGCAGGCCGCGCCGAAGAGGTGGCCCAAGCCATTGCGTGGTTGGTATCCGACGCGTCTTCATATTCCACGGGCGCGGTGGTGGACGTCTCGGGTGGGGTGTGAGCGTTTCATAAACTCTTCGATCGAGTCAGGCACGCAGGTCCTGCGCCATGCGCGTTTTCGGGCGCTGATGTCCATCCCGGTATGGCGCGGGTATCTCATCTGGGTTATCGGGACAGGGACTTGTCGAGGTGAAAACATCAAAAGACTTGACATCTTGCAACTGGTCTATAAACTGGTCTATATCGATGCTTGGAGAAATACTGTGAACATCAAAGTGGGTTCTTACGAAGCCAAGACCAAATTGCCGGAGTTGCTGCGCGGGGTGCAGGCGGGGAATCACTACACCATCACCCTCAGGGGTGAGGCTGTGGCTGAACTGGTGCCCGCTCACTTTGACACCAGTCCTGACAAAGGGGCTGCAGTGGATGACATGCTGGCATTTATGAAAAACCGCAAATCCGTGGCCTCGTTCAACCTCAAGGCATTGATCAACGAAGGGCGGGAATGACGTTCGTTTTGGACGCTTCTGTGGCCTTGCTTTGGTTCGTGCCACAGACCAACCCAAAAGGCGTCGATTATGCCCAAGCCACTTTGATGGCGCTCAAGCAAGGTCAGGCGGTCGTACCCTCCTTGTGCGCATTGGAAATAGCCAATGCGATCACCAAGTTAGAAGCCAAGGGCATCGTCAAGGAAGTCGACTCGCAACGCTTTGTGGCCCTCTTTGCAGGCTTGAACATTGAGACCGATCTCACCACAGGGGTGCAGGCATTGGGGGACATTCTTCAACTGGCTCGGCGCTTCAAGCTGTCTGCTTACGACGCCGCCTATTTGGAGCTGTCTTTGCGCACAGGCTTGCCTTTGTCCACATTGGATGCTGATTTGGCCACAGCGGCCATCACAGCAGGCGTTGCTATTTTTGGCCAGCCGTGACTCAAAGAAAACATGATCGGCCTGCCTTGCGCAGGCCGATCGTCAAGCGATTTATTTTTTCAGCCGCTTGACCGGGTTGCGCAGCACACCGATGCGCTCGAACTCGACTTCGACCACATCGCCATCTTTCATCCAGCGGTCGCACTCCAGGCTGCAGCAGCCGGCCATGGTGCCGCTGCCAAAAAACTCGCCCACGTGCAGGGTTTCGCACTCGGAGATGTAGGCGATCATGTCCTCAAAGCTGTGGATCATGCTGCTGGTGGAGCTGTTGCCCCAGGCCTCGCCATTGACGCGCACTTGCACTTTCAGGTCGCGCGAGTTGGGGATTTCGTCGGCGGTCACGATCCACGGGCCCATGGCGTTGCCGGTGTCAAAGCTTTTGCCTTTGGTCGGGCCCATGCGGCCTTCCATTTCGCGGATTTGTTTGTCGCGCGCCGAAAAATCATTGAACACCGTGTAGCCAAAAATGTGCTTCGGTGCATCGGCTTTGCTGATGTTTTTGCCGCCCTTGCCAATGAAGAAGCCAAACTCACCCTCGTAGTCAAACCATTCGCTGTAGCTGGGCCACTCGACGGTGGCCTCGGTACCGACCACATTGAAGCGGTTGCTGATGTAAAAAATGGGTTGGGAAAAGTTCACATCCGGAATGCTCACCTGAACTTCGCTGCGCGCGGGCACGGGCTGGCCCTTCATGCGCGCCACCAGCATTTGCATGCCGGCCGGGGCGTTGCGCATGTGGTCTTCGGCGTTGTTGAAGTCGCGGATTTGGCGCGGCACCGGCACCGGTGCCAGCAACTGGACGCTGGCCAGGGCATGGCGGTGTGGGCCCGCACCAGCGCCCAGGCGCTCGATCTCACGCGCCAGGGCCAAGGCGGCATCACCGCCGTCCATCAAGGCCAGCATGTCCACCAGGTGCGGGCTGTCCTTGCCCTTGTGCTGGTGGTGTGCAGCTTGCAATGCGAGCACCGTTTGGCTGGCGGTGTCGACCGCGCCAATGACGGTGTGTTGTGCCGGGTCGATGAAGGTGGCGAGTTTCATGGTTGTCCTTGGGTGTTATTCGGGTTTGATGTCGGCTGCCGCCACGATGCGGCGGTAGTTCTCATTGGTTTGGCGGATCTTGTCGACAAATTGCTCTGGCGTGCCGCCGCCCACTTCATAGCCAGCGGCTTCGAGGCGCGGGCGCACGTCATTGGCCTGAGAGGCTTGTTGGATCCAGCCATTGAGCTGTCGTGTGATGGGCGCACTCAAGCCGCGTGGGCCAAAGTAGCCGATCCAAGTGTCGGGCATGGTCGCGCCACCAAAACCTGCCTCTTCCAAGGTGGGGATTTGCGGTGCAGCTTTGGCGCGGCTGGACTCGATCACCGCCAGTGCGCGCAACTTGCCGCTTTGCACATGCTGCATGATGGGCCCGAGCACCAAAATACCCATTTGCACCTGACCACCGAGCAAATCGGTCAGTGCCGGTCCACCGCCTTTGTAGGACACGTGGATCAGTTGCGCGCCGGTGACTTTTTCCAGCATCAAGCCCGTGAGGTGCTGCGAGGTGTTGGACCCTGCGGTCACATAGCCCACTTTGCCGGGGTTGGCTTTGGCGTAGGCCATCAGCTCTTTCATCGACTGCACCGGCAGCGCCGGGTTGACCACGATGGCAATGGGTGCGCGCGCTGCCTCCAAGATGGGCGTGAAGTCGCGCTGGTTGTCAAAGGGCACGCTTTTGAGCACATGGGGCTGCAAAATTTGCGATGAAAAGGCGCTCAACAGGGTGTGGCCATCGGGTGCCGATTTGGCCACCACGTCGGCACCTATGACGCCCGAAGCGCCGGCGCGGTTTTCGATCACCACCGATTGACCCATCAACTCGGCCAGCTTGATGGACATGGGCCGGTTGAACACATCCAAGCCACCACCGGGCGCATAGGGCACCACCAGGCGCACCGCTTTGCTGGGGTAGTTTTGGGCCCAGCTGGTACCGCTCAAACCCAGTGCTGCCACACTGGCCAGCAGATGTCGGCGCTTCATTCGGGTTTGATCCCGGCCGAGACCACGATCTTGCGAAACACCTCGGTGTCGGTTTTGATCGATTGGGTGAACTCGTCAGCGCTGGTGTTTCCGGTGATTTCATAGCCACCGGCTTCCAAGCGTTGCTTGATCTCGGGCGTGTTGATGGCTTGCCGGAATGCGGCGTTGAGCCTGTCCACGATGGGCTTGGGCATATTGGCTGGCCCCAGCACGCCAAACCAGGTGTCGGGCACGGCATAGCCAGGCACTGTCTCGCCAATCGAGGGTACATCGGGTGAAGAGCGTGCGCGCTTGCCTTCGATCACACCCAAGGCCCGCAAGCGCCCGGCTTTGGCGTGGGGCAAGATGGTCGGCGAGGTGAGGATGACCACGGGGATTTGTCCACCCAGCGCGTCGTTGATGGTGGGGCTGCCGCCTTTGTAGGGCAGGTGCTCCAAGCTGATGTTGGCCATTTGTGCAAACAGCACGCCCCCCAGGTGGTGGGTCGAACCCACACCGGTGGTGCCGTAGAACAATTTACCGGGGTTCTTTTTGGCGTAATCGATCAACTCTTTGATCGAGTTGACCGGCATAGACGGGTGCACCGCCAAGATGTTGGGCGTGATCGCCATTTGGGCAATCGGAGTGAAGTCTTTCATCGTGTCATAGGGCACGTTCTTCGAGAAAAACGGCACCAGGTAATGCACGATGGAGGTCAACACGATGGAATAGCCATCGGGGCTGGAGCGCGCCACGTTGTCCGCGCCCAATGTGGCATTGGCACCTGGGCGGTTGTCCACGATCACCGGTTGTCCCAGTATTTCGCTGAGCTTTTGCGCCACCGGTCGCGCCAGCGAATCTACCGCACCCCCGGGGGCATATGGCACCACCAAGCGGATGGGCTTGTTGGGGTAAGCCTGTGACCAGGCCATCAAAGGCGCGCACAACAGGGCCAGCAAGGTGAGGCGGCGTCGGATCATGGGTGGGTCTCCAGTGAAAGGTTTTTAGAGGGGGAAAAAGATTCGGTCAAGCCGATGCACACGCGCTCAACGCGGGGTCACCGCCTTGGCGGCGCCAGCGCAAACCACGCAAGGCGTCGCAAACCTGTTCGGTGACCACTTGCTCGATCAAATCGACCTGTGGTGGGCCGATGTCGGTCCATCCTGCGCGCCGAACAACGGTTTCTCGGGCAAAGCGAAAGGCCAAACTTTGGCCCAGCAAGGCATGAAAGCGCAACACGGTTTCTTGTTGTCCAGGGGGCTCACCGGTGTAGGCCTCGATCAGGCGCGCGCCCACTTGGTGCAAACGCTCCAGGCAACCTTCGTACAAGATGTCAAAAGCCTTGGTGGGGTGCATTTGCTCCTTGACCACGATGCTGGTCACGGTCAGCATTTCTTGGTGGGTGGACAGGCTTGCGCCTATCAGCCGCCCAAACAAATGCAAGTACACATCGGGTGCGCTCGGACCTTGCGCCAGTTGGGCTTCGATCTCATCGAGCAAGGGCCCCAAGCGGTCCAGCAAGGTGTCACAAATGTGCTGGGCCACGGCAAAGTACAAGCCTTCTTTGTTGCCAAAGTAGTAGGCGATGGCCGAAATGTTTTGCCCGGCGAGCTGGGCAATTTCTCGGGTGGTGGCGCTGGCCAAACTGTTTTCGCCAAACACCTGCACGCCAGCGCGGATCAAGGCCGCACGGGCCAGCGGGCCTCGCCCCAATTCGCTGGGTGCCACGGGTTCTGCGGATGGTGCGGTCGCTATCATGCGCGGACTCTAAATCAATTGATTGACTTAATCAAGCGTCTGTCATAGCATGGCCGCGCAAAGGAGACAGCGCATGACAGAAGCAAGCAAATCGGCATCGGCGCGCGAGTTGAGGCCCTTCAGCGGATACCACAACCGCCCTGTGCCCAACGACGACAGCTTCATCACCCAGGTTGGCCCCGGCACCCCCGGTGGGGAATACCTGCGTCGTTATTGGCACCCGTTTTTGCTGGCCTCTGAGCTCAAAGACCTGCCCGTGCCCGTGCGTTTGCTGGGTGAAGACCTGGTGGTGTTTCGTGATGGTTCAGGCCAGTTGGGGTTGCTGCACCGCCATTGCATCCACCGTGGCACCTCTTTGGAATACGGCATCGTGGCCGAGCGCGGCATCCGCTGTTGTTACCACGGTTGGCACTTTGATGTGGACGGCACGGTGCTCGACACCCCTGCTGAGCCACCCACCAGCCGCATCAAGTCCAACTTTGTGCAAGGCGCGTACCGCGTGCACGAGTGGCAGGGCTTGTTGTTTGCGTACATGGGGCCGGTGGACGCCGAGCCCGCGTTTCCGACCTATGACTGTGTGGACAACCCCAGCGACAACGAGGTGGTGCCGTTTCGCATGAACTTGCCCTGCAATTGGGTGCAAATTGTGGAGAACGGCTCTGACCCCATCCACAACGCTTATTTGCACGCCATCGTCGCGGGGCAGCAGTTTTCTCCCGCTTTCAAGGTATTGCCGCAATTGGACTTTCCAGAAACGCCGCTGGGCTTTTTGTCGATGGCCACGCGCAAGGTGGGCGACTATGTGTTTGTGCGCTCCAGCGACATCATCTTGCCCAACATGGGCCAGTTTCCCAATGGAGCCAACCGCGTTGACTCAGAGAGCGTGGGTCTGCGCCCCTTCTTGACCCGTTGGGCGGTGGCGGTGGACGACCACCACTCTTTTTATATGGGCTTTGCCCACCTCAACAGCTACAACGCCGGTGTGCGCAAAATGACCCGGGACGACTTTGGGGTGGATCAAATCCCCTTCATTGGCCAAACCCAAGACCGGCCGCATGCCGAGCGCCAACGCGAACCTGGGGATTTTGATGCCGTGGTCACCCAAGGCGCAGTCGCCAACCGCAAGGCCGAACACCTGGGCAGCACTGACCGCGGTGTGGTGCTGTTTCGCCGCTTGTTGGCCAACGCCATCCGCACCACGGCCGAGGGAAAAGTGCCGGCGCAGCCGCGATTGACGACCGACAAGCCGGTGAGCACCTATGCGCACGAGGTGGTCATGCGCGTCCCCAACGATGTCGACTTGGATGACCCACAACGCCTGGCCCAATTTGGCCGCGAGGCGGCGCTGAGCTTTGTTGAATTTGACTCCTTGCCCCCCGTCGAGCGGGAGCGTGCTGTCGAGAAAAAAGTGCGCGAGATATTGCAATCCATGGCCCATGTGGGTGCCAAATAAAAACACCGGAGACCACAGATCATGAACCGCAAAGTTGTTCCCCATGGGAATGCACCGGGCGCCCCCGTGGGCGCTGCCTTGGTGTTGGCTTCAGGCTTGGCATGGGTCAACGGGGTATTGCCCGTTGATTTGGAAACCCCCAGCAAAGCTTTGGCCGAGTCGGTGGAAGAGCAGTCGCGCCAGATCATGCGCAACCTCGACCAGCTGCTGTCTGCCCAAGGCCTGTCCCGCCAGCAGGTGATGGCGGTCACCGTGCACCTGCGCCAGTTGAACCGGTTTGGGGCCAGATTCGAGAAGGTTTATGCGGGATTTTTTGAGGCACCCCACATGCCCACGCGCTCTTTGGTGGGAGTGGCGGAGTTGCCCCGAGAAGCCCTGGTGGCGATGGACTTTGTGGTCCACGCTGGTCAATGAAAATGCTTGATTCATAAAGGAAGCGCAACGTGAATAAATTTGTTTTGGTGGTGGAGTTCGATGTCAAGCCCGAGTGCCTGGATGAGTTCAACCGCTTGATCGACATCAATGCCCATGCCTCGGTGGCCAACGAAGCTGGTTGCTACCAATTTGATGTGGTGCGCGGCATGGAAGACCCGAGCAAAATTTTGCTCTATGAGGTGTATGCCAGCGAAGAGGCCTTCAAGGTGCACATGGGCTGGGCCCATACCCAGACTTTTTTGGCTGCGGCCAAGCCCTTGATCACCCGCCAAGCCGCCACCCGTTGGCTGCGCTCGGTGGCCCCTGCCGTCAAGGCGGGCTGAACAGGCCTCCATCCACAGTTGTTTTTCTGAGCCCGCGCTCTATGAGAGGGGCGGGCTTGTTATGCTTCTTCCTATGCTTGAACTTTTTGTCAAATCGGTCACCTGGGAGGCCGAAGGTGTCCACTCCTACGACCTGCGCGCCCCCGATCTGTCGACTTTGCCCCCGGCCAGTGCCGGCGCACACATTGACTTGGTGCTGCCCCAAGGGCTGACCCGCAGTTATTCCCTGTTGAATGCACCCGGCGAGGTTCACCGCTATTGGGTGGCGGTGCAAAAAGACCCGCAAAGCCGGGGCGGGTCAGCTTGGATCCATCAACAACTCAAGGTGGGCGACCGTGTGCAGGTGCAAGCCCCGCGCAACCACTTTGCTTTGGTCGAAGGCCAAGCCCCGGTGGTCTTGATCGCGGGCGGCATTGGCGTCACCCCCTTGGTGGCCATGGTGGCGCAACTCAACCAGCGCCAAACCCCTTGGGTGATGTACTACAGCGCCCGCACCCGTGCGCGTGCGGCCTTCGTTGCGCATTTGCAAGATTTACAAGCCGCCTCCGGGGGATTGGGGCAATTGCACCTGAACTTTGACCAAGAGCCCGGCGGAAAAATGCTGGACTTGGCAACCATCGTCCAGGCCGCACCCACAGACGCCCACTTCTATGCCTGTGGTCCGGCACCCATGTTGGCGGCCTACCAGGCCGCGGCCAGCCAACGCCCACCAGAGCAGGTGCATTGGGAGCATTTTTCGGCGGCGCCCGCAGCGCCACCCGAGGGCGGCTTTCAGGTGCACTTGGCGCGCAGCGCCCGCAGCTTCATGGTGGCCCCGGGGGCCAGCATTTTGGACACCTTACTGGACAACGGCGTGAGCGTGTCTTACTCGTGCATGGAAGGCGTGTGTGGCGCTTGTGAAACCCGCGTCATTAGCGGCGAGGTGGACCACAAAGACCTGATCCTCACGCCCAACGAACAAGCGCAAAACAAAACCATGATGATTTGCTGTTCTGGTTGCAAAGGCGCTGAGCTGACGCTGGATTTGTGAATCGGCGGGTGCCCCGCCCGCCGCCCCAGCGCTTCAAGCCACCGGCAACGGCAAGGCTGTTTTGTAGCGCACTTGTTTGAGCGCAAAGCTGGAGCGGATTTTTTCGATGCCCGAAATGGGCGTCAGTTGCTCGAGAATGAATTTCTCCAGCGCCGCAATGTCTGGCAGGGCCACGCGCATCAGGTAGTCGGAGTCGCCCGTCATCAGGTAGCACTCCATCACCTCGTCGTGCTCGGCGATGCGCTGCTCAAACTCGGCCAATGCGGCTTTGCTTTGTTCTTTGAGGCTGATGCTGATGAACACATTCAGCCCCAAGCCCAGCGCGGCTGCGTTGGCCAGGGCCACATAGCGGTCGATCACACCGTTGTGCTCCAAGGCTTTGACCCGCGCCAGGCAAGGCGAAGGGGACAAATGCACCCGGCGCGCCAATTCCACATTGGACAAAGCGCCATGGGTTTGCAGTTCGGCGAGTATGCGTAAATCGGTGGTATCTAGCTTCATATGCCAAATAATACAAAATTTAAAGCATTAAATGCTGTAAATAATGGATTTCACCCTTAATTAAATACAAAATTTTGCACGCCTGGGCCTAATATTTGGGGCATGAACGCACCCACACCCCTGAACATGAGCACCTGGCCCGCCCTGGTTGGCGATGCCGATCCCAGCGAAACCGCCGAATGGCGAGACGCCTTCAGCGCGCTGGTTCAAACCCATGGCCCAGAGCGCGCACGCTTCATATTGGATGAGTTGGCGCAACTCGCGCGTGGGAGTCGCATCGGTTGGCAGCCCGACTTGGTCACCCCCTATGTCAACACCATTCCGGTCGATCGCCAGCCGGTGTTTCCAGGCGACTTGGCCTTGGAGGAACGCTTGGCCTCTTACATGCGCTGGAACGCCTTGGCCATGGTGGTGCGGGCCAACCAGGCTTATGGTGAACTGGGTGGGCACATTGCCAGCTATGCCAGCGCAGCCGATTTGTTTGAAACCGGTTTCAACCATTTCTTTCGCGCCCGCAGTGATACCGACTTGGGCGACTTGGTGTTTTTTCAGCCGCACAGTGCGCCTGGTGTCTATGCCCGTGCCTTTTTGGAGGGGCGTTTGCAAGAGGCCGATTTGCTGCATTACCGGCAAGAAATTTGTGCGCCACACGCGCGCACGGGCGAGGGCGCGCGGGGTTTGTCAAGCTATCCGCATCCCTACTTGATGCCCGATTTTTGGCAGTTCCCCACCGGATCGATGGGTATTGGCCCCATCAGCTCGATCTACCACGCGCGCTTCATGCGTTACTTGGCACACCGCCAGTTGCTCAACGGTGTGGAGCGCAAGGTGTGGGGTGTGTTTGGCGATGGTGAGATGGACGAGCCCGAATCCATGAGCGCGCTCACCTTGGCCGCCCGAGAAGGTTTGGACAACCTGGTGTGGGTTGTCAACTGCAATTTGCAGCGTTTGGACGGGCCGGTGCGCGGCAATGGCCGCATCATCGACGAGTTGGAAAAACTCTTCAGTGGCGCCGGCTGGAATGTGGTCAAGCTCATTTGGGGCAGCGACTGGGACGGCTTGTTTGCGCGCGACACCACCGGGGCTTTGCCCCGGGCGTTTGCCAACACGGTGGACGGGCAAATGCAAACCTTTGCCGCCAAAGACGGGCGCTACAACCGCGACACCTTCTTTGGCCAAAACCCCGATCTGGCGCGCTTGGCGCAGGGCATGACCGATGAGCAAATCGACCGCTTAAAGCGCGGTGGCCACGACATGGTGAAGATCCATGCCGCTTACCAAGCGGCGGCGGCGCACACCGGCCAGCCCACGGTGATCTTGGCCCACACCAAAAAGGGCTATGGCATGGGCAGTGCCGGTCAGGGCAAGATGACGACCCACAGCCAAAAGAAATTCGACGACAACGACTTGATCGAGTTTCGCAACCGCTTTCAGCTGCCCTTGAGCGACGCACAAGCCAAAGGCTTGGCGTTTTTAAAGCCCGACGCCGACAGCGCAGAAATGCGCTACCTGCACCTGCGCCGCCAAAGCCTGGGCGGCTACCTGCCCAAGCGGATGACCACCTGCGCGGTCGTGCCGGTGCCCGATCTGGCCAGCTACGCCAGCTTTGCCACCCAAGCGGGCGGCAAAGAAATGAGCACCACCATGGCCTTTGTGCGCATGCTCGGCGCCTTGCTCAAAGACGCCAAGCTGGGGCCACGCGTGGTGCCCATCGTGGCCGACGAGGCACGCACCTTTGGCATGGCCAATTTGTTCAAGCAAGTGGGCATTTATTCCAGCGTGGGCCAAAAATATGCGCCCGAGGACATTGGCTCGGTATTGAGCTACCGCGAAGCCCTGGACGGCCAAATTTTGGAAGAAGGCATCTCAGAGGCCGGTGCCATGGCCAGTTGGACAGCGGCGGCCACCAGTTACAGCGTGCATGGATTGGCCATGTTGCCGTTCTACATTTACTACTCGATGTTTGGCTTCCAGCGCGTGGGTGACCAAATATGGGCTGCTGCCGATCAGCGTGCGCGGGGCTTTTTGCTGGGCGCCACCTCGGGGCGAACCACCTTGGGCGGCGAAGGCTTGCAACACCAGGACGGCTCCAGCCATGTGGTGGCCGCGACCATCCCCAATTGCAAAGCCTGGGACCCCGCTTTTGCTGGAGAACTCGCCGTCATCTTGGACCAAGGCATGCGTGAAATGATGGTTGAGCAGCAAGACGTTTTCTACTACATCACCTTGATGAACGAAAACCATGCCCAGCCTGATCTGCCCGAAGGCGTGTCGGCGGATTTGCTGCGCGGCTGCTACCGTTTTGCCAGTGGGTCACCGGTCGCCGCCGTGGCCGGTGGCAAAAGCACCACCGCCAAAGCACAGGACCAGGCGCGCCGGGTCAGCTTGCTGGGCTCAGGCGCGATTTTGTATGAGGTCATCAAAGCCGCAGAACTGCTGCAGGCCCAGGGCATTGGGGTGGATGTGTTCAGCGTCACCAGTTGGAGCGAATTGGCGCGCCAAGGCCAAGCCTGCGAAGCCGCTGAGTTGGCTGGTGCGGCACCGGTTGACACGCCCTTCATCACCCAGCAATTGGCGCTGGGCGCGGGACCCATCATTGCCGCCACCGACTATGTGCGCGCCGTGCCCGAAAGCATTCGTGCGTTTGTACCGGCTGGGCGCAGCTACACCACCTTGGGCACCGATGGCTTTGGCCGCAGCGACACGCGCAGCCAATTGCGTCAGTTTTTCAAAGTGGACGCGGCCAGCATTGCGGCGACAGCGCTGCGCCGCTTGGGCTGATCACGCCGGTGCGCGCACGCGCTCGCGTTGCAGCATCACCAGGCCTGAGGTCACCAGCAGCGCGATGCCGCTCCAAGCCCAGGCGTTGGGAATTTCCCCCCACAACCAGTAGCCAGCGAGCAAGGCGTAGAGCAAGCCGGTGTAACGAAACGGTGCCACCACGCTCAACTCGCTTTGGCGCGTGGCGCGCACCATGAGTGAGTAAGCCATGCACAGGCACAGGGCGGCCAGGCCCAAGTACAGGGCAGGCTGGGCTGTCACCGGTTGCCATGGTTGGCCCAGGCACATCACGCCACCCAGTGCCATGGCGGCCACTGCATTGGTTTGGGTCACCAATGCCGACGGGATGCCCGCCGGAATGCGCCGGGTGATCAGGTCGCGCACCGCATGTAAAAAAGTACCGAGAACGCACAGCCAAGCATGGCCATTGAAGCCATCGATCTGGGGTTGAACCACCAGCAGCACGCCGACAAAGCCGCTGACGATCAGGCCCCAGCGCAAGGCGTCCACCCGTTCATGGAGCACCCCAACCGCCAACACCGTGATGAAAAAAGGCGCTGCCAAATTGATCGCCGTGGCATTGGCCAAGGGCAATTGCACCAGGCCGGCCATGTAAACCAGGGAGGCCACGGCGTCGATGCCAGCGCGCCACAGCACGGTGGGGTGGCACCAGCCGGGGCGCAGGCGAAACGCCCCCATGCGCCAGGCCACCACACTCAGGATCAGTGAGGCCAGGGCACCGCGCAGGAACAAGGACTGAAAGATGCCAATCTGCACGCTGGCCATTTTGACCAAGGCGTCATTGGTCAAAAAGAAAGCCATGGCCAAGCACATGGCCGCAATGCCTTGGCGATTGATCACGGTCTGTGACAAGGGAGCGGGTTGGGTCGGCAAATGGTGTCCATCACAAGGCAAAGGGTGAGGCATGATAAATCCCATAAACTCACAGCCACCATGGACCACACCAACGCCGACCTGCGCCGCATTTTGCAAAGCTGCCGAACCATTGCCGTGGTCGGCTTGTCGGCCGACTGGAACCGCCCCAGTTACTTCGCTGCCAAGTACATGCAAACCGCGGGTTACACCGTGGTGCCGGTCAATCCGCGTTACACCGAGGTCTTGGGCCAGCGTTGCTACCCCGACCTGGCATCCATCGGTGTGCCCATCGACATGGTCGATGTGTTTCGCCGCAGCGAAGACGTGCTGCCCATTGCCGAGCAAGCACTGGCCATGGGCGTGCGCTGTTTGTGGCAGCAACTGGGGGTGGCCAACATGGAGGCTGACGCGCTGTGGCAACAAGCTGGGCGTGACTCGGTGATGAACCGCTGCGTCAAGATCGAGCATGCGCGTCTTTTTGGTGGCTTGCACTGGGCGGGTGTGAACACCCAGGTCATCTCGGCCCAACGTCCCCACTGACGCCATGGCCGAGCACCGTTTTCAAGCTGAAACTCTGGCCATCCATGCCGGGCAAATCCCCGATGCGGCCACCGGTGCACGGGCCTTGCCGATTTACCAAACCACCAGTTTTGTGTTTGACAGCGCCGAGCATGCGGCCGCCTTGTTCAACCTGCAAACCTTTGGCAATGTGTACTCGCGCTTGTCCAACCCCACGGTGGCGGCCTTGGAAGAGCGGGTTGCCGCCTTAGAGGGTGGCCGCGCCGGGCTGGCTTCGGCCAGTGGCATGGCTGCTGAGACCATGGCTTTGACCACCTTGCTGCAAGCTGGTGACCACGTGGTGGCTGCTTCAGCTTTGTACGGAGGCACGGTGAGTTTGCTGGCGGTGAACCTGCGCAAGTTTGGCATTGAATGCACCTTTGTCGATGCCAGCGATCTGACCGCCGTGGCCGCCGCCATGCAAGCCAATACCCGGGCGGTGTTTGCCGAATCCCTGGGCAACCCGAGTTTGCAAGTGCTTGACATCGCGGGTGTGGCCGAGGTTGCCCATGCCCATGGCGTGCCGCTGATGGTGGACAACACCGTGGCCTCGCCTTATTTGTGCAACCCCATCG
>Ga0209033_1000825_pt1 | contig 18060 bp, 13 predicted proteins | sample LauGreFa1BDMLBDN_2_FD_188218 | JGI IMG/M metagenome (GOLD analysis project Ga0209033, IMG submission 188218) | Freshwater lake microbial communities from Lake Michigan, USA - Fa13.BD.MLB.DN (SPAdes) (version 2) | ecosystem: Environmental > Aquatic > Freshwater > Lake | place: Lake Michigan, USA...
TGGTGCATAGTGCCGCAGAAGTAAATTACGACTTCAAGATTTTGAAGGCAGTAGAGGATGTAAACTACGATCAGAAGAAGGCGTTGTTGCCAAAAATTGATGCCCATTATGGTAACATCAACGGCAAAACAGTGGCAATGTGGGGATTGGCTTTTAAACCCAATACCGATGATATTCGTGAAGCACCGGCTTTGGAAATGATTGATGCATTGTTGCAGCGTGGGGCAAAAGTTCAGTGTTATGATCCTGAAGCGATGCCAAATGTGCAGCGCATTTTGGGCGATAGTGTGGTGTTTGCTGAGAAAATGTATGCTGCTTTAGAAGGCGCAGATTTCTTGGTGATCGCAACAGAATGGCCTGAATTCAGAACGCCAGACTTTGCCAAAATTGAGGGTTCTTTGAAGGAAAAAGTGATCTTCGACGGTCGCAATGTTTTCGAAATGGAAACGATGCGCAAACACGGTTACACTTATTATAGTATTGGTCGTAAAGACATCAAATGAACAAAGAAAGAGTTTTAGTAACTGGCGCAGCAGGTTTTCTGGGAAGCCACTTGTGTGAGCGTTTTTTGAAAGAAGGATATCATGTGATTGGGATGGATAATCTCATCACAGGTGATTTGAGAAACATCGAACATTTGTTCCCCTCTGAGAATTTTGAGTTTCACAACCACGATGTAAGCAAGTTCGTACACGTGGCCGGTGACCTAAAATACATCTTGCATTTTGCCTCTCCTGCCTCTCCCATCGACTATTTGAAAATCCCCATTCAAACGTTGAAAGTGGGCTCTTTGGGCACACACAATTTGTTGGGTTTGGCGATGGCCAAGAAAGCCCGCATTTTGGTAGCTAGTACTTCTGAAGTGTACGGAGATCCTACTGTGCATCCACAAACTGAGGCTTATTGGGGCAATGTGAACCCTGTTGGTCCTCGTGGTGTATATGACGAAGCAAAGCGCTTTCAGGAGGCGATTACGATGGCTTACCATACGTTCCACGGATTGGAGACCCGTATTGTGCGAATTTTCAATACCTACGGACCCCGCATGCGCCTAAACGATGGTCGTGTGTTGCCCGCATTTATGGGACAAGCCCTGCGCGGTGAAGATCTTACTGTGTTCGGCGATGGCAGTCAAACCCGTAGCTTCTGTTATGTCGATGATTTGGTGGAAGGCATCTATCGTTTGTTGTTGAGCGATTGCGCTGATCCGGTGAACGTGGGCAATCCCCATGAAATCACTATCGGACAGTTTGCGGAGGAAATCATTAAGCTAACGGGCACCGATCAAAAGGTGATTTATAAGCCTTTGCCAACGGATGATCCAAAACAACGTCAGCCAGATATCACCAAAGCCAAAGCGGTGTTGGGATGGCAGCCTCAAGTAGATCGCGCCGAAGGGTTGAGAATCACCTGGGAATATTTCAAGTCGTTGCCAACGGAGCGTTTGTACGAAGAAGCCCATCACAGGGATTTCGTGAAAAACGCATAACCGAATAGGATTAGGCCAGTTGGTTCGCTAATTGTCCGCAAGCGGCGTCAATATCCTTACCGCGACTTCTGCGCACATGCACAATGAGTTTTTGCTTCTCTAAACCTGCGGCGAATGCCTCCAACCGACTCGTGGGCTGATAATCGGCAAGGGAAATAGGGTTGTACTCGATGAGGTTGATTTTTGAAGGGAATTTTCTGGCGAAAATAGCGAGTTCTCGTTCTTCCTCTTGGCTGTCGTTAACCCCTGCAATGACCGTGTATTCAAGTGTGGGACGAATCCCGGTTTTTTCATACCAATATCCCAGCGCTTCTGCGAGCATTTCGAGGTTATTACTTTCATTGATGGGCATGATGGCAGAGCGTTTGTCGTTGTTGGCGGCATGCAAACTCAACGCTAGGTTGGTTTTGATCCCATCATCAGCCAGTTTGTGAATCATTTTGGCGATTCCAGCGGTAGAAACTGTTAATCGCTGTGGACTCATGCCAAGTCCTTCGGGCGATGTAATGATTTGTATGCTCTGTAAGACGTTGGCGTAGTTGAGAAGGGGTTCGCCCATTCCCATGTAAACAATGTTATCTAAACGCTTGCCGTGATGCTCTAGTGCGAGTTCGTTGATCAGCCACACTTGATCGAATATTTCGGCTGCACTAAGATTGCGCATGCGTTTGAGGTACCCGGTTGCACAAAATTTGCAATCCAAAGAGCAACCCACTTGAGAACTCACACAAGCGGTTGTTCTGCTACTGGTTGGTATCAAGACGCCTTCCACTTTGTTGCCATCGTGGAGTTCAAAGGCCACTTTGATTGTACCGTCTTTGGAATGTTGAGCGGTATGGACTTTTGCTACGTGGAAGGTGAATGCTTCGGTTAATTTCTCTCTCAACGGCTTGGAGAGGTTCGTCATTTCTTCAAAACTGCGCGCGCCTTTCTGCCAAAGCCACTGATGAATTTGCTTGGCCCTAAAGCCAGGCTCTCCCATTGCCTTCAATGCATCGGTCAGTTGAACAACGTCCAAGTCGCGAATATCCAAGGCTTTGGTCATGGGTTGAACTTATTTTTTGCGGTAGAACAAACTGATGGGCACACCCGATAGCGGGAATTTTTCGCGCATCTTGTTTTCAAGGAAGCGGGTATAGCTCTCGGCCACGTACTGAGGCAAGTTACAGAACAAGGCAAAAGCTACACGCTTACTCGGCAACTGGGTTACGTATTTGACTTTTACGAATTTGCCCTTTTTGCTTGGCGGAGGCGTGGCCTCCATAATGGGCAGCAAGTAATCGTTCAGCGCACGGGTAGGGATCTTCAAACTCAAGTTTTCGTACACCTGAAGAATGGTTTCCATCCCTTGGAATACACGTTGCTTGGTGAGTGCAGAAACATACATAATTGGAACGTCAACAAACGGCGCGATTTCCTTGCGGATATTTTCGGTATATTCGAGGTGGGTGTTCGATTCCTTTTCCACCAAATCCCACTTATTCACCAAGATGACTACCCCTTTTCCTTGGCGATGCGCCATCCAGAACAGATTGAGGTCTTGGCTTTCCATGCCTAGCGTAGCATCCAATACAAGTACGACCACATCAGCATTTTCCAGCGCACGCAAACTGCGCATCACTGAGTAGAATTCGATGTTTTCGCTGACTTTGCTTTTGCGTCGGATACCCGCTGTATCAATCAACACGAATTCTTTGCCGTAAGCTTTGTACTTGGTATCAATACTATCGCGCGTGGTACCAGCGATGTTGGTTACGATATTGCGATCTTCTCCAATCAGGGAGTTGATCAAGCTAGATTTGCCAACATTGGGTCGCCCTACTATGGCGATGCGAGGCAAATCGGCAATATGTTCTTGGTCGGGTTCTTCGTCTTTCAGAAGTTCCGCCACTTCATCGAGCAATTCCCCAGTTCCAGAGCCATTGGCTGAAGAAACTTCATGGAAATGATCAAATCCAAGGCGATAGAACGAGGAGGTTTCCATACGAAGACGGTCGTTGTCGACTTTGTTTACACACAATACCACTGGCTTTTTGCTCTTGCGTAAAATATGGGCGAAGTCTTCATCGAGTGGATTCACATCGGTTTGAACGTCTACCACAAAAATGAGCACGGCGGCCTCTTCAATGGCGATATGAACTTGGTCGCGGATGGCTGCTTCGAAGGTATCAGAGCTTTCGGGCACAAATCCACCTGTATCGATCACGGTAAAATCAATGCCATTCCAATCGGAAAAGCCATAATGCCGGTCGCGGGTAACTCCACTGTAATCGTCTACAATGGCTTTGAATTCACCGGTTAAGCGGTTAAAAAGGGTGCTTTTGCCAACGTTGGGTCTGCCTACAATGGCTACAATTCTACTCATGGACCCGCAAAGATACAACCACGGGCTGTGGATTGTATATTTGTGATATGCTTATTTCTATGATTGCCGCCGTAGGAGAGAACCTAGAATTGGGCGCTGGCAATGAATTGTTGTGGCATTTGCCCGATGATTTTGCTTGGTTTATAAAGCACACCAAGGGAAAACCAGTCATAATGGGCAGAAAAACCATGGAGAGTTTGGGCAAGCCGCTAAAGGGCAGAACCAATATTGTACTAACTTCTCGGGACGAGGTTTTACCTGGGTTTCAGCGTGCAGAGAATTGGGAGCAGGCGCTGTCACAAGCCACACAGGCCATCGAGCTAAAGCGTATCAATCAAACAGTATCTGATAATTTAACCACTGTGTCTAATGCAGATGAAATCATGATTATTGGTGGTGGTGAAATATACAAGCAGGCATTAGGATTCTCCAACAGACTATATATAACACAAGTAAAATCAAATTTTGATTCAGCCGATACTTATTTCCCGAAATGGCAAGCCGATCTTTGGTCCTTAGATTATTGTGAATCGCACGGAATTGACGAAACACACAAATATGCGTTTGATCTGTGCGTTTTGAACCGAAAATCTCACTTAGGATAGGGTATCTTTGTATATAACCATGAGAATAGCCGTTTATGCCAAATCTGTTCGTGACCCCAAGCACCAAGCGGGCTTTGGAGAATTGTTGAAGGCCTTGGCGTTGCGCGGCCATGAAATTTGGTTGCCACCCTCTTTGGAGGATCACGTTCACATGAACATTGAAAGCGGCATGCAGGTAAGGGTATTTGATCATTTTGTGAAGGGCGATGTGTTGGCCGATGTATTGATTTGTGTTGGCGGCGATGGTACCATTTTGGATACCTTGAGCATTGTTCGCGATACAGGTGTACCTATTTTGGCATTGAATACCGGTCGGTTGGGATTTTTGGCAGACGTGCAATTAGAGAATTTGCAGCATGCTTTGGATGATATCGAAAAGGGAAATTACAGCATTGAGCAGCGGAGTTTGTTGCAGTTGGATTCTTCTCATCCTCTGTTCGATTACAATTTTGCGCTGAACGATTTTGTCATCCATAAGAAGGAAACCTCCAGCATGATAGTAGTGCACACCTATTTGAATGGGGAGTTTTTGAACAGTTATTGGAGCGATGGGCTGATTATTTCAACACCAACCGGTAGCACAGGTTATTCGCTTAGCTGCGGTGGCCCCATCATTTTCCCCAAAAGCGATAGTTTTGTCATTACACCCATAGCCCCGCACAACTTAAATGTTAGGCCGGTGGTGGTGAGTGATGATGTTGTGATTAGTTTTGAGATAGAAGGACGTGCGAGCAGTTATTTGGCAAGTATGGATGCGCGGAGTCAGAGTATTAGTGGAGAGGTTAATATGGCCATTCGCAAATCGGATCACAAGTTGAATTTGATGCGTCTTTCAAATATTCATTTTTTGGATACCCTTCGAAGCAAATTGCATTGGGGATTTGATCGTAGAAATTGATTGCAAACGAGAATGGCGGGATTGAAGGGTTTTAAGAGATTATTGGGATTTTTATTGGGGTTGATTGTCATACCGGCGATTTCTCAGGTGCCGAAAATTGGGACTGATACCACTATGGATGTTGGGACTTGGAATATAGAATGGTTTGGTGATAGTTTGAATGGACCGAGCAATGACGTGACACAATTGAAAAATGTTACTGAGGTCATCAACAACATGGACTTGGATGTGTTGGGATTGTGTGAGATTTCAAATCCAGGGTATTGGGCCAAGTTACAAGCGAATTTGCCGCAATATGGTGCTGTCATAACTACCTATTCCCAAACACAGAAAACGGCGTTGATGTACAAGAAATCAATGTTCCGTTTGTTGTACAGCAAGTCTATTTTATTGGCATTTGATTATGAATTTGCGAGTGGTCGATTTCCGTTGGAAGTGGCGTTGGAATCTCAATGGGGGAGCAAAAAGGATACTTTGTATTTCTGGGTGATGCACTTGAAAGCCAATACGGGAAGCACATCAGAAAAGCTGGCATCTTACGATCGCAGGGCCAAAGCGGCGGAGGAGTTAAAAAACTATTTGGATCCGAAGAAATCATGGAAGGGCATGGTGCTGGGCGATTGGAACGACGATTTGGATGTGTCTATTGTCAGCGGAAAATCAAGTCCATTTTTGGCTTGGCGAACCGATACCAACTATGTATTTCCATCCTACCGATTGAGTTTGGCCAAACAAAAAAGTACGGCTAGTTACTCAGAAATGATTGATCATATTTGCGCCACGCGGGCCATAAAAGGCAATTTTATTGCCAATCAGAGCGGCGTGATGGTGGGCGACAGTTACATCGGTAGTTATCGTTTGAATACGTCGGACCATTATCCAGTGTGGGCTAAATTTTCGATGGAGTTGAAGGTGTGGGTGGGTGTTGAAACTTGGGATGCTAATGGCAGTGTTTTGGCGGCAAAGCCCATATGGTTGGAGGTGTTTGATCTTCAGGGACAATTGTTGTTACAGGGAGATCCGATGGAGGTTAGACCCTCTGAATCGGGTATGTACATTCTGCAATATACGTATCCAAACGGCGCACGAAAAAGTCTAAAGGTCTTTGTGCGATAGTGGTGGTTAAGTGTTAATTTTACACTTTAGACCATGCAAAAGTTGTTTGTTATTGTTGGGGTTAGCTGCCTTTTTGCGCTGACGGCGAATGCGCAAAAAGGCAAAAAAGCCAAACCAATGGTTGTGCCTCCCGCGAAGAAAAGTCCAATCGCCATCATCGATCCCTCTTTGGGATTGAATAACATGGTTACGTTGCAACCCGGCAAAACTTGGGTTTGGCTGGGCGATTTCTTTCCTTATGTATCGGCCATCGATAGCGTAACCGTGCCCAAAAACCATCCGGGTGCGGGTATATCCAATTTGCGGTACGCTTGGAATCGTGGGGCGGGTGACTCGCTTCGTGGTAAGGGGTCTGTTTGTGACTCGATGCAATTGTGGTGGGAAGGTGATGATTACGGCAAGGAAACTGCGCTGCAATATTTTCAGATTTGGAGTGCGGGCAAGAGCACCACAGTGCCGGTGCGTAAATCGGAGAAAGTCCTTCGTGAGTTCCGGTGGAAAACCAAGACCTATGCCTATAGTTCTGTGAAAGTGAAAGGCACATTCAACGCGTGGAATGCGAACAATTTATCGCTGAGATGGGAAGAAGATCCATCGGATAAAACCCAAGGCACGTGGGTGGGCAGCACTTGGGTGGGACCAGGCAGCCATCAGTATGTGTTTGTGGTGAGTTATGCCGGTAAATGGAACTTGGAAACCAAGGAAATTCGTGACCCCAACAACAAAGATTCTTTGGGCAATGGGATGGGCGGTTACAATTCTACGTTTACCGTTTCAACGGCCGATTTGCAGTTGAGAACTTCGCATACATCGCCCCAACCCGGAGATTATTGGAACCCTGAAATACCCACAGAGATTTTTGTGAGCACCAAAAACATGGTGGGGTTGGGCAAGGGTGAGTACAATACTGTGTTGGCGATGTGGCAAAATCAACGATTGCCAGTGGAATTGGGTGAATACGAACCGATGTACGGCGAGAGCGTCATCAAAATCACGGTGCCCAAAGCGGCCTGGGAGGCATCGCGCAGTTATGTCCGCGTGTGGATCGGCAGCAGCGAGGGCGTGAGCAATGAGGTATTGGTGCCGTTGGCGGCGGGTCGGGTGATTTTTGACATGGCGAAATTTCGCGATCGCAAGGATCCCAGAACGATGGTGATGTACAATCCCATGATCGATCGCTTTGTGGATGGGAAAAAGGAGAACAACAAACCGTTGAACCGACCCGATGTAGATCCCAAAGTGGATTTCTACGGGGGCGATGTGGTGGGTATCACCAAAAAGATAGAAGAGGGATTTTTCTCTGAGTTGGGCGTGAACAGTTTGTGGATCTCGCCGGTGGTGCGGAATCCGGAGGGTCCTTACGGACAGTGGATCAAAACCCCAGCCACCAAATTCAGTGGTTACCACGGGTATTGGCCGGTGGCGCTGCGCGCCACCGACCCCAGATTTTGCACCGAAGCAGAACTCAGACAGCTCATCCAAACCGCCCACAAATACGGCATCAACATTTTCTTGGATTATGTGGCACACCACATCCACCAAGAACATCCCTTGTACAAACAATACCCCTCGTGGTTTACCCCTTTGTATTTGCCCGATGGCTCAAAAAATACCGAGCGCTGGGATGAATATCGCCTCACAACCTGGTTCGATGATTTCATGCCCACATTCAACTATTTCAAGCCGGAAGTGGTTGACGCCCTCACCGATTCGGCCTTGTGGTGGTTCAAGAACTTCGATGTAGATGGCTTCCGTCACGATGCCACCAAGCACATCCCCGACCCCTTCTGGCGCGCGCTTACCTACAAAATCAAAACCCAAGTATCGATCCCCCAGCATCGCCCCTACTACCAAATTGGCGAAACCTACGGAAGTCCGGAGCTCATCAGTTCTTACCTCGGTAGTGGCATGCTTGATGCGCAGTTCGACTTCAACATGTACGATGCGGCCGTCAATACCTTTAAAGGACAAGGGGGCTGCAAACAGTTGGCGCAAACCCTCAATGATTCCAAGAAATGGTATGGCGCCCACCACACCATGGGCAATGTATCGGGCAATCAAGACAAAGCCCGCATCATCTCCATTTTGGATGGGTCTATGAAAGAAGGTGAAGACAGCAAGCAGGCTGGTTGGGACCGCAATATCCAAGTGCGCGATACCCAAGCTTACGACCGTTTGTTGAGTATGATGGCCTACAATTTTGCCATTCCAGGAATCCCCGTTATTTATTACGGCGATGAAATCGGTATGCCCGGTGCCAGTGATCCTGATAGTCGCCGAATGATGCGATTTGACCGCGGTTTGGGTTCTAATGCCGATCCCAACAACAAGTTGGATACAATCATGGGGTTATCGGAAAGAGAAAAGAAGCAGCGCACGATCGTGGCGCACATGGCCCATTTCCGGAGTACGCACATGGCCCTGACCTATGGCGATATGAAAGTGACGGCGCTTTCCGATGATGTGTTGATTGTGCAGCGCAAATATTTTGGGGAAATTGTGTATGCCGTGTTCAACCGCAGCAATACCACCAAAGCGGTGGAGTTGAGCTTTACCGATGGGGTGCGGGCGGTGAACCCTGGAACTGGTAAAACGTTTATCGGAAAGACTGGCGGCATTCAAACATTCAATGATACGCCGTTGGTTCAAGACGATTTGGGAACCGTTTGGGTGATGCTCCCTCCCGGTAAGTTTGAGTACGTATTCAATTGATTTGATGGGGCGTATTGGCGAGGTTACGCCAATGTAACTACGGTGATCTCGGGGTAGATTCCCATTCTGCCGGGGTATCCCAAGTAACCAAATCCGCGGTTAACGTACAAGTGTTGGTTGCTCTCGGTGTAGAGATCTAACCATTCTTTGTATACATATTTCACGGGGCTCCAGCGGTAGAACTTTGTATCGATGCCAAACTGCATGCCATGGGTATGTCCGGCAAACGTAAGGGCGATATCCGTTTGTTTACCCACCACCTGCTCGCGCCAGTGCGATGGATCGTGGCTCAACAAGATTTTCACGGTGTCTTTGGGTGCGCCGTCCATGGCTTTTTCAAGGTTGCCATATTTGGGGAATCGCGCTTTCGCACTCCAGTTTTGTACGCCAACGATGGTCAGTTTTTGTCCGTCCTTCTCCAAAACCCGGTGCTCATCGTTGAGAATGTCCCACCCCATTTGTTTGTGGTAGGAGATGAGTTCTTGTAGGTTTTTTCGTTTGGCTTCTGGGGTTGGCCATGGCACATAGTCGCCATAATCGTGGTTGCCAAGGGTAGAAAACACGCCCATGGGCGCTTTGATTTGGGAGAAAAGATCCATCCAAGGCACCAATTCATCGGAGCGATCGTTCACGATATCGCCGGTAAAAAACACCACATCGGCTTTTTGCTCGTTGATGAGTTTGATCCCCTGCGCTACGGCTTCGCGGTCCCAAAAACTCCCACAATGGATATCGGAAATTTGGAGAATCTTCAGTCCTTTGAATGCCTCAGGCAATCCGGCCAATTTGATTTTTTTGCGGTGGATGGTGTAATTGTGAGCGCCCTTGAAAATTCCCCAAATGGCGGTTCCAACGAAGGCAGCGCCCACGGCCAAGCCAGTGTATTGCAAAAATTTCAATCTCGAAATGCCGGAGGGTCTGTCGGGAGCGGTTTCAATATCGGTAAAGAAGTACTGGTAGATCCATCGGAACAATCGAATGATGTCGTCGATCAACAAGAAAAACACCCAAAACAGTTTGGCGATGACGATGGCAAAAACGATGGCAGAGATGATTTTTACGAAATTGGGATCAATCTGAATGATTTGGAAGCGGAATAGCAGAAAAAACACGAAAACCAGCGCTGTATAACCCCAGTAACTCCATTTCAGGATGCTTTTGGCGCGGTTAGTCCAATTTGGCGTAATGGTTTTGATGCCTTGCCAAACATAGGTATCCAGTGCCAGGAAAAAGAGCGTAAAAAAGAGAAAAGCAGTGATCTGTTGTTTGAACATGGTCCTAAATGGGTTGCAAAGATAGAATGTTAAACAAGGCGACCCCGCTTTTGTTCGATAAAACCCCGAGGGAATGCGGTAGAATATGGTTTAGACTATTGCCAACTGCGTTGGTATTTCGTAGGTTTGAAAAATGCACGATGCAATAAATTCGAGAATGGCGACATTCATCTGTCGCGTAAATAGTAAAACCTTGTGTTTTACAATGATTTTGGGTACGATTTTTTTGGGCGATGCACACGCTCAAACCGCTGTATCTGCCTCCAACGAATCCAACGAGTTTGAGGCGGTGATGCGACATATTCCTAAGCGGAACATCGGTCCGGGTGCCATGAGTGGTCGGGTTACTGCTTTGGCCATGCCGAGAAAGGGTGCATTGGCTTCGGTGAATCGCAATGTGATTTACGCCGGAACTGCCAGCGGTGGTGTGTGGAAGAGTGTAGACGGTGGCATTGGTTGGTCGCCCATTTTCGATGAAATGGATGTGCAAAGCATCGGTTCTTTGGCGGTTGATCCGTTGAATCCCAGTGTAATTTATGTGGGTACGGGCGAGGGTAATCCAAGGAATAGTCATAACAGTGGTAAGGGACTATACAAGAGTATTGATGCTGGAAAAACATGGAAATGTGTGGGGTTAGAATCAACCAAGACCATCCATCGCATCGCCATCAATCCCCAAAATCCTGCCCAATTGTGGGTGGCAGCCATGGGTTCTGTTTGGGGTGGCAATGTTGATCGTGGGGTATATCGCTCCGATGATGGTGGATCTACCTGGCAGAAAGTACTTTATGTCAATGCTACGACTGGCTGTGCAGAGTTGGTGATTGACCCGCTGAATCCACAAAAGTTGTATGCGTCTATGTGGGATTTTGAGCGCAAACCATGGACTTTCCGCAGTGGCAAGGCCTCAACAGTGAATGGCGCCGAGAAGAAAGGACCTGAAAAGGGTGATCCTTCTGGCAGTGGACTCTATATCTCTTACGACGGTGGCAAGACCTGGAAGAGAAGTGGTGTGAAAGAAGGTATGCCCAAAGGCGATATCGGTAGAATTGGGTTGGCCGTGGCTCCGTCATCGCCCAATCGGGTATATGCATTCATCGAATCTGCGGAAACGGCGGTGTATCGAAGCGATAATGGCGGTGATCAGTGGTATAAAGTGAGTACCGAAGGCAATGCGGGGAATCGTCCCTTTTACTATGCTGAACTATACGTAGACCCGAGCAACGAAAACCGGGTTTATAGCATTTGGAGTCAGATCGCCCGCAGCGAAGACGGCGGAAAACACTGGGATATTTTGGCCGATTGGGGACATATCCATCCCGACCACCATGCGTTTTACGTGCATCCCGATGATCCAAAATATATCATCAATGGCAACGACGGAGGTCTGAATATTTCATACGATGGAGGGCAGAATTGGCGCTATGCGGAGAACATTCCGGTGGGACAGTTTTACCATGTGGACGTGGATGATCAGGAGCCATATAATGTATATGGTGGATTGCAAGACAATGGCAGTTGGTATGGTCCGGCCTATCATTGGGTTGAAGGCGGTATCAAGAACAGCGAATGGCAGGAGGTGTTGTTTGGTGATGGTTTTGACGTGGCGCCGATTCCGGGGAAACCAGGCGAGGGCTATGCGATGTATCAAGGGGGCAATGTGTACCATTGGAATAGAAATACCCATCAGTCCTCGTATATAAAACCCCAACACCCAGAGGGTAAACCTTTGCGATACAATTGGAATGCGGCATTGGCGGTGGATCCCTTCAATGCGAGTGGATTGTATTATGGAAGTCAGTATGTACATTATAGTGCCGATCATGGGAAATCATGGCGTGTGATATCGCCCGATTTAACGAGTAACGATATCAAGAAGCAAGAGCAGGCGAAGAGCGGGGGTATTACTGTGGATGCTACGGGGGCAGAGAATCATTGTACGATTTTGGCCATTGCGCCTTCGGCATCCGATAAAAATGTGGTGTACGTGAGCACCGATGATGGCAAGGTGCATGTGACGCGCGATGGTGGCAAGACATGGATGTTTGTGGGTGGTATGATTGCGAAGGATGCGCCGGGGGCTTGGGTACCTTATGTATGGACCAATCCGAAGAACGCAGCTGAGGCCTGGGTGGTGGTGAACAATTATCGTCAGAACGATTGGGCGCCATATGTCTATCACACGGTGAATTTTGGGACCAGTTGGAATCGCAGAGTGGGATCGGATGGTTTTGGAAACAAGGAGGGTAAGGGCGACAAGGTTACTGGGTATGTGTTGAGTGTATTGCCTGATATGGAGGCGCCGGGATTGGTGTTTTTGGGCACGGATCACGGGTTGTATGTGAGTGTGGATGGCGGGATGATTTGGAAGAAATGGAAAGGTTTTCCGAGTGTGCCTGTAGCCGATATGAAAATTCAAGCGCGGGAGCGCGATTTGGTGTTGGGGACGTTTGGACGGGGCATTTGGGTGTTTGATGACATTGCGGTGTTGCGCGGATGGGCAGGCAAATCGTTGTCAGCGCCATCAGTTGCAAAGGGTGGAAAAGAGATAGACATTTTGCACGCCGGTGACGGGGTGTTGGCAAGGTATGGGCAACCGAGCGGAGCGAGGTTTGCGGCGGATGAGGCTTGGAGCGCAGCGAACAAGCCTTACGGCGCGCAAATGGATGTGAAAATTGGTGCGGAGAAGGATGCCGCTACCGGCGATTGGAAAAAGTTGGATTGTGTGGGTAAGGTTTATAACGAGTCGGGCAATCTGATTCGTACCCACAAGTTTTCATTTGATAGTTCGGGGTATTACAGGGTTCCCTATAGAATGGTGGAGGATGGGTTTCGTTGGCCATCACACAATACCCCTAAGGCCGATGATGGGATACCCGCGGGCAGAACGGTGGCACCTGGCAAATACAAGTTGGTGATTTCTTCGGGTAACGTGGCGGATTCTGTTTGGATTCAAGTGCGCATGCCGCAAGGCCTTATATACAATGCGCAAGGCGATGCCAAACAGCGGGAGATGCTAGATACGTTGAAGAAGACCATTGAACGGGCTAGATTGGCTTTTGAGGGATTAAAGGAGGTAGAGAAGACCGTAGGTGTGTGGATGAACCAAAAATACCTTAGCGATAGTGCAGAATCAAAGTTGCGGAAGTTTGAGCGTCCGCTGTTGGACAGCGTTGCAACGTTGAAGCTGCTTTATATGTTGCCCGCCGATTTCCGTCCCTATGAAGAGGCCACCATCCGTCTAATGGATCATTTGCAAACAGCGTATGGGTTGATAGAGAGCAATGAAATGCCCGGTGAAAACTGCGCCGTGGCTTTGAAAACTGCACAGAGAGAGACCGATTTGGTGGTGAAACGGATCAATGCTTTCATGCTGAAGGACTATTCGGCATTTGTGAAGGCGGTTACTTCTCAGGCGATTGCGCCGCTGATTGAAATACGAGGTTGGTAAGAATCAAGCTGAATATCATTCGACATAGGTTGTAATGCTGCCCTGAAAAACGGTGAAATTTTCAAGATTTCAGTTGAAAATCAATTGGTTTTGTGAAGGTTGTTGGTCCATAAATTACACACTTGTACAAGGGATTTGGCAATTTTGGGTCGATTTTCCCTCATTGTTGACGATAAAAAAGTGATTTTAGTCGATGAAATTCGTGATTTTCTTGTCGATTTGGGAAATTTTTTGTGTAGCAGTTATGGTTAAAATCCATAACAAAACAAGGAGGTTTTAACTAGGGAAAAAGCCTAAATACCTCATAAACAAAGGGTTTGGTGTTTTTTTCGTTTTCTTTTGACCGCTTTTAATTGTTACAACAACAATAAATTTTTATTCTTTCGTAACACCTTTTTTGATCTATTGTGTTTAACATTGTCGAAACTAAACTAATCTAAATCAAATGTTTACACAATTACTAACTACAGTAGCATCTGGCAGTGAGCTAGAGTTACTATCCGGAACCTCTCTTCCGTCTTACATCGCCTTTACCTTTTTCGTAGGTACTATGGCTATGATGGCGGCTTCTGTTTTCTTCTTCTTCGAGATGCGCAATGTTGCAGAGCGTTGGAGAACATCTATGTTGGTATCAGGTTTGATTACCTTCATCGCTGCCGTGCACTACTACTACATGCGCGGATTCTTCATGGAGCACCAAGAATCACCCACATTCTTCCGTTACGTGGATTGGTTGTTGACTGTTCCTTTGATGTGTGTTGAATTCTATTTGATCACCAAAAAGGCTGGTGCCAAGCAAGGATTGTTGTGGAAGTTGATTTTCGCTTCTGTAGTGATGTTGGTAACTGGTTACTTCGGAGAAGCTGTATGGCGCGAGTCTAGCGTTCTTTGGGGTGTTCTTTCTGGTGCTGCTTACTTCTACATTGCCTACTTGGTATGGTTCGGAGAAGTTGCCGCTTTGGCAAACACCGCAGGTCCTGCAGTAGCAAAAGCAACCAAGACTTTGGCTTGGTTCGTATTGGTAGGTTGGGCTATCTACCCATTGGGTTACATCTTGGGAACTCCAGGTGGTTTGTTCGGTATCACTTTCAGCACAGATACTCGTGTAATGGATGTGATTTACAACATCGGTGACGCAGTAAACAAAATCGGATTCGGTTTGGTTATCTACGCATTGACTCAGGCTGACAAAGACTAATTCTTTCAGACTATACAATAACAGAAAAGGCCCGCGAAAGCGGGCCTTTTTTTGTTTGGTAGAATGTAATCAATTCAATTGCGTGTGCAATTCACGGTCAACTACAACCGTGGTGGTCACTGGTAACTGTAAAGTGATCAGTCCATGATAAATCCTTGGGCCTTCTTCACGAAACGCTCCAACGATTCACCTTGTAATTGTCCACGCTGAAGCATTGCCAAGTCCATGCAATATTGCAACAACTCGTTTCTGCCATCGCCCTCTTTGCCCAATACCTTACTGGCCAATGCGTGATTGGTATTAACCACCATCGTTTGCTTGTTCAAGCCCATGTTGCCATAAGGGAATCCATTGCCCATCTTTGCCATGTCTTCCATCCTGCGCTCCCACTCGTTGCGGTGCACAGAGATGAAATCGTCTTGGGGTGGCAACGATTCGATTTTGACGTCAAAAGCCAATTCGTTTACTACGGCTTTCACACTGTCTTCCAATGTTTTGCGCTGATCTTCGCTCAACACAGATTCGATGGTTACTTCCTTTTCGATCAACTGATCCATCGGACCGCCATCTACGCAACGGAACTTGACCTTTTCGAATTTGCCTTCCACCCAACCCGCAAAATGGGTGTCCAACGGACCGTTCAACACAACCACCTCGTAGCCTTTGTCTTTGGCCGCTTTGATGTTCATGTGCTGCACGTTCACATCGGTAGAATATAGAACCACGGTTTCTCCGTTTTTATCGGTTTGATTGATTTTTGCGTGATCAATCCACTCCTGAATGGTATTCAATTTTCCATCGGTGGTTTTGAGCAAGCAGATGTCTTTGGTGCGCTCAGCGAATTTCTCGTCGGCCACCATGCCGTATTTCACAAACAGATCCAAATACTCCCATTTGCCATCGAAGTCGGTGCGATCCGCTTTGAACAATTCATTCAATTTGTCGCTCACCTTTTTGCTGATGTGCTGGGTGATTTTTTTCACATTGGCATCGCTCTGTAGAGAACTGCGCGATACGTTCAACGGAATATCTGGAGAATCGATCACACCTTTCAACAACACCAAATACTCGGGCAATACGTCTTTTACATCTTCGGTTACGAAGACCTGGTTGCAGTACAATTGTACGCGGTTCTGACGGTTGTCGATGGCCTCATTCACCTTGGGGAAGTACAATACACCCGTGAGGTTGAAGGGGTAATCGGTATTGATGTGGATGTTAAATAAGGGCGCTTCTTGGGCGGGGTAAAGTTCCTCGAAGAATTTTTTGTAGTCTTCAGACTCCAATTCTGCGGGCTTTTTCGTCCATATGGGCTGGGTGTTGTTGATGTCCTCACCGTCGAAAGTAATCGGCACAGGGAGGAAACGACAGTATTTGCGCAACAATTCACGCAATTTCCACTTGGATAAGTAGGTTTCGGCATCTTCATCGGTCAGGTGTAAAATCACATCTGTTCCGCGTTTTTTGCGCTTGCCTTTGCCGATGTTGTAGCTGGTGGCACCATCACAATCCCAGTGTACCGCGTCAGAACCTTTTTGGTACGATTTGGTTTCGATGGTAACCATTTTGGAAACCATGAAAGCGGAGTAGAATCCCAAACCGAAATGACCAATCATTTGATCGGGATCTTTGTCTTTCCATTGTTCTGCAAATTCACGGGCGCCAGAAAATGCCAATTGGGTGATGTATTTTTCAACCTCTTCCTCAGTCATCCCGATACCGGAATCGGAGATGGTCAAGGTCTTGGCTTTTTCATCGAAGCTGATTTCTACTTTGCATTTTTCGATAGAGTCTTCGAATTCGCCCACCCGAGAGAGTGTGCTGAGTTTTTTGGTGGCGTCCACCGCGTTGCTCACCAATTCACGAAGGAAAATTTCCTGGTCGGTGTACAGGAATTTTTTAATAATCGGGAAAATGTTCTCTGATTGAACTGAAATCTGTCCTGTTCTCATGTGTTGGCTTTGGCAATCCATGTACCAAATAGTCAGAACTGAAATTTTGTCATAGTGCTTTTCTTGAGCGATGGGTTTTCTTTGTGAATCAATCCCTTTCTGACAGATTTTGGCAAAATTTCCCAAAGATTTTTTGCTTCCGACATTCTTCGCCAACGATGATCTTGGAATTGAAACGAATGTTGATTTTTGCTTTTATGATTCCAGGACGAGTATTGTACGTAGAGAATATTGCTAAATTTGCACGTATGAAAAAGAAATTAACCCTTTTGGTTGATACCCAATTGGTAGAGCGGATGAAACTGCTGGTTGCAACGAATGGACAATCGTTATCGGCCGTGGTTGAACAGTTTTTTGCGCAGCAGTTGTCGAAGGAGAGGGGTATCGTTGAAAAGCCAGAGGTTTCGGATGACGACGTTTTCATTGCCAAGTTTGGCGGCATTGCTTCGGGGATGGGGAACCTCACAGATGCCGAAATCCGAGATTTGGTTTATACGGAGCGAATGAAAAAACATTCTTAGGTTTCTACACATGGCGATTTTAATTGATACAAATGTTCTTCTCGACTTTTTACTGAAGCGGGTTGATTTTTATGATGATGCAACATCAATAGTAAGCTTAGCAAGGAAACGGGAGTACGAATTCAGAATTACGGCGTTGACATTGGGTACTGCATATTATATTATTCGAAAGCAATTTTCTCATGTAGAATCAATTCAGTTATTACAAGAATTTTGTTCGGTTTTTCCCTGCGTGATTTCATCTAATTTGGCTTGTCAGGATGCTTTATTTATGGGATTAGGCGATTTTGAAGATGCACTGCAAGTGGCGATGGCAAAATCAGAATGCGACATGATTGTAACCCGCAATGTGGCTGATTTTAAACACTCTGGTTTGTTGGTGATTTCTCCCAAAGATTTTTTGCGGATGCATTCTCAGAACGGGTGATTTTTGTAAACCAAATGGAGAACGGACCGCAATTTAAGAAAACCCTCACCCC
>Ga0209033_1000836_pt1 | contig 17947 bp, 8 predicted proteins | sample LauGreFa1BDMLBDN_2_FD_188218 | JGI IMG/M metagenome (GOLD analysis project Ga0209033, IMG submission 188218) | Freshwater lake microbial communities from Lake Michigan, USA - Fa13.BD.MLB.DN (SPAdes) (version 2) | ecosystem: Environmental > Aquatic > Freshwater > Lake | place: Lake Michigan, USA...
TTATTTTCCAAGGAGAAGCAATGAATACAAAAGATTCATCTATTGTCAATCGAAGAAATTTTATGAAAACTATAGGTATCTTGCCAGTAGTTTCTGGTGCCGCAATTATGGCAATTTGTCAGGGATGTTCAGATACCTCAACTTCACCTTTAACAGGTGAAACTGTTACACTAACTTTAGCAAATGAATCAAGCTTACAAAGTGTAGGTGGTTCAATCCGTAGAACTTTTGGAAATAATAATAATGGATTGCCAGTAATAGTTATAAGAACGGCGCAGGATAAATTTAGAGCTATGTCTTCATATTGTCCTCATGAAGGAGGATCTATTTCTTCACCATCTGGAGGTAAAGCAATTTGCTCTAAGCATGGTGCACAATTCGGTACATCAGAAGGGAATTTTGCTCAGAATATTGGCGGTGAATCAACTACATCTGCTCAAATATTTATAGTAAACTATGACCAAATATCTGGTACTATTACTATTTCATTATAATGCTAACTTCAAACATACATCAAGACATTTCTCAAATTGAAGCATTGCAATCAATGCTCGATATGGGTCATTTTGAGCAACTTGAACAAGAGTGCATGATATTATTGAAATCAGACCATGCATATTCACATGAGTTGATTGCATTGATACATGTTATGTTATCACAGTCTTATTGGAGAAGGGGGAATAGGGAAAAAGGAGAAATATTTTCATCTATTGCTCTGCGAATGATGAATGAAAATGATTCAGAATGGAGTAAAAAAACTACTTCGCAAATTTATGGCAATGCAGGTATTCTCTACATGCAAATTGGCATGTTTGAAAATGCAAGAGAATATATCAAGCACGCACTCGAATTGTGTATTGAAGATAAAAATACGGATGGAATGACAAAATATTTGATGAATCTTGGAGTTCTCCATTATTATCGAGCAGAGTATCAAGAAGCACTAAAATATTATAAGCAGGGTTTGGAGTTAGCTAATCAGCTTGGTGATATTAAAAAAATCGCCAGCTGTGAAACGAATATTGGAATAACGTATGTATGCATCTCAGAATATGGACAAGCACTTGAATATTATAAATCTGCTTTGAAAAGAGAAGAGGAAATTGGTAATGCAATTGGCATTGCAAGTTTATTTGGTAATATAGGTGTTGTTTATAGCAATCTGGGAAAATATACAAAGGCTATTGAGTTCTATAACAAAGCAATGAGTTTAGATGAGCAGCTCGGAATATCAAAGAATCATGCAAAGTATTATGGAAATATTGGTGTTGTGTACGGCTCTATCTCCGATTTTCAAAAAGCATTAGACTACTATCAAAAAGCCTTAAGAATCGAAGAAGAACAAGATAATATACTTGGAGTTATTAGGCAATTGGGAAATATCGCTACTATTTATAAAGACCTTGGAGATTTTAATCAAGCACTGAAATATAATGAACAAGCATTGGATTTACTAAAAGAATATAAAGATCCCAATGAAGAAATGCATATAGCCAAAAATATGGGTGAGATTTATAGAGAATTAGGTGATATACCTAGTGCCTTGTATTATTTCAATCAGATGATGGATTTAGCAAAAAAATTAGGAGCTAAATCTGAATTATCTTCCGCATATGGAAATCTTGGACTTCTTTATGTGTCTTTAATAGATTATGGAAAGGCTTATAGCCATTTTATCGAAGCAATTACAATTGCGAATGAACTGGGAATCAAAGCAGATGAAGCAGGATGGAAAGCTGCATTGGGTGATCTTTTTGGCAATGCTGATTTCGAACTATATGATATCAAAAAGTCAGAAGTATTATTGAAAGATGCTTTGAAAGTGCATATAGAATTAGGTCAAAAGCGTGAAGAGTATCGTTCTCATCTTTCATTATCTATGCTTTATGAAGCTCTTCATCGTATTCAAGAAGCATTCTATCATTTCAAACTTTATCATCAATTGGAAAAAGAAGTGATGAATGAACAAGCTAAAAAACAAGCTGTTCAACTTGAACTTATTCGAAAAATAGAAAAAATTGAAAGAGAAAATAAGGAAACAATGATTCGTTTCGAAGAGAAGGAACGCATATTGCACGATATACTTCCAATTGAAATTGCAAATAGAATTGTTTCCGGCGATACAATGATAGCTGAACAACATGAAAATGTAAGCATTATTTTTGCAGATATTGTTTCCTTCACTGAGACAGCATTACGACTAAAACCTGCAGAAATAGTGGGAACTCTGAATGAATTGTTTACTGAGTTTGATGGACTTGCATTAGACTTAGGTATTGAGAAAATCAAAACACTTGGGGATGCATATATGGGTGCTTGCGGAATACCAAGTTCAAAGGAAGATCATGCAATCAGAATGACAGAATTCGCCTTTCGTATTTTGAAAGTTTCAAGAAAACTTAGTTTTTCAGGCCAAGATAATATACAACTACGAGTGGGCTTACATTGTGGTCCTGTCATTGCCGGTGTAATTGGAAGGCATAAATATACTTATGATCTTTGGGGAGATTCCGTGAATATCGCTTCAAGGATGGAATCCCAAGGTTCTAAAAATGAGGTACATGTTAGCGAAGATTTTATAAGAACTCTCTGCGCAATTTCTTCAGATCAAAAAGTCCCACAAAGCTATTCCCTGCCATTTGGGAATATTACCATAAAAGATAGAGGAACAATTGATATAAAAGGCAGAGGAGCTATGCGTACATTTTTTCTGACATTGATATAATAGATCATCTCTTATAATTAAATCAAAATATTTATGAATTTCAATTTTGAATACTTATATATTTATTTTAAATTTAATCTAGGTGTTTATTCAACTTTTAAGGATGATAAGATGGCAGAACAAAAACAGCTAACAGATAATCAAAGAAGAAATGTTTTGAAAGCTTTAGGGATTGCACCATTGGCTTCGGCAGGACTTTTTATAAATTTTGCAATGTCTAGTTGTTCAAATTCAACTACACCTAGTGATAATTCTATTGAACTTGCATTGGCTAATGAACCATCTTTGGCAAATATTGATGGTTTTCTTAGAAGAACATATGGATCAAACAATAATGGTGACCCTATCATTATCATCAAAACTGAAGAAAACACATATCGTTGTTTTTCAGTATCTTGCCCCAAGAATTGCGAGAAGAAATCACCCGCACCTGCTTTGGGTGATCCAAAAAATAAAGGTGTCATCTGTGAAACTTGTCCAATGAAAGCTAAATATTCACTTGAAGAAAACAACTTTGGAAATGTATTGGAGAGTGGCCCTTCCCAAACATTAAGAGAGTTTCCTGTTACATTCAATGCAACAACTGGAATCATCAAAATAAATTTTTAATAGATCCAGAAGCAATTATAGGCTTCCTTTTGGGAAGTCTTTTTTTTTAGAATCTACACTCATCTGAATGTTCAAGGAAAACAGTAAGTAATCGTATTGTAGATTCAACATCATCTTTATGTACTGATTCAGCAACAGAATGGGTATATCTACATGGTATAGACAAAGTACAAACGGGCATGCCGGCTCTGGATGCTTGCATTGCACCTGCATCTGTGCCTCCGCTTGGTAATACTTCTAATTGATAAGGAATTGAGTATTTTTCTGCTAGATAGCACAAAAAATCAACCATGCCAGCATGAGAAACAGATAAACTATCTAAAACCTTAATGCCTACTCCTGCACCCATTTTCACACAATGATCACGCTCATCTACTCCTGGAATATCTGCAGCAATTGTTATATCTAAAGCAATACCAAAATCAGGGACCAAGCCAAAAGTTGCAGTTCTTGCTCCACGAACACCAATTTCCTCTTGAACTGTTGCTACAGCATAAATATCATCAGAACTACTTTTAAATCGTTTAAAAGCCTCTAACATTACATATACACCAACTCTATCATCTAATGTTTTTCCAGTGTAGAAATGTCCCATTTGAATTAAATCTCTTTCCATAGTAACTGGATTACCAATTTTTACTTTTCCCTTTACTTCTTCTGCGGATAATCCTATATCAATAAACATTTCAGATAAAGGAACAACTTTATTTCTTTCTTCTACTGTTGTAAAATGAGTTGGTTTAATGCCAAAAACTCCATCTAAAACACCAGAAGATGTATATACTTTTACTCTTTGAGCTACCAAAACTCTTGGATCGAATCCACCCAAAGGATGAACATAAATAAATCCTTCTTTGCTAATAAATCTGACAACAAATCCAATTTCATCCATATGTGCTGCTAGCATTACTTTTCTAGCATCAGATGAGCTACCTTTTCTGACAGCAAATAGATTCCCCATTGAATCTGTTCTTAATGATTCATCACTAATAGGTGATAATTCCTTTTTAACAACTTCTCTAAATGCATCTTCGCGTCCTGGTATGCCTGGGGTTGAACATAGGGTTCTTAATAATTCAAATGACATAGTATATACATAAATAATTACACAAATATTACTGTAAAAATACAATTTGTTTTAGAGTACTGTAAAAGACACAAAAAAAAACCTCACATATACGAAATATGCGAGGTTTTAAAAGGTTCGATATATGATAATAATTATTCTTCGCTTCTACTTAAAGCATAGATAACTAAGCCAAAACCAATTTTATTAACTGCATCACCAATATTATATACTATATCCATAGCATAAGAAGCTGCTGCAGGATCTGCTACCATTTGAGCACCAAATAATCCACCTTTAGTACCTAAAATATATCCTAAAGGATAAATTGCCCAACCAACTAAAACAAACCAGCCTAGTGCTTTATTAGCTTTTGCTACTGCTGCAGAACTTGATTTTGCAAGATTTGCTACATCACCAAACCATACAAGCCATACTATATAAGCATATCCGATTGATGAAATTGTACCCCAAATCCAGCTTGACTCATTGGTACCATTCATTGCTTCGCCGATATAACCGGTAACAAGCATGAAAACAGATGCTATAATTAATTTCCAAAGTAAACTAAGTTTTGCACCAGCTTTCTTAGTAATCAAATAAAACTCAACACACATTAAAGGAACAGTCAATAACCAATCTACATATCTAAAGAATGTAGGAGAAGTACCTGTTTCTAAATTATAGCTTCGCATATAGTAATAATGTACAGCAGCTATAAAAGTAATTATTCCAGACACCAACACTGAAGTTCTCCACTTTGATGAGGTAGTACTCAATTCAAAGAAGAAAAACACAGATGCGGCCATCATGGCCATCGTGCCGATAAAAAACGTAAATGCTACGTAATTTCCGGCTGCAATCGAAGTAACTTCATGTCCCATAAAAACTCCTTTTATTGGGAATTGTTGAAAATATAAACTTCCGAAGAAGTACTAGATACTTGCGATAATTATGTTGTGGTGAAAGAAATAATCCCTGAACATTACATATGAAAAGACGTAAAAAATGTGCTTAAAAAAGTGAATTAGAATTCATTTATATGGTAAATGTAAAATTGTTCAAAAAAGTTCTGAAAATCAATAAAAATTTTTTGAATTATGTTTTTGAGTTCTCAATGTTACCAATTCATAATGATTTGGTAAAACTGAAGTAAAGGGTGAAGTGTAATTTTGTAGTGTTCTTTTGTGTGTTTTGTAACAGATTATTGTAAAATCAATGCGTTTTAACAAAGTTTTAGGTTGTTTTGTCACATTATTAGTGACATTGCTAGTATGTATACCAGTTTCTGCTCAAGATAATGGAAATATATCTGGTACAGTTAAAGATGGTGAATCTGGTGAATTAATGCGTAGTGTAACGGTTCGTGTTAAAGATACCAAGAAGGGTGGTTTTACCGATGTAAAAGGTAAATTCTCTATTAAGGGAATTGCACCTGGTACATATTCTTTAATATTTACATATGTTGGTTATACTTCAAAAACTGTTTCTAATGTAGAAGTTCCTGCTGGACAAACAGTAACAATTAATGCAATATTACAGCCTGAATCTAGAAAAACAGATGAAGTAGTAATAGAAGCTCGTAGAATTAATGATAATCAAGCAGCTATTCTTGCCCAAAGAAAAAACTCTGCTCAAGTTAGCGATGGGATTTCTCAGGATGAGATTTCAAAAACTCCAGATGGTGATGCTGGCCAAGCTTTAAAGCGTGTTTCTGGTGTTACATTGGTAGGGGATAAATTTGTTTATGTGCGTGGAGTTAGTGATCGCTATAATAATACAACTCTCAATGGTTCTGCTCTTGCAACTACAGAGCCAGATAAAAGATCTTTTGCTTTTGATATGTTCCCATCTGAGTTTCTTCAAAGTGCAAATGTTGCAAAATCTTTTACTCCAGACTTGCCAGGTAATTTTGTTGGTGGTTTAGTTCAATTGAATACAGTTGATTTTCCTGAAGGTTTTGCTTTAAAAGCATCTGTAACCAGTTCATTTAATACAAATACTACATTAAAAGAAAATGCTTTTCTAAGTACTCCCTCAAGTAGTACAGACTGGTTGGGTTATGATGATGGATCTAGATCTTTGCCATCTAGTGCACCAGCAACAAGAAAAGAAATGGATAAAATCATAAGAGATGCATATGCAGGTGTTGAAGATGCACAAAATAAACTTCAACAGTTTGGACAAGATTTAAAATCATCGTCTTGGAAGAAAGATTCCTCAAGTGCAAATCCAAATTCAAGTGTAAATCTGTCTTACTCAAATATCTTTAATATCGCCGATAATGATTTTGGTGTAATCGCATCTTTATCTTATGGTAATAGTTTTACAATCAAAACAGCCTCTGATAGAAATACTTTATTAAACAATGGTTCATATGAGCGTATAAGTCAAGGAAGTGTATCTAATCGTTCAGCAGGTGTTGGCGGTATGTTAAACCTAGCCTATAAAATAGGAACAACTACTTCTTTGAGTTTTAAAAATATTTATAATAGTTCTATGGATGATGAAACCTTGTTCTTACAAGGTTCAGATTCTGCTCAAGGCATTGATTTTAGACAATTTAGCTCTCAATTTGTTCAAAAAGAATTGTTTTCTACTCAAATAAGTGGTGAACATACATTACCTATTGAAAACATGTTGCTTGATTGGCGTGCAGGAATGTCTGAATCAAGCAGAGATGAACCTGATTATCGTCGTTTACGTTATTCCAGACAATCCACAAGCCCAGATGCCCCATTTATAGCTGATATTCAGCCAATGGGAGATGGTACATTAGCTGGTAGATTCTTTTCAAATTTAAAAGACAAAATCAGTAATGCAAGTTTTAATCTTACAATTCCTGTTTCTGCAGAAATTAAGATTAAAACAGGTGCTTTATTAGAATCTCGTGATAGATCTTTTACAGCAAGATCATTCGCTATCGCTTCTAATGATATTAGTGGATTATTAGGTACAGATTATTTCTCTGGATCACCAGATAAAATATTTGATGCGAAAAACTTTGATAAGCGTGGCGATACACTGTATGTACGAGAAGATTCAAAAGCAAGTGATGGATATTCTGGCACTGAAAATCTCTATTCTGGGTATGCAATGATAGATGCACCTGTTTCTATAGCAGGGGCTGATTTCAGAGTAATTACAGGAGTAAGAGCAGAAGATAATAGAGTTCAATTAGATGGATTTTATTCAAATGGTCTTAAGGCAGTTATTGATTATCATACTTTAGACTTCTTACCATCTTTGAATATTGTTTATAAATTAAATAGTATAACTAATATTAGAACTTCTGCTTCACAAACATTAACACGTCCTTCTTTTAGGGAACTTGCGCCTTTTGAATTCTATAATTTTAATGATTTAGTAGTAGTTCGTGGTAATACTAATCTTAAACGCACTTTAGTTCAAAATTTTGATATACGCCTCGAAAGCTTTTTTGGCCCAGGTGAAGTAGCATCTATTAGTGGATTTTATAAGAACTTTATAAATCCTATAGAAGAAACTTTAAGTGGTGAAACTGGTGGAAAGCCAGATCGTACATGGGAAAATGGAGGAGCAAAAAGAGATTCTACAGGTGCAATCATTAGTGATGGACAAGCAACCAATTATGGAATTGAATTAGAATTAAGAAAATCTTTAGGATTTATCGATAATTCATTAAGCAATTTTATGTTCAGTTCTAATTTGTCTTTTATTGCTTCTTCGATTACAATTAGCCAAGGAAATAGCCAAGAAACACGTTCTATGTGGGGTCAATCGCCATACTCATTAAATGCAGCAATATATTATATGAATCCAGAAACTGGAACATCTGTTAATCTAGCATATAATAGATCTGGAAGAAAGATTGTATCTGTAGCTCAAATAGGTCGTTTTCCAGGATTAGAAGCAGAAGGTAAATCACCTCACTGGTATGAAGAACCAAGAGATTTAATCGATATATCTATATCTCAACCAATTTCATCAGATTTTACTGCAAAACTTGTTGTGAAAGATCTATTGAATCAAAAACTGTATTGGAATCAAGGTGATAATATAGTTCAGTCAAATATCTTTGGAACCACAATTTCTTTGAATCTTTCCTATAGATGGAAATAAACTTTCTTAATTAAGAATCAATAATTGATAATATATATTATTCATATTCATCATTAAGCTATGAAAAAAATGTTCTTACTGTTTCTGATAATCTGCGGATTATCGGTAGAAGCAATGGCGCAGAATCCTAAATTACTATCACCTGGTGGTACTGCTTTTGAAAGTTATAGAGCAGGTACATCTTATGATTTGATCTGGGATACTACAACTACCTTGCTAGGCCAGAGATTTAAATTTCAATTTGCTGCAAGTGCTTTAGGCCCTTGGACAGATTGTATTGGTGCGACCAATGTTTTAGATTCCAATGCAAGTAGTTCAAATAGAAGGGGTAGATTTAATGGTGGATTTAGATGTCCTTCAGTTGTAACTTCAACTGGTTATATCAGAATGGTCAACTTAGCTGATACTACTAAAGTAGGTGTATCTTTAGTGCCTTTTTCAGTAGATAGGCCAAATCCTTCTAAAATTGATTCAATTTTATCTGGTACAATTACAAATAATGTTTATTTATCAAATACTAAGATTTATGGATTACGTGGATTTGTTCATGTAGTTTCTCCCGCTACATTAACAATACAAGCAGGAACAGTTATTGTTGGTGATACAGTTGGTGTTAATTCTGCATTAGTCATTAATCGTGGTGCAAAAATTATTGCTATTGGCACGCCTACTTTACCAATTATTATGACATCATCTGCATCACCAGGACAAAGACGTTCTGGCGATTGGGGTGGATTGCTCATTTATGGTAAAGCTCCAATCAATAATCCAGGCGGCGAGGCTGCGCAAGAAGGTGGCGTTGCAGATATTAATGATAAAACAAAATGGTTTTATGGTGGTACAGATTTTAATGATAATAGTGGTGTTCTAAAATATGTTCGTGTTGAATTTGGTGGTATTGCTTTACAGCCAAATCAAGAGTTAAATGGTATTACTCTTGGAGGTGTTGGTCGCGGAACTACTATTGATTATGTTCAATCAAGTTATGCAAATGATGATGCATTTGAATGGTTCGGTGGTTCTGTAGATGCCAAGCATATTATTTCTAACTCTGCATTAGATGATGATTTTGATACAGATAATGGTTTTAGTGGTCGTATTCAATATGCAATTAGCCAAAGATCAGTTAGCAGAGCAGATCAATCTACTTCACAAACATTTGAATCTGATAATGATGCAACAGCAACTTTCAATCAGCCTTTAACTAGTGCTATATTTTCGAATGTAACTGCTATTGGACCACTATATGATACATCAGCAATTGCAAATGCTAGATTTGGTGCTGGCGCTCAAATTCGGAGAAATTCACGTCAAGCAATTTATAATTCAGTATTTCTTGGTTGGCCAAGAGGTATAGAAATTGCCCAAACGAATACTATGAATGCAGCGAATGTAGATTCTGTTCATATCAGAAATACTGCATGGTATGGCTATAAAACTACATGGCTAAATCTTGCTGGAGGTACTCCTCCAAGTGGAATGGATATTAATTGGATTTCTAAATCAGCATTTAGTAATAATTCAGATAAAGGTAGCACTACTGCGGCAATGTTAGAAAATCCTTTTGCAGAAGGTAGTACTTTTAGTCCTGCGCTTCAAGCAACATCACCATTATTAACAGGATCAACATTTGTGAAAAATGGTGTAATTGCTATAGATGATGCATTTTTTGATAAAGTGGATTATCGTGGAGCAATGGGAACGACACGCTGGGATTATCCATGGGCAAATTATGATCCAATTAATACAGAATACAAAGCTCAATTACCTCCTTCACCAAAAATTACAAATATCGGTATTGCAACAGGTGAAGTATACAGAGCTGGAGTTTCTTATGATTTGAGATATGATACACTAACTACCAAATTAGGACAAGTCTATAAATTTCAATATGGAACTTCAAATAAAGGACCATGGATAGATTTGATAGGTGCAACTGCTGTAAAAGACAGTAATGTTAACAGTACAATTAGACGTGGTTTATATCAAGGTGGATTTAGAGCTCCTTCGATATCAACTACTACGGGCTATTTAAGAATGGTAAATATTGCTGATACTACTTTAGCAGGTGTAACAAGTTTGCCATTTACTATTGAAAGACCAAGCCCAACAAAAGTTGACTCAATTTTAAAAGGTACAATTACATCAAGTATGTACCTTTCAAATACTAAGATTTATGGTTTAAGTGGTTATGTACATGTTGTAGAGCCTGCGGTTCTAACAATTCAAGCGGGTACCATAATAGTTGGTGATACAGTTGGTGTTAACTCTGCATTAGTAATTAATCGTGGTGCAAAAATTATTGCAAATGGTACATCAACACTTCCTATTGTAATGACATCTTCAGCTCCTCCTGGCCAACGTCGTGCTGGTGATTGGGGTGGTCTCCTTATCTATGGAAAAGCTCCAATTAATAATCCAGGTGGCGAAGCTGCTCAAGAAGGTGGAGTTGCTAATATTAATGATAAAACAAAATGGTATTATGGTGGAACTGATTTTAATGATAATAGTGGCGTTCTAAAATATGTACGTGTTGAATTTGGTGGTATTGCTTTACAACCAAATCAAGAACTTAATGGAATCACTTTAGGTGGTGTTGGGCGTGGAACTACCATCGATTATGTGCAATCAAGTTATGCAAATGATGATGGAATTGAATGGTTCGGCGGAAGTGTGGATGCTAAGCATTTAATAGTGACTGGATCATTAGATGATGATTTTGATACAGATAATGGTTTTAGTGGTCGTATTCAATATGCCATTAGCCAAAGATTTAGCACAAAAGCTGATCAATCAACTTCTCAAGCATTTGAATCAGATAATGATGCAACTGCCACATTTAATCAACCTTTAACTACTGCAATATTCTCGAATGTAACAGCAATAGGACCATTATCAGATACTGCCCAAACACCAAATGCTCGTTTTGGTGCAGCTGCACAAATCCGTAGAAATTCTCGTTTGTCTATTTATAATTCAGCATTTATTGGCTGGCCAAGAGGAATGGAAATTGCTCAAGCTAATACTATGGCTGCTGCAAATGTAGATTCTTTACAAGTTAAAAATTCTTCTTGGTTTGGTGTAAAATCAACATGGTTAAATCTTGCAAGTGGCACTCCTCCAGCAGGAATGGATGCTAATTGGTTAGCTAAAGCTGGATCAAATAATTTCTTAGAAAAAGCAAATATTATTGCCTCAGGAATTCAAAATCCATTTTCTTATGATGCAACATTTAATCCTTCAATTGCGCCTAATTCTCCATTGATTTCTGGTGCTTCGTTCACCAAAACATCTGTAGTTGCTATCGATGATTCTTTTTTTGATAAAGTAGCTTTTCGTGGTGCAATGGATGCAAATAGATGGGATATTCCTTGGGCAAATTATGATCCAGTAAATGCAGTTTATACAGCTCAATCTGCAATTGCTCCTAAGATTACTTCACCTGGTGGATCAATAAATGAAGTATACAGAGCAGGTATAAGTTATGATCTAAAATATGATACCACAACTACTGTTTTAGGACAATCCTATAAGTTCCAATTTGGTACTTCTAAAACTGGTCCATGGACTGATTTAGTTGGTGCTACATCAGTAAAAGATAGTAATGTTAGCAGTCAAATAAAAAGAGGCATTTTTGTTGGAGGTTTCCGTGCGCCAAGTATAGAAACTACAACTGGTTATATCAGAATGGTTAGCTTAAAAGACACATCCTTATTTAGTGTTTCTGTCAATCCTATAACAATTGATAGACCATCCCCAACCAAAGTCGACTCTGTACTAAGCGGAACACTTACAAAGAATGTATACTTGTCAAATACTAAAATATATGGTTTACGTGGCTATGTACATGTAGTTTCACCAGCCGTATTAACCATTCAAGCTGGAACAATCATAGTTGGTGATACAGTAGGTGTTAATTCTGCATTAATTATCAATCGTGGTGCTAAGATTATTGCTGATGGAACACCAAATCTGCCAATCGTTATGACATCCTCAGCTCCTGCAGGTCAACGCCGTTCAGGAGATTGGGGTGGACTCCTTATCTATGGCAAAGCCCGCATCAATAATCCAGGGAGCGAGGCTGCTCAAGAAGGTGGAGTTGCAAATGCTAATGATAAGACAAAATGGTATTATGGTGGTGGTTTAGATGACGATAATAGTGGTATTCTTCGTTATGTTCGAGTTGAATTTGGTGGTATTGCTTTACAACCAAATCAAGAACTTAATGGTATTACATTAGGTGGTGTAGGACGTGGTACAATTATCGATCATGTTCAATCAAGTTTTGCAAATGATGATGGTATTGAATGGTTCGGTGGAACTGTTGATGCTAAACATTTAATCGTAACAAATGCTCTTGATGATGATTTTGATACAGATAATGGATATAGTGGTAGAGTACAATTCGCAATTGCTCAACGTTTCAAAACTAGAGCAGATCAATCTACTTCACAAACATTTGAATCTGATAATGATGCAACTTCCACATACAATCAACCTTTCACGAGTGCAATATTCTCTAATGTAACATCTGTTGGTCCATTATCAGATACGGCTCAAGTTCCAAATGCACGATTTGGTGCAGCGGCGCAAATTCGTAGAAATACTCATCAATCAATTTTCAATTCTGTTTTTGTTGGTTGGCCTCGTGGTATCGAAATTGCTCAAGCAAACACTATGATTGCGGCATATTCAGATACAGTTCAAATAAGAAATAATAGTTGGTATGGTGTCAAAAATACATGGCTAAATCTTGCTGGTGGCACACCACCAACAGGAATGGATGCAAATTGGATTTCTAAACCAGAATTTAATAATGTTATAGATAAAGGAAATCCAGCAAATTCTGGTCTGGAAAATATTTTTGCAGAAGATATTTCCTTTAATCCAGTTGCTAAGTCTAATTCACCTGTTCTTACTGGTGCTTCATTTGCAAAATCAGGTGTAGTTGCTATCGATGATGCATTCTTCGAAAAAGTTGCATATCGTGGCGCTATGGATACAAAACGTTGGGATTTACCTTGGGCAAATTATGACCCAATAAATACCAATTACAAAGCCCAATTACCTGTTGCAGCAATGAAATTATTATCACCAGGTGGTACTGCAAATGAAACATATAGAGCAGGTTCATCCTATGATTTAGTATGGGATACTACTACAACTACTCTTGGTGCAAGACATAAATTTCAAATAGGAACTTCTGCAACTGGGCCATGGATAGATCTACCAGGTGCAACAAACATCATTGATAGTAATGCAAGTGGAACAACACGTAGAGGTAGATACATCGGTGGATTCAGAGCACCTTCTATCGAAACTTCTACCGGTTATATTCGTATGGTGAATATAAATGATACTACGAAAACTGCTATTTCTATTAATCCTTTCAAAATTGATAGACCAAGTCCTTCTCAAGTAGATTCAGTTTTATCTGGTACAATTACATCGAATGTGTACTTAACTAATACTAAGATTTATGGTCTTCGTGGCTTTGTACATGTAGTTGAACCTAATGTTTTAACTATACAAGCAGGAACAATTATTCTTGGTGATACAGTAGGAACTAATTCAGCTCTTGTTATTAACCGCGGTGCAAAAATTATTGCTAATGGTACTCCTACACTGCCAATCGTTATGACTTCATCAGCACCTCCAGGACAACGTCGTGGTGGAGATTGGGGCGGTTTACTAATCTATGGTAAAGCACGCATTAATAATCCTGGTGGAGAAGCAGCTCAAGAAGGTGGTGTTGCAAATACAAATGACAAAACTAAATGGTACTATGGTGGAACAGATGATAATGACAATAGTGGTTCATTGCAATATGTTCGTATAGAATTTGGTGGAATTGCTCTTCAACCAAATCAAGAATTAAATGGTTTAACTCTTGGTGGCGTTGGCCGAGGTACAACTATGGATAATATTCAAGTTAGTTATGCAAATGATGATGGAATAGAATGGTTTGGTGGTAGCGTAGACGGAAAACATTTGATTGTTACTGGTGCTTTAGATGATGATTTTGATACTGATAATGGATTTAGTGGTAGAGTGCAATTTGCTGTGGGCCAACGATTTAAATCGAGAGCAGATCAATCTACTTCGCAAACATTCGAATCAGATAATGATGCAACATCAACATTTAATACTCCGTATACATCTGCGATATTTTCAAATGTAACTTCTATTGGACCATTAACTGATACTTCTGCTACACCGAATTCCCGTTTTGGTGCAGCGGCGCAAATTCGTAGAAATTCACGTCAGTCTATCATGAATTCATTATTTATTGGTTGGCCTCGTGGTATAGAAATTGCACAAGTACCTACTATGAATGCTGCACTTGCGGATTCTTTACAAGTACGCAATAATAGCTGGTATGGAATAAAAGGATCATGGTTAAACTTAGGAGGTGGAACTCCTCCTGCAGGAATCGATCCAACATGGATTTCAAAGGCAGAATTTGGCAATATTCTAGAAAAGAGTAGTCCTGCTGCTGCTTCATTAGAAAAACCATTCAGAGAAGATCAAGAATTTAATCCTGCTCCATTAAGTAATTCACCTGTATTAACTGGTGCATCTTTTGCAAAATCCGGTGTGGTTGCTATTGATGATGCATTCTTTGAGAAAGTTGCTTATCGTGGAGCAATGGGCTTAAACAGATGGGATTTACCTTGGTCAAATTATGATCCTATCAATACAGATTATAAAGCGCAAAAACCTAGTTCTATAGAAGATGCTTTATACTCTTCTTCAATGGGAATGAGTATTGCTCCTAACCCTACAAATGATATTGCTAAAGTTCAATATGAGTTAAAATCATCAGAAACCGTAAGTATCAAGGTATATAATGCTTCTGGTACAATCTCTAGTTCTTTCATTACTAATGAACAGCAACAAGCAGGTTTCTATGAATTCTCATTGAATTTACAAGATGTTCCCTCTGGAGTGTATTATGTACAAATAATTACTCAACATGGAACAATCACAAAAGCAGTCAGCGTACTCCGCTAACTACACACACACAAAGACAAAGGCGTTATTGGAGAAATCCTATAACGCCTTTTTGTTTTTAGCTATCAAAATTCTAACATTGAACTGTATTTTCTTCTCAATCATAACTCAATCCTATACATATCATGAAATCTCTCTTTATTTATTTGTGTATTCTGTTTTCAAGTGTCTTAACTGTTTTTAGCCAAAATTCCTCTCATTCAATCATTGGTACTTGGATTGGAGATTTAAAAGTTGGGGCTACTCTTCAAATGATATTTACTGTTAAAGGACCCTTTATCTTAACAGGCACATTAGATGTTCCTGCACAAAATGCTAAGGGAATTCCGTTAACTATAGAGCAAAGAGTGAAAACAATGAAATTTATCGTAGAATCTATTAATGGAAGATTTGAAGGTGAATTCAAAGATAGTGTTACATTAGAAGGTTTATGGAGACAAGGTGGCGGAGCTTTTCCATTGATACTTAAAAAAAATGATACAATTAGGCCTGCTTTACTTAGACCACAAACTCCCACAAGTCCTTTTCCCTATAAGACAGAAGATATATCTTTTCCTGGGCCATCTGGTATTTTGGCTGGTACTATAACATATCCTCATTCACAAGGTCTATTTCCTGCATTGATATTAATAACAGGCTCTGGATTACAAGATCGTGATGAAACAATTTTTGGACATAAACCCTTTCTGGTTCTAGCTGATGCTTTAACAAAACAAGGATTTGCAGTTCTAAGGCTAGATGATCGAGGTATAGGTATGTCTGGAGGATCCGCTGAATTTGCAACTACTAAAGACTTTTCTGATGATATTTTAGCAGGTATCAACTTTTTAAAAAAGCATAATAGTATAAATCCCAAAAAAATTGGCCTTTTAGGCCACAGCGAAGGGGCAATGATTGCTCAAATACTTGCAGCAAAATATCCTAAAGATATTGCTTGTATTGTGTCAATGGCCGGTCCTGGAATTTCAGGAGCACAAATCATAGAAACTCAAACACAAACATTAGCTTCTCTCTCTATGACGCCCTCTGCAGCAGCAGAAGCTGTACAACAACAAAGAAATTTGATGAATATTGTGATTAATGAACAAGACTCAATAAAAGCAGAACAGAAAATTATTGATAGTCTTGGATATTGGGCGGTGAAAAAAAAGGAAATTCTTGTAGTAAACTCACCCGAAACCAAAGCTAAACTAAAACAAATTATGAGTCCTTGGTTTAAGTATTTTATTTCTTATAATCCAAAGGAAAATCTTACTAAGATCACTTGCCCGGTATTGGCATTAAATGGTTCTCTTGATATACAAGTACAAGCTGACAAAAATCTTGGGGCTATTAAAAATGGATTAGAAATTGCGAAGAATAAGCATTTCACTATCAAGAAAATTGATTCAGTTAACCATCTGTTCCAAACTTGTAAAACAGGACAAATAGATGAATATAATCTGATAGAACAAACTATAGAGCCTAAAGTATTACAAGAAATAATAAGCTGGCTAGAACTTTACTTAAAGAAATAAATAATAAGGATTCATTGTCTTGCTAAATTGTTCTGTATATGGCCCAAGTACATCTTCTTTATATAAAAAAAGTTCTTGAGTACATTTCGTAGAATCATCCAGACAAAAAGCTTTGATTATTCTTTTGGGCTTAGCTGTGGGATAATCTTGTAATGTATATTGATAGAAGGGAAAAAGACCACTCATTATAGCTAATTCTGTAAAATATTTCATTTCTTCTACTGGTAATATGAACCAAAACTTAGTATCCTGTGTAGATAATAGTTTTGAGCTTGAGATTAAGTCAGTAAAAGTTAGAGAATGATCTGAATGTCTAGCTATGTGTTTAGAAGATGAAATGGGTTTGGAAGAATTCTGGAAAAAGGGAGGATTGCTAATAATCAGATCAAATGTTTGATTAGAATGTTCAGCAAAGGACTGGACACTAGAATGAATTAAAGAAATCCGATTTTGCCACGGAGAACATCTGATATTGATTGTAGCATCAATAATTGAATCATCATCTATTTCTAATGCAGTAATCGTAGATGAATTATTAGTTTTTTGCGCTAAGATTAAGGAAAGAATTCCTGTTCCTGCCCCAATATCCAAAATAGAACTTGTATGGTCTACATTAATCAATGCACCAAAAACGCATGCATCGGAGCTTACTTTCATTGCAGAACTACTTTGGGATATTCTAAATTTCTTAAAATCGAAAAAGTCCTTATTTCTCATATTTATTATTCAATCGATATCGGAATAATAAATTCTTGCTGCTCTTTAGGAATTAATAATAATGACTCTAAATATGCCTGATTCAAAGAATTATGTATTGGTTTACTTGTCATAGTGTAGCCTTTATACTTAGTGTTTCTATTAAAAGATTCTATGAATTTTTTTGCCAAGGCTTCATTATAAAGAGAAGTATATAAT
>Ga0209033_1000845_pt1 | contig 17859 bp, 17 predicted proteins | sample LauGreFa1BDMLBDN_2_FD_188218 | JGI IMG/M metagenome (GOLD analysis project Ga0209033, IMG submission 188218) | Freshwater lake microbial communities from Lake Michigan, USA - Fa13.BD.MLB.DN (SPAdes) (version 2) | ecosystem: Environmental > Aquatic > Freshwater > Lake | place: Lake Michigan, USA...
TCAAAATGAACTGGGCCGCCAAGGTGGCCACCGCCAAATACAAGCCCTTGATGCGCAAGGATGGGATGCCCACCAGCACGCCAATCAGCGCACTGACCATACCGGCCAGCGGTATGGTGAAGTAAAAAGGCACGCCCCACTTGTCTAAAAATGCAACCGTGTAGCACCCCACCCCCATGAAGGCGGCATGGCCCAATGAGATTTGACCGGCAAAGCCCGTGACAATATTCAAGCCCATGGCCGCAATCACATGGACACCGGTCAGGCAGGCCAAATAGGTGAAGTAACTGCCCCCCACCCAGGGAAAGATCAGCAGCAGGCCGACAAACCCGATCATCCAACTGCGCTGCACCCGGGTGATGAGCAAGGACTCATCGTGGGCATAGCTGGCTCTGAAATCACCGATGCGCATGGGGTTCAGAGCCTTTCAATGTCGCGGGTGCCGAGCAAACCATAGGGGCGAACCATCAAGATGGCCAAGACCACCACATAAGGCACCAAATCGCGCGCCTTGCCACCGAAATAACCGACCGCAATGCTCTCGAGCCAACCGACCAACAAGCCCGCAATGATGGCGCCGGCCACGCTGTCGAGGCCACCCAAGATGACCACCGCCAACACACCCAATGCCGTGCCGCTCAGCGCGGGCGACAAACTGCTGATGGAGGCCACGATGGTGCCCGCCACCGCGCCCACACAACCCGCAAAGACCCAGGTCAGTTGCTGCGTGCGGCGCACATCGATGCCCAAGGCGTAAGCGGTGATCGGGTCGCTGGCCGCCGCGCGCATGGCGATGCCGGTGCGTGAATAGCGGAAATACAAAGACAAGCCAGCAATCACCGCCAGCGCTACCCAAAAGCTCCAAAACACCGCGCCGGGCAACATGATGTCGCCCCAAATCAAAGGCTTGCGCGGCAGCATTTGCGGCATTTCCAGGTTTTGACCACCCCAAATCGCGTCCACCATGCCGTGCAAAAAAGCACCCAAACCGATGGTGACCATCAGCACCGACACCACCGGCTGCCCCGCCAAGGGGCGAAGCACAAAGCGCTCGACCACGATGGCCACCAAGGAGATGCCCGCCAAGCCAAACACCACCGACAACCACAAGGGCATCTTCAACCAACTGTGCCCGGTGTAGACCAAATAAGCGCCCAGCATCATGAACTCGCCGGTGGCAAAGTTGATGGCACGCGTGCCTTTGTAAATGAGCACAAAGCCCAGCGCGACCAACGCCAACAAGCCACCGGAGAACAGGCCAATGAGCGAAAACTCGGCAAAGGTGATCCAGTCCATCATGCCCCCTGCCCTGGTGCAGTCTGCGATTCGCGCACACCCAAATAAGCCTCGATCACATCGGGGTGGCTGCGCACATGTTGGGGCGTGCCACTGGCAATGAGTTGGCCAAAATTGAGCACGGCCACATGGTTGGAGATGTCCATCACCATGCCCATGTCGTGCTCAATGAGCAATATGGTCATGCCGCGCTCCTCTTGCAAATCCAAAATAAAGCGGGCCATGTCCTCGGTCTCTTCGCGGTTCATGCCGGCCACCGGTTCGTCGAGCATCAATATTTTGGGCCGCATGGCCAATGCACGCGCCAACTCCACCCGCTTTTGCAAGCCATACGACAAAGAGGCCACGCTTTGGTGGCGCACATGGTCGATTTCCAAGAAGTCGATCACATCGCGTTCAATTTCTTCGCGCAAAGCCAACTCTTCGCGCTGGCTTTGGCCCCAATAGGCCATGGCCTGCAAGGTGTTGGCGGCCATGCGGTTGTGCCCACCGAGCTTGATGTTGTCAAGCACCGTCATGCCCCGAAACAAGGCCACATTTTGAAAGGTGCGGGCCAAGCCCATGGCAGCGCGCACATTGGGTTTGGTGGGCGTGATGTCTCGCCCTTCCAACTGGATGCGACCTTGCTGGGGTTTGTAAAAGCCCGAAATGGTGTTGAACAAACTGGTTTTGCCCGCACCATTGGGACCAATGACAGCGGTGATTTCGCCCGCTTTGGCTTGCAAGGACACGCCACCCAGTGCCTTGATACCGCCAAAGCGCAGGTGCACATCTTCAACAGACAACAAGGGGGAGGGGTTCATGGACGCGGACATGTCATTTCACGGTTTGGGCATTCTGACCACTATCTGGCATGGGCGTGACATGGCAAACCCCAAGTTCAAGCGCATGCAGCAAGGGGGTTTTCTTCATGCTGGCTTGACCCGCACCGGCAAGCCATGCATGCCCCGAAACACCAAAGAGTTGATCCAGGTTTGATCGCCCACGGGTTCTATTTGGGAAAAAGCCTCAAGCACTTTGGGAAAGGCGACCTGCCCCTCAGTGCGGGCCAGTGGGAAACCCAAGCAAATGTGCATGCCATAGCCAAAAGTGAGGTGGGCCACGCCGTCGCGCTCCAGGTCGAGTTGATCGGCATGCGCATAGGCCCTGGGGTCGCGGTTGGCCGAATTGAGCATGATGAACATGCGCTCACCGGGCTGCAAGGTTTTGCCATGCAACTCGTAGGGATGGGCCACCAAACGCACCTGGGCACCCGATGGGCCGTCATAGCGCAGCAATTCTTCGACCGCTGCCGCACTCAAATCTGGGTTTTGGCGCAGCTTGTGCATTTGCGCGGGAAAGCGCATCAGCGACAACATGCCATTGGCAATGTGGTTGGTGGTGGTTTCATGTCCCGCAAACAACAACAAAATACAAGTGGCTACCAGCTCGTCTTCGCTCAAGCGGTCATCGCCATCGCGCAGCTCCACCAATTCGGTGATCAAGTCGGCCTGGGGATGGGCGCGCCGCTGGGCAATCAGGTGACGGAAGAAAGCGGCCATTTCTTGGGTGGCTTTTTCGGCGGTGTCGTATTTTTCAGCCGATGTGCGCGACGAACCAATGAACAAGGCCATGTCATCTGACATGCGCTTGACCTCGGCCAAATCTTCTCGGGCAACGCCCAACAAGGCCATGATCACCAAGCACGGCAAGGGACCGGCAAACTCGGTGATGAAGTCGAACTCTTCTTTGTCGCGAAACCGGTTGAGCAACCAGTCGGCAATCTCTTCCACTTGGGGCCGCATGGCTTGCATGGACTTGGCGTGAAACACCTTGCTGGTCAATCGACGCAGGCGGGTGTGCTCTGGCGGGTCTTTGAACACCATCCACAACGATAAATAGCGCATGATGCTGCCAATGCGCTCAGCCTCTGGCCCGGGCAGGCTTTCAAAAAATGGGCGCAAACGGTCTGAGGACAGACGGTCTTTGTCCAAACAAACCGCTTTGATGTCGTCGTACCGGGTGAGCACCCAACTGCGCAAGCGCGGGCTCCAATGGCAGGGATCTTCATCGCGCATGCGTTCAAAAATAGGATAGGGGTTGGCCAAGGTGGCCGGGTCTTCGGGGTGCCAATCAATCGCTGTGCTCATGTGTTTTTTTCCAAGATGGTGACCGCGCATGCGGCTTCATCAAAGCCCATCACACCGCCGCCGTTTTCGATCAAGCCCACCGCCGCGCTTTTGACTTGGCGTGGGCCCGCCTCGCCGCGCAGTTGCAAGCACACCTCATGCACCATGGACAAACCAGTGGCCCCCACCGGATGGCCTTTGGAGACCAGTCCCCCCGAGACATTCACCGGCAAGCGACCACCCAGGGCGGTTTCGCCCGACTCGACCAAGCGCCCGCCTTGCCCGTCCGGGCATTGGCGCAACATTTCCAGTTGGTAGATTTCACAAAAGGAGGTGGCGTCGTGCAACTCAATCAGGTCGATGTCTTGCGGCGTCAAGCCGGTGCGCGCATAGGCTTTGTCGGCGGCGATGCGCGACAAACCCGGCTCATCCAGCGAGCGGTATTTGCCGCCCGACAGCTCGCTGGTGCGCACCTTCACAGCGCGCGCGCGCGCTGCGGGCGAAAAATGGGCCAGTGCTGCCTCTGAGCACAAAATGGCAGCCGCCGCACCATCGCCCAAGGGCGAACACATAGCGCGGGTCAAAGGCCAGCTGATCTCGCGGTCGGCCAGCACCTCATCCACGGTGAGTTCAAAGCGGTATTGGGCTTTGGGGTTGAGGCTGCCATGGTGGTGGTTTTTGGCTGCGCCCACCGCGATTTGTCGCTGTGTGGTGCCATGGGTCTTCATGTGCCAAGCCGCTTGCATGGCATAGGTGTCCATGAAAACGGTTCGCCCAGGTGCCATTTCAAAGGGTTTGCCAGCCGCTTCTCCGGCGCGCCGGTAATAGTCTTGCCAGCGTTGGGGATCGATTTGGTCGATGGCAGTGCCAAATATTTCAGGGATGCGCTCGGGCCGATCTGGGCTGATGAGTTTTTCAACCCCCATGGCCAAGCTGACTTGGCATTGGCCGGACAAGATGTCTTTCCACGCCCCATGAAAGGCAAGCGAAGCGGTGGCACAACCACCCTCGACATTGACCATGGGCACGCGCTCGGGGAACAAGCCCGATTCCACCATGGGGGTGAAACACACCTGCCCACGGATGCCACCTTGCCCCCACTGCCCCATGCCGCAGTTGCCAAACCAGGCTTGCTCAATCAGCTGGGCATCAGAAATGGCCAAGCCCGCGTCTTGCATCGCGTCGGTGTAAGCCCATTGCGCCAAGTCGGCAAAGGAGCGGTCAGCGTGTTTGCCAAACGGCGTGCAACCCGTGCCAATCACATAGACATCGGTCATGGCAGTGGCCTGGCAGGGGGTGTGCGGGCACACCAGGAGAAGATAGAGTTCATGTCGAAATTGGCTTTGTGCTTGCGCTGATGCTTGTGCTTAGAATGCCAAACGATTGTTTTTCTAATTGGTCGCCTTGACCATTCAGGAAAACCCGATAGCCCCAAAAAGGAGACAAGACATGACTGGATTCCAAGACATCATCCTCAGTTCCGGCGCGCGCACGCCACTGGGCGACTTTGGCAAGTCGCTGCGCGACACGCCCCTGACCACTTTGGCTGTGCATGCGGTAAAAGCAAGCTTGTCGCGGGCTGGCATCACGGCCCAAGATGTCGACCACCTGGTCTACGGCAACACCGCACCGGTGGATCACGACGGTTTGTTTGCAAGCCGCAAAATTGCCATCGATGCCGGCATGCCGATTGAGAGCTCTGCCATGGGCGTGACCCGCGCTTGTGGCACGGGATCACAAGCCATCGTCACCGCCGCCCAACAAATTGCATCTGGACACAGCCACGTGGCCCTGGCCGCTGGTGGCGAAAACTATTCACGGGTGCCGTATTTGGCCCACCGGGTGCGCTGGGGCGCGCAGCGCGGTCCATTTGAATTCATCGATGGCTTGGATTACATCTACCGCTGCCCGTTCACCCGCGAATTGATGGGCGATACGGCCGAGAACATGGTGGCACGCTTTGGTTACACCCGGCAAGCCATGGACGAGTGGGGTCACATGAGCCAGCAGCGTGCTGGCGCAGCCATGAAAAATGGTTTTTTGGCTCGGCAAATCGCGCCGATAGAGCTGGCCGGCCCCAAAGGCAGCCAACACCTGTTTTCGCAAGATGAGTTTCCACGCCCGGAAGTCACCTTGGAGAAATTGGCCTCACTCAAACCGGCCTTTCGCAAAGACGGCAAAGGCAGTGTGACAGCTGGCAACTCCAGCGGCGTGACCGATGGTGCGGCCGCTTTGGTGGTGTCCAGCCTCGCGGCGGCCCAACGCTTGGGCATCCCGGTGCAAGCGCGTTTGGTGGACTGGGCAGTGGTGGGGGTACCCGCAGAGATCATGGGGAGTGGCCCGGTGCCCGCCATCCAACGCCTGTTGGCGCAACGCCAACTCAAAGTGGCTGACATCGACTACTTTGAAATCAATGAGGCCTTTGCGGTGGTGAACCTGCATGCCGAGCGAGAGTTGGGCATCCCACGCGAGCGCACCAACTTATATGGCGGTGGCATCAGCCTTGGGCATCCGCCCGGCGCCACAGGGCTGCGCATGACCATGACCGCCATGCACCACCTGGCCGACACCGGTGGGCGCTACGCCATCATCAGCATGTGCCTGGGCTCGGGCATGGGCATGGCCACCTTGATCGAAAACGCCTTGGTCTGAACCAGTCAGTGCGCAGAGGGTGCCGTTTGCCACGCGCAACCGGCTCAGCCAACGGCACCGTCAGGGCAGTGCGTCCAGCGCGGCCATGTAGTGCGGGTCGACCATCAGTTCAGCCCAATCCAATGCGGGGCTGCTTGGCAATAAACGCAGCCGTCGCCCTTCGCTGGCGGCACTGGCTTGCCAACGGCCTTGTTGTTGGGCTAACCACAAACCATCCAGCAAATCGTCCACCGCTTGCCCGCCACCCTCACTGCTGGGTGTGCTTTGGTTGCACAGCAAGACCATGTCGCACCCGGCCTTGAGCGCCACCAGGGCAGCGTCGGTGTAAGAGACGGTTTTTCCACCGATGTGGCGCGCCCCTTCCATCGATAAATCATCGCTGAAGATGGCGCCCTGAAAGCCCAATTGGCGACGCAAAATGTCTTGCAACCAGCGCGATGAAAACCCGGCTGGCAACGCATCCACCGCTGGGTAAATGACATGGGCCGGCATGATGCTGGTCAAACCCAAGGGCAGCCATTCATAGGGCTTGGCATCGTCGGTCAAGATGGTTTTCAGGCTGCGCTCATCCACCGGCACTTCGGTGTGCGAGTCGGCGCGGACAAAACCATGCCCAGGAAAATGTTTGCCGCAATTGGCCATGCCCGACTGCAACAAGCCATGCATCAGGTTGTGCGCCAGCACCGACACGATTTGGGGGTCGCGGTGAAAAGCCCGGTCGCCAATCACGCCGCTTTCACCATGGTCCAGATCGAGCACCGGGGTGAAGCTCAGGTCGACCCCACAAGCGCGCAGCTCAGCACCCAGCACAAAGCCGCAAGCGGTGGCCGCATGGCACGCTTGCAAGGCGGCGGTGGCGGCGGGTGCTTGGCGCGGCACGGCTTGCATCCACAGCTCACCGAGCCGGCGCATGGGTGGCAAATGGGTAAATCCATCGGTGCGGAAACGCTGCACTCGTCCGCCTTCGTGGTCGACGCAAATCAAGGCATCTGGACGGACGTCTTTGATGTCCTGGCACAAAGCCGTGAGTTGCGCACGGTTGACCCAATTGCGGGCAAACAAAATCAACCCGCCCGTCAAGGGGTGGGCTAAGCGGCGTCGGTCAGTCGGGCTGAGTTGGGTGCCAGCGATGTCCAAAATCAACGGGGCGTGGGGGGTGTTCAAGGCTCAGGCTTCCATTTGTTCGATGACCACAAAACTGACCGCGTAATCGGTTTCATCGCTCACGCTGACCCGCGCCACCAAGCGGCGCGCTGCGCACCAGTCTTTCAAAACGCCATGCAGCACGATGTGGGGCTCGCCACTGGGGTGCTTGGCGATTTCGCACAAACGCCAGGTCATGGGCATGCGCATGCCCAAGCCCACGGCCTTGCTGAAGGCCTCTTTGGCCGAAAAACGGGTGGCGACATAGCGCACCCCGCGCTCTGGCCAGCGCTCAGAGCGTGTGCGCCAAGTTTGCATTTCGGCGTCCGACAAAATTTTGGCGGCGAAGCGTTCACCGTGGCGGTCCAAGGACTGGCGAATGCGGCGCACGTCGCAAATGTCGGTGCCAATGCCGTAAACCATGGACCGGGCTTTCAGCGCAAACAAGCCAAATAAGCGGCCACTGTGTGGGCATACCCCTGCTCCAAAGCGTCTGCGATGAGCGCGTGTCCGATCGAGACCTCTTGCACGCCCTTGACGTTTTGCACAAAGTCGCGCAGGTTGTGCAGGTTCAAGTCGTGTCCGGCATTCACGCCCAAACCCACCGCTTGGGCGGCCAGCGCGGCTTGGGCAAAGCGAGCCAGCACCCCAGCAGCTGGGGCACTGCCATGGGCTTGGGCATAGGGCTCGGTGTACAACTCGATGCGGTCTGCCCCCACGGCTTTGACGTCGGCCATGGCTTGGGGGTCGGCATCCATGAACAGGCTCACCCGTGCACCCAGGTCCTGGGCGGCTTGGATCAAGGGCCGCAAACGCGCTGCATCGGCGGGGAACGACCAACCATGGTCGCTGGTGAACTGCCCCTCGCTGTCGGGCACAAAGGTCACCTGGTGCGGTCGTGCGCTGTGCACAAAACCCATGAGGTTGTGAAAAGGGTTGCCCTCAATATTGAATTCGCGATCAGGCCAATCGCGCATCAAAGCCGCCAAATCAGCCACATCGCCGGCGCGGATGTGGCGCTCGTCAGGTCGCGGGTGAACGGTGATGCCATGGGCCCCGGCTTGCAAACACAACTCGGCGGCCCGCACCACGTTGGGAATGCCCAGGTGCCGGGTGTTGCGCACCAAGGCGACTTTGTTGAGGTTGACGGACAGCGCGGTGTTCATGGTCAAAAGCTTTAAAAGGCTTGCACATCGAGCATGACTTGGCGCGTGCGCAGGGTCTGGACACCGCAATGGTAGTGCAGCAACTGGCGCAGTTGGGTCTGCAGGGCTTGGCGTTGGTGGCTGGGCCATTGGGCACATTCGCGCAGCAAGGCGGGCAATGGCCATTCGCTGCCCAGCCCATCGCCCAGGGCCAGCCACAATGCGCCGGGCAAAGCCGCCGCATCGGGCGCACCAGCGCTGCGCAAGCCTCCCTCGGGCACCAAGCTGTAACTTGCGTCCGGTTGCAAGGGCCCCAAAGTGAGGGTTTGCTGCGCCAAGTCAGGCAACAAGCCCACATCGCGCAACAACAGCAATTCAAACGCCCGCAGCGCCGCTGCGGTGGTGGTGGCCGGTGATGTGGCCAAGACCTGCACCACCTGGGCATACACATCAAACAGGCGCGGATGGGCATCGTCGCGGGCCAACAAGCGCATCAGCAATTCATTCAGGTAATAGCCCGAGAGCAAGGCGTCGCCACTGGGCATGGGGTGGCCACCCACCCATTCGGCTGATTTGAGGGTGCGCACCTCACCTGTGCCGCCATAAGCAATGGACAAACGCTGCAAGGGCAACAGCACCGGCCGAAAGCCTGAGCTGGGCCGCTTGGCTCCTTTGGCCACCAAGGCCACGCGCCCATGGTGGCGGGTGAAGGCCTCCAAAATCAAGCTGGTCTCGCTCCAGTCGTAGCGGTGCAGCACAAAGGCTGGCTCGTCGCTGGTGCGCGCGGCGCTGGCCCTACTCGTAGCCAAAGCTGCGCACCCGGGCCTCGTCGTCGGCCCACCCAGAGCGCACCTTGACCCACAACTCAATGAACACTTTGGCATCGAGCAAGGTCTCTAACTCGGTGCGCGCCTCGGTGCCCATGCGTTTGAGGCGCTCGCCGCCTTGCCCAATCACCATGGCCTTGTGCCCATCGCGCTCGACCACGATGGTGGCGCTGATGCGCACCATGCGTCCGCCTTTGTGCGCCGGCTCTTCCTCGAATTTATCGATCACCACAGTGGAGGTGTAGGGCAACTCGTCGCCGGTCAAGCGAAACAGTTTTTCGCGCACGATTTCGCTGGCCAGGAATTTTTCACTGCGATCGGTCAGCTCGTCAGCGCCATACCACCACGATTGTTCAGGCAGGTAGCGGCTGCAAATGTCCATCAGGTGCGCCACATCCTTGGGATTTTTGGCGCTCAAGGGCACAAATTCTGTGAACGGATAGCGCTCTTGCATGGACTTGAGCCACGGGGCCAACTCGCCGCGCCGGTGCACTTTGTCCAACTTATTGGCGATCAACAAAACCCGGCTGCCCGGTCGCAGCAGGGCCAGCACCTTGGCATCGGCCAGCGCAAAACTGCCAGCCTCGACCACAAACAAAACCAGATCCACATCGCCCACTGCACCCAAAACCGTTTTATTGAGTGACCGGTTCAAGGCGTTGTTGTGCCGGGTTTGAAATCCCGGCGTATCGACAAAGATGAACTGCGCCAGCCCTTCGCTGCGGATGCCGGTGATGCGGTGGCGCGTGGTTTGCGCTTTGCGCGATGTGATGCTGATTTTTTGACCGACCAAGGCATTGAGCAAGGTGGACTTGCCCACATTGGGCTTGCCCACAATGGCCACCAAACCACAGCGCTGACCTGGCAAGCCCACAGGTGCACCCAGGGGTGCACCACCTGCCGGGGCCTGTGCCACGTTGGGCTGCACCTCTGGCGGGGCATGCTCGGGCACTGCGCTGGGTGGGTCGGGCTGGTTCATGGGGGGCTTTCTTTGAAGGTTTGCAACACCACCGCCGCAGCGGCCTGCTCGGCCGCGCGGCGCGAACTGCCAATGCCTCTTTCGTGCCGCCCCAGTTCAGGGATTTCACATTCGACATCAAAAATTTGCTGGTGGGCCGCACCCGAAGTGCCCACCACCCGATAAATGGGCAGTTTGAGCTTACGCCCCTGTAACCACTCTTGCAATTCGGTCTTGGGGTCTTTGGCCACGGCTTGCATTTGCGGGTGGAGCTCCACACTGGCAAACAAACGCTGCACCAAACCCTGCGCGGCTGGGTAGCCCGCGTCCAAATAAATGGCACCGATCAGGGCTTCAAGTGCGTCGGCCAATATCGAAGGCCGTTTGGTTCCGCCCGAGCGCAGTTCACCCTCGCCCAACTGGATCAAACCGGGCAGGCCCAGCTTGAGGGCCTGCTCATGCAGGCTTTCTTGCCGAACCAAATTTGAGCGCATGCGCGAGAGTTCACCCTCTGGCACATGGCTCATGCGCTCAAACAACAGGTGGGCCACCGCCAAATTGAGCACGGAGTCACCCAAAAACTCCAAACGCTCGTTGTGCTCGGCCGAATGGCTGCGGTGGGTCAGCGCCTGGTGCAGCAAAGCGGGGTTGTTGAACTCATGCTGCAAGCGCTGTTGCAGCGCCACCAGGTCGGTTCGGGCGGCCGGCGGTTCAGACATGCTCAGTCGATGGCCCCGATGCGTTTGAGGCTGCTGAAATTCATCCAGACCATGATGGCTTTGCCCACGATGTTGGCCTCGGGCACAAAGCCCCAATAGCGCGAATCCAAAGAGTTGTCGCGGTTGTCACCCATCATGAAAAAGTGGCCAGGCGGCACTTTGCACACCACGCCTTCCACGCTGTAACTGCACTGGTCTTTGAAGGGGAAGTCTTCCGTTCCAGCGATAAAGGCCGGCCGCTCTGCGTTGTTGAGCAAGCGCACGGTTTTAGAAGATGTCATCTCCGCAGGGCTGGCCCCCACTGGAAAGGTTTCTTGGAACTGCTTGATGTAGCTCAGGCTGTCTTCCTCAAAAAAATCGGGCAAACTGGCCTTGGGCACGGGCTGGCCATTGACGGTCAACTGCTTGTTCAAATAAGCCACTTCGTCACCCGGGACGCCGACCACACGCTTGATGTAGTCCAAGCTCGGCTTGGGTGGGTAGCGAAACACCATCACGTCACCGCGGCGAACCGGCTCGCCCGCAGTGACCTGGGTATTGATCACCGGCAAGCGCACACCGTAATGGAACTTGTTGACCAAGATCAGGTCGCCCACCCACAGGGTGGGGATCATGGAGCCGGACGGAATTTTGAACGGCTCAAACAAAAAAGAGCGCAGCACAAACACAACCAAAATCACCGGAAACAGGCCAGCCGTCCAATCCAGCCACCAAGGCTGCATGAGCAAACGCTCGCGGGCGGGGGTGGTATCGACATCGGTTTTTTGGATGCCCATCTTGGTGAGCTCTTCGCGCCGCGCCAGCGCCTCGTCTTCGAGGGCTTGGGCCTGGGAAAGGCGTTGGGGCAAGAAATAAAAGCGCTCGGCCAACCAATAGACACCCGTGACCACGGTGGCGGTGAACAGCAAGAGGGCGAAATTACCGTCATACATGCCCATGTACCAAGCGCCGGCATAGCTGACAAAGGCCGCCAGCACAAATGCGGTGAAGATGGCCATCAGTCTTCCACCTGCAAAATGGCCAAGAACGCTTCTTGTGGGACTTCCACCGATCCAATTTGTTTCATGCGCTTCTTGCCTGCCTTTTGTTTTTCCAACAATTTACGTTTGCGACTGATGTCACCACCGTAGCATTTTGCCAGCACATTTTTGCGCAAGGCCTTGACGGTTTCGCGCGCAATGATGTTGGCACCGATGGCCGCTTGGATGGCCACATCAAACATCTGGCGCGAAATGATTTCGCGCATCTTGCCGACCACCGCGCGGCCCCGGTATTGGGACTGGCTGCGGTGCACGATGATGGACAAGGCGTCGACTTTTTCACCGTTGAGCAAGATGTCCACCTTGACCACATCAGCGGCACGGTACTCTTTGAAGTCGTAATCCATGGATGCATAGCCGCGCGACACCGATTTCAGCTTGTCAAAGAAGTCGAGCACGATCTCGCCCAAGGGCAGCTCGTAGGTCAGCATCACTTGGCGGCCGTGGTAGGCCATGTTGAGTTGCACGCCGCGCTTTTGGTTGGCCAAGGTCATGACCGCGCCCACATAGTCTTGCGGCATGTACAAATGCACGGTGACGATGGGCTCGCGGATTTCGAGCATCTTGCCCTGATCCGGCATTTTGGAAGGGTTGTCGACCAACACCACCTCGCCGTCGGCGCGCACCACTTGGTAGACCACGCTGGGTGCGGTGGTGATCAGGTCTTGGTCAAACTCACGCTCCAAGCGCTCTTGCACGATTTCCATGTGCAGCAAGCCCAAAAAGCCGCAGCGAAAGCCAAATCCCAGCGCTTGCGACACCTCGGGCTCGTAGTGCAATGATGAGTCATTGAGCTTGAGCTTTTCCAAGCTGTCGCGCAAAGCGTCGTATTGATTGGCCTCGGTCGGGTACAGGCCAGCAAACACCTGCGGCTTGATCTCTTTGAAGCCCGGCAAAGCCTCGGTGGCTGTGAAGGCTGCGCCACCGGTGCCGGCTTTGATCAGGGTGATGGTGTCGCCGACCTTGGCGGCCTGCAGTTCTTTGATGCCCGCAATGATGTAACCCACCTCGCCCGCCTCCAAGGACTCGCGCGGCTGGTTGGCGGGGGTGAAAACCCCTAGGTTGTCGGCGTTGTAGGTTGTGCCGGTGGCCATCATCTTGATGCGCTCACCCTTGGCCAAGCGGCCATCGACCACCCGCACCAACATCACGACGCCGACGTAGGTGTCAAACCAGCTGTCGACGATCATGGCACGCAAGGGCCCGTTGGGGTTGCCTTTGGGCGAGGGAATTTTGGCCACGATGGCCTCTAAGATTTCATCCACCCCCATGCCGGTTTTGGCCGAGCAAGGGATGGCGTTGGTGGCGTCGATGCCGATCACGTCCTCGATCTCCGCTTTGGCATTGTCGGGATCGGCTTGGGGCAAATCCATTTTGTTGAGCACCGGCAGTACCTCCACCCCCAACTCGGTAGCGGTGTAGCAATTGGCCACAGTCTGCGCTTCCACCCCTTGGCTGGCATCGACCACCAGCAAGGCGCCTTCACACGCAGACAAAGAGCGCGAGACTTCGTATGAGAAGTCCACGTGGCCCGGGGTATCGATCAAATTCAGGTTGTAGATCTGGCCATCATTGGCCTTGTATTGCAAAGAAGCGGTCTGTGCCTTGATGGTTATCCCACGCTCTTTTTCGATGTCCATCGAGTCGAGCACCTGCGCTTGCATTTCTCGATCGCTCAGTCCACCGCAGCGTTGAATCAGTCGATCGGCCAATGTCGATTTGCCATGATCGATGTGCGCGATGATCGAAAAATTTCTGATGTTCTTCATCAATGGATGCTGTTAAGTGACTGAATTAAAAGGCGCGAAACCATAAAAAAGGGCGCGTCAAGTGCTGACGCGCCCTGAACCAACAATCTATGGCAACTGCGATAGTTGGGACTTCATTGTATGGAAATTGGACCCCAAGCAAAGGCCCTTGGTGCCGTTGGAAGGCCCGTTGCAAGCCTGCAACAGGAAAGTTATGCACAACATATCAACAATCTCTGGGTATTTTAACTGAACAACTTGTGGGCGAACTGTGGACTCAGTGTCAACATCTCGCATGGTGGATTTTAAACGCTGGGAATGATGGTTTTGATCGGTGTTCAAGAGGTCTTTTTTTGACCTATATGACAACAGTATCCAAATTGATTTCTTATTTTTGTCGATTTGATGTGAAAAAAATATTCTTGGCGAGCCTCCAAACGCCCGGATAACCCCCAACCCAGAGTGGGGTTTGGGGTCTTTCGGGGCGCCCGGGGCTGTTCATTTCAGGGGCCGAATCAAGGTGTATTGGGCCCACTCACCCCGGCGCAACAAGATGGCGACAGGTTTGGTCTTGTCCAACCGGGCCAGCACGGCCTCAAACTCTTTGACGTTCCTGATCTCGGTGTTGGCCACGGCCATCACAATATCTCCCTCACGCAAACCAGCCCGTGTGGCAGGCTCAGCCACCGTTTCCACCCTCACCCCACCCCGCAACTTCAACTCTTGGCGCTGGGCGTCTGAAAGCTCGCTCACAGAAAATCCCAAGAACTGCGCCGCATTGGAAGCGGGTGGCTTTTCGGCCGGGGCCACCGCCTTTTGCACCGTTTTGTCGGGCTCGACCTCGCCCACAACCACCTGCAACTCTTTGCTGCTGCCACGGCGCCAAACAGTCAAGCTGGCTTTGCTGCCGGGTTTGACACTGCCCACCATGCGCGGCAAGTCGGCTGATTTTTCGATGGGCTTGCCTTCAAAGCGGGTGATGATGTCACCCGCCTCCACACCAGCCTTGTCGGCGGGCGACCCGGCCTCAACGCTGCGCACCAGCGCGCCCTGGGCCTTGGCCAGCCCCAGGGACTCTGCCACGTCTTTGCTGACTTGGTCGATTTGCACCCCGATGCGCCCACGCTGCACGCGGCCCAAGGTGCGCAATTGCTCGCTGACCCGAATCGCCTCGTCAATTGGTATGGCAAATGAGATGCCCATGAAACCACCAGAGCGCGAATAAATTTGGCTGTTGATGCCCACCACCTCACCGCGCATATTGATCAGAGGACCGCCCGAGTTGCCGGGGTTGATGGCCACATCGGTTTGGATAAAAGGCAGGTAGTCGCCGGTGTCACGCTGCTTGGCGCTGACGATGCCGGCCGTCACCGAGTTGTCCAAGCCAAAGGGGGAGCCGATGGCCATGACCCATTCGCCCACTTTGAGGCGGTTGACGTCGCCGATTTTGACCACCGGCAAACCCGTGGCCTCAACCTTGACCACGGCCACATCGCTGCGTTTGTCCACGCCGACGATGCGGGCCTTGAACTCGCGCTTGTCGGGCAAGGTTACAAGCACTTGGTCGGCGCCCTCCACCACATGGGCATTGGTCATGATGAAGCCATCGGCCGTCAAGATGAAGCCCGAGCCCACACCGCGTGGCTGCTCCTCTTCTTGCTGGGGGCGATTGGGTCGCTGCTGGCGCGGCGTGTTGGGCTGGCCAGGGAAAGGCTGCCCAAAAAAGCGCCGAAACAACTCCTGCATTTCTTCGTCGGCATTGCCGCCTTGGGACTGGCGGTTGGTGGCCTTCTCCAGGGTGCGGATGTTGACCACCGACGGGCCGACCTGCTCGACCAGTTCGGTGAAATCGGGCAAGCCACGCATGCCCTGGGCGTGCACGGGTGCAGCCACCAGCACCGCCCAAGCCAACGCACAGGTGAGCACCCAGGCAGGTACTTGCAAAATTCGCTTCAATTCAATCATGGCATTTCTCCAGAATTTTCCAATTTTGTCTGCGGGCCGTGAACAGCACGCCGCAGGTCTTCCCACAATTCAGCGTCGGGGCCACGGGCCAACCAGATCCAACGCGGCGCTGACCATTCCGCCAAGCTCTGCGCAGATGGGGGATCAAAGCGCAAAAGCAAGACCTGTTGCCAATCCCATTGAACCGCCAGGCGGCCTTCACAGACCTGGCCTTGCAGCGTCTCCCAGCGCCAAGCCGCCCCATCCCACACCAACCAGGCAGGAAGCACACGGGTATCTCGCTGCGCCCACACCACCCAAGCCCCCAACAGCACAGCCACGGCACCCTGGGCCCAGGGTGCGGCTTGGCTCCAGCACCACGCACACCAGACCGCAATAGCCAACACGGTGATAGCGGCATACAAGGCTTGCTGAAAAAAACAAGGCCCCATCGGGTACGACACCGGTGGGGCTGCTCGCATGGGCTCAGTGCCCTGTCAAATGCGTTGAAAGATCAACGTGCCATTGGTGCCACCAAACCCGAAATTGTTTTTCATGGCGATGTGTATGGGCAAGTCGCGCGCTGTGTTGGCGCAATAGTCCAAATCGCAGTCAGGGTCGGGATGCTGCAAATTGATCGTGGGAGGGATTTTTTGGTGGTGCAAGGCCAGCACCGTGAAAACGCTTTCGATGCCCCCGGCACCACCCAGCAAATGGCCGGTCATGGACTTGGTGGAGCTGATGGTGACCTTTAAAGCATGTTCACCCAAAGCCGCCTTCACCGCTTGGGTTTCGTTGATATCACCCAAAGGCGTGGAGGTGCCATGGGCATTGAGGTATTGAATTTGATCCGGGTTGATACCCGCGTTGCGCATCGCATTGAGCATGGCGCGGCGTGGTCCGTCCATGTTGGGTGCGGTCATGTGGCCGGCATCGGCGCTCATGCCAAACCCGGTGAGTTCGGCATAAATGCGCGCGCCACGGGCTTTGGCGTGTTCGTAAGACTCCAGCACCATGACCCCGGCACCCTCGCCCAGCACAAAGCCATCGCGGTCGCGGTCCCAGGGGCGCGAGGCGGTTTGGGGATCGTCATTGCGTGTGGACAGGGCGCGCATGGCGGCAAAGCCGCCCACGCCCAGGGGTGAAACGGTGGCTTCAGAGCCGCCGGCAATCATGACGTCGGCGTCGCCATACTCAATCAGGCGACCTGCTTCGCCAATGCTGTGCAGACCCGTTGTGCAAGCCGTGACCACGGCCAAATTGGGGCCTTTGAAGCCGCAACGTATGGACACATGGCCAGAGATCATGTTGATGATCGAAGCCGGCACAAAAAATGGAGAGATGCGCCGTGCACCCCGGGCCACCAACTCGGCATGGGTGTTTTCAATCAGTGGCAAACCACCAATGCCCGAACCGATCACGCAACCGATGCGGGTGGCTTCCTCTTCGCCCAAGGCGTCGCCGGTGGGCAAGCCCGCATCGGCCACTGCCTGCAAAGCGGCCACGATGCCAAAGTGAATGAAGCTGTCCATCCCCCGCGCTTCTTTGGGGCTGATGTAGCTGTCCAGGTCCAGTCCGCGAACCTCGCCTGCGATCTTGCAAGCAAAGCCCTCGGTATCAAATTTAGAGATCAAGCCAATGCCTGATCGCCCGGCCAACAGGTTATCCCAAGCCTGTGTGGGCGAGTTGCCCACAGGGGACACGCAACCCAAACCAGTGACGACGACGCGACGTCGGCTCATGCCATGCGCTCCAATCGATCAGGCTTTTTGGTGGGTCAAGGCGTAGTCGATGGCGTTTTGGACGGTGGTGATCTTCTCAGCGTCCTCATCGGGGATTTCGATGCCGAACTCGTCTTCCAATGCCATCACCAACTCCACGGTGTCCAGGGAGTCGGCACCCAGATCGGCCACAAAGGCTTTTTCGCTGGTGACCTGTGACTCTTCCACGCCAAGTTGTTCGGCAATGATTTTTTTGACGCGTGCTTCGATATCGCTCATATGTCCCTCAAAGGGTTGTGAAGAAGTCCGCGATTTTAGCCGTGCGGACACACCGGTTGTTTTCCTAGGGTTTGCCCTTTGTCAGGCCATGAACATTCCGCCGTTCACATGCAGTTCTTGACCAGTCACGTAGCCCGCTTGCGCACTGGCCAAAAAAGCCACGGCGTGGGCCACATCCTCGGGTTTTCCAAGGTGACCCAAGGGAATTTGGGCCAGCAAAGCTTGTTGTTGTTCGGGCGGCAGACCGGCGGTCATATCGGTGTCAATAAAGCCGGGTGC
>Ga0209033_1000847_pt1 | contig 17846 bp, 25 predicted proteins | sample LauGreFa1BDMLBDN_2_FD_188218 | JGI IMG/M metagenome (GOLD analysis project Ga0209033, IMG submission 188218) | Freshwater lake microbial communities from Lake Michigan, USA - Fa13.BD.MLB.DN (SPAdes) (version 2) | ecosystem: Environmental > Aquatic > Freshwater > Lake | place: Lake Michigan, USA...
ATCGTTCGATCATAGACAATAGCCTACGGTCTGAGTATCAAGAGGAGCCGCAAGAGCCGATTAGGATCGACGACAAGCTGGCAATTCAGTTTTATCGTGGTCCTCAGTCTTGGACTCTTGTGTTCATCCAGACTGACGGCTCCGCTTGCATCGTCAACGCTGGGCGTGGATGGGAATTAACCAAGTCTTGATCGAATTAACTTGCGAATACCCACCGTCTGCGAACCGTCTGTTCCGGGCAGTTCCGGGCAGAGGCGTGATTAAGTCCAAGGTTTATCGTGATTGGTTAGAAATAAATCTGGGGATAACTCGTGGACAACTTAACAACAAAATCACTGGTCAGTATGTAGTCGTATTCGAGGCAGCAAGACCAGACAAAAGAAAGAGGGACATCGACAATCTAATAAAACCACTGATGGATTTAATCGTTCAGGCTGGAGCCGTCGAGGATGACAGCCTATGTGCAGAATTAACAGCAAAATGGGTGAACAATGGAACAGGTATCCGCATATTCATACGAGAGGCACAAGGCACTTAGGGAAAAATTCTTCCCGTCAAAGCCGATCATTAAGCAAGATTTAAAAGAACCAGTCTTACCTCCGGCTCCGACTAAAGTAGAACGTGATTGGCTCCACATTTCCCATCCAAACCCTGAAGAGGAAGACGGGCTGAAGGCCATGCTCGACCAAGTCTGGATGCAAATCTATGGCGAGGACGAGTTTCTTCGGAAGACAGCTTTCATCATGAAGGGTTTTGTCGGTCGGCAGTCGGCTCGGTATGTGATCGCCAAGGTTCTAGTAAAGCACGGCATGACGTTCGTGGACGTGGCTGGACACGCTAAGAGCGCGAAGTTCGTCGATTGTCGTCGGGAGATTTACTATCGGTTGAGACGGGAACTCGGTCTGAGCCTGATGCAAGTCGGTCGGATGCTGAACAAAGACCACACTTCGGTGCTTCATGGCTACCGTAAGATGGAAGAGAAGATTGCTAACGGGTTCAAACTAGATTAAAAAAAGATGAGGCGACTACCGCATCCGAAACAGTAGCCGCCTCTAAACCTACGTTGCAGCCGTAGGCGTGTTGTCTAACCTTATGGACGATCATGCCTACCTTTTCAAGAGGATTAAGGCATTGTCCAAGTGGTTCAGACTTTACAATGAAGTTCTTAACGATCCCAAAGTTCAGGCTTTAGATGCCGAGACATTCCGGCATTGGATCAATCTATTGTGCATTGCAAGCATGAAGGACGGTGTTCTGCCGGATGTTGCTGACATTGCCTTTCATCTCAGAATTGAAAAGAACGCTGTCGTAACGCTCCTCGAACGGTTGCTTAACGCTACCCTTATCGACAAGCTGAACGGTGGCACTAACGGGTATCACTACGCTCCTCACAACTGGGACAAAAGACAATATAAATCAGATACTTCTACGGAAAGAGTGAAACGTTTCAGGCAACGTTCCGAAACCGTTACTGTAACGCCCCCAGATACAGATACAGATACAGATACAGAACAGAATAAGAAATATATTCATCAACCGAAACAAGTTCGGTCGAAGGATAGTAAGTCTAAGGACTTTGATAAGTTTTGGCTTGGCTATCCAAGGAAAGTAGGCAAAGGAGCCGCAGAGAAAGCGTGGGTCAAAGCGGTGCAGAGCACGGAAGCCCAGACGATCATAGCTTCCCTCGGCAGCCATAAGTTCTCAGAGGATATTAACTATATCCCTCACCCAGCCACTTGGTTGAACCAAAGGAGGTGGGAGGATGTGCCCACCGTGGAAGTTGCCCCCGCCGCGCCGAACCAGAACGCCATGGCAATACCCGCGCCGGAAGCCAACTTTCCTAGTGACGGTTCGGTTGAATACACGCCATGGGCATCCCGTATCCGAGCCCACAATACAGGTCACGATCCTGACTGGATTGCTAACAGGTTTCGGGACTTCTGCCGCTCGAAAAACATAGAGTTCAATTCGCCGCATATCGTGAAAGCATTGGACGGTTTTACCCGCGCCCAAAAGAGAGTTTAGGCAGCACGCCATGGAGATACTATGGAAAACAAATTTATTTTGGGCTGCCCTGAGATTCTACCCACGGGAAAATTGGCCCGTCCGATTGTGATCTAAACGCCATGGAAATACAGTGCAAAAATTGCACAATTTGAAAGGAAGCAATGCAATGTCGACACAAAAGAACATGGGCAAAATCTGGAAGAATCCTACCAAGAAAGAAGATAAGCACCCGGACTTAAAAGGGTACATATGGATTGAAGGCGTTAAGTACGACTTAGGCGGCTGGCAACGTGATGAAGACGGCCGGACTTTCTATTCACTATCTGCCCGGCAATATGAGAATCCAGACAATAGCGGAATCGCCCGGACCGTCGGGAAGCAAGGCGCAAGGACCCCGGCCGACGGCTACGGCTCGGCGCATGATTTAAATGATTCTATTCCTTTTTAAGGATAGGCTCAAGAATCGATTTAAACTAGGCTAGAATCGGCAAGCTCAATTTTCCGGTATTAAGTACTAGCAACAAAAAAAGCGGCTTAGCGGCCGCTTTTATTGCATTTAAATAATGTCATGATTTATTGCCGTTTAAGCAGCTTATCACGTTCGGCATTGCAAGCCGTCGCATATTGTTTCCAGCGCTTTAGGACATATGCGGCCGCATTTAATCGATCGGTTTCTTCTTTAGTGTTCAAGTATGAGCCGAACATAAGCGCAATGGCCATGTTCTGGACTTCATAGCGTGCCCGGTTAATGCCAAGGATTCGGATAGCGTCATGCATTGTCATGGTTATTTCCCCATAAGGCGTTTCCGATAAAGAAAAGGATAAAGGCGAAGACGACGGGACCAAGAAGGATTAAGCCGTCTAGAGCGGTTAATGTATGCATAGCGTTTCCTTTATGATTAAGCAGCGATAGCGTCGGCGCGTTTCTTTTGTACGCCATGAGCTGGAAAGCCGACGATTGTGTCACGTTGTAGGGCGCACAAGCCGCAAGACTTGCAAGTCACGTCGTCGCGATAGGTTGCCGGGCATACGGTGACTTTGCGGCCAGCCGGGGTTGTGATTTTTTCTGGACCGTTAACGCTAGACGGCAAGACGACGACAACGGGCCCGGCTTTAGTGTCGGCCAATGCGTCGGCGTGCTTTAAATTATTGGCAGATAAATTTACAGTAAAGCCGCTTTTATTGGCATGACTTACGGCTTCCCGATTCTTGGCATTATTAACAACGTCATAATGCGTATAGGTAAAACCGCGTTTTCCGGCATTGGCAAGAACTAGTGACTTTAGGGCCGTTTCGTCTATTGCAATGCGATTCCCGGGTAAGTCTCCAGCTTGATTGTGTCGCCATAAAGTGTCTAGAGGCATGCCGAAGACGGCTTTGATAAAGTCATGCCATGCCATACCAGCTTTATGTTCGGTGACTTTTTGCCAGTACATGCCGAGCGGACCATTGCCAGCATAGCAGCCGTTTTGCCGAAGCGGGCATGCGTCGGGACATGTTGCATAGGTTGTGGTTGAAACGGGAATCTTACCCGTCTTTTCATTGCGCGATTCCATAGTTAATGCGACTTGGTAAGTCATGATTGTGCATCCCTAATTAGATAATGATTCGATCAAATAATGCGTCTTGCATGGCGGATTGACTTTGCCATGTGAGCTTTGCGCCTTGCTTCAGTAAGCCGTCGTAAACAAACGCGAATTGACGGCCGCGCTCATAGTTCCATTGATCATTTGTAGCCGGAAAAGCCTCATAATTAAGCGGCTTCCCGGCTTTAGCTTCTTTAAATCCGCGTACAAAAGCCGCGCAACGCATGGCCGAGCTGGCTTTGCCGTACTTTACCCGGACTTGCGACATGTCACTTAATCCCGGCTAGCGTTTTTAATTCGGATTTAATGCGCTTTGCCGTTTCACCACGCCATGAGCTGGCATTGGCAAGGAAATAGAGCACGACGCCTTTAGCCGAATCGGAATAAAAGCGGTCCGATATCTCATTAAGCTGGCTTAATGCGTCAATATATGGGACCGCGCCGAAGTACGGCTTTTTCCAGTCGGCTTTGATATCCCGGGCAATGATTGAAAGAGAGCGAGTCGTCATGATTGTGAATCCTTGATTGTGCATCATCGGCCGCTTGCCGACACTTACATAATGTCAATATTGCTTTAGCTTGTCAATCAAGAATATAAGAAAAAATCGGCAATATTATAAGGCGTTGAAATTGTTAGAGAATAAGGAAAAGAAAAGAGAGCTGATAAAGCGCAAGCCGACGGCTAAGGGATTAAGAAACGTTGCTAAAGCAAGGGAGGGGATTGATCATAAAGGAAACCCGACCGGCCGACGCTATGCAATAATACCAAGTCGAGCCGTATATTGCCCGGACTTATCGCCGAATGACTTGCTTCTTTTATGTGCTTTAGGGCTTTTCGTAAGCCGCCAAGGCGTTTCCTTCCCGACTTATGAAACGATAACAAACTGTACTGGACTCGGCGCTGTACAGATATCGGCTAGCTTAAAGCGCTTAATCAATGCCGGGATGATTAGAAAGCTACAGCCGAAGTGGTACCCGAGCCAGAAGTCACGCTGGCCGACAAGTCGCTATCAAGTACTCTTTAGCAGTAACGATCCTATACCTAGTGAAGAAGAGCTAAAGGCGTCAATTCCATATGCGACTGATACAGTCGAGACTTATACTCAAGTCGAGCAAAAGACTAGTGAATCGGAATCAACGGCTAGCGAAAAGACGATAGGGATTAAAAGGGATATACAGTCAATGAGTCGCACATATGGTTATGACATCGCTATCGATTCGCAATCAGTCGACAAGCTAGCTGAATCAAACGTCACTAAGGAACAAATCGCGCTTGCGTTTCGATCACATCTATCGCGCTTTGGATCGCTACCACCGTCACTTGCGGTGCTCATACAACGGGGGTGCTTTGCGTGATAGGCACTATCCCTCCCCCCGGGGTCGGCCTCTACTGCGGGGTATCCCACTCAATTTTTTTTCAATTTTCGGAGAATCGTCTTTTGCTAAATTACGATGTATCCCCTCACGGGGATAACTAAGGGGGTTTGCGTGCTTCGAGTCAAGAGTCGTCAAGGGGTATAAAGCCTCTTTCAACAGGAGAGTTTATGGGTAGAGTAAGAATTATGAGGAGAGCTGTCTCTTCTGGCTCGGAAGACAAGCGGGAAGCTGTCCTGAATGAGATCGAAGCCATCGGATCGGCAGCCATTACGGATGTCCTGTCTTGGGATTCATCTGGTAATGTGACCGTCAAGAACTCCTACGACTTGCCTTTGCACGTTCAGAAGTCGATCAAGAAGGTCAAAGTGACACCTACTAAGGATGGCAATGCTATCGAAGTCGAAATGCACGACAAGATTTCTGCCCTGCGCCTCCTCAGCAAGCACCATGGCCTGCTAGAAGTCGGCTCGGACGACAACAAGCCATCTATCCTCGGCATCAATATCCGTGGTCCAAAAGACCAGACAACCACAACCTATGAGATCAAACATGAAAGCCCCGAAGAAGAAATCACGGAATGAGGCGGCTGAATCCTTTGCTGCCGCTGGCCTAGACCTCGACTTCTCTCAGGCTCCAACCACTTGGAAGTTCCTGAATAACGATGCCTTCTTCCGTGGGCTCCTCGGCCCTGTCGGTTCTGGGAAGTCCTATGCCTGCGCTGCCGAGATATTCCTGAAAGCCGTCCAGCAAAGGCCGTCTCCCGTCGATAATACGCGCTATACCCGCTTCGTTATCGTCCGTAACTCATATCCTGAGCTTCGCACTACGACCATCAAGACTTGGCAAAACCTGTTTCCAGAGGATGTCTGGGGGCCAATGCGCTGGTCACCACCTATTACCCACCACCTGAAGCTGCCCGGTCGTGACGGAATACCCGGCGTTGACTGCGAAGTGATCTTTCTAGCCCTAGATCAGCCAAAAGATGTCCGTAAACTCTTGTCTCTTGAACTCACTGGCGCTTGGGTGAATGAGGCCAGAGAACTTCCGCTGGCTGTTATTCAGGGCCTAACACACCGCGTTGGCCGTTTCCCGACCAAATTGCATGGTGGCCCGACATGGCGTGGTATCTGGGCTGATACGAACCCGATGGATACCGACCATTGGTGGTATCGACTGTCAGAAAAAGAGCCGATTCGCGGCAAATATGAATGGAAATTCTTTAAGCAACCACCCGGAATGGTGGAAGTGCCTGCGGATCACCCCGGTGCAATACCAGCAGCCGGAAAGCACTGGACCATAAATGATACGGCCGAGAACCTGAACAACCTTCCTCCCGGCTATTACGAGCAACAACTTGGTGGCAAGAACCTAGACTGGATCAAATGCTACGTCGGTGGGCAATATGTCTATGTCCAAGAAGGAAAACAGGTCTGGCCGGAATATTCAGACACCCTTATGGTGGTTGATAAGCTCGATTATGATCCAGCAGTCCCGCTACAAATAGGATTAGACTTTGGACTGACTCCTGCGGCTGTCTTCGGCCAGAAGATGCGTAATGGACGCTGGCATATCCTTCACGAAATCGTCTCGTTCTCAATGGGCCTCGAAAGATTCGGCCAGATCATGATGCACGATGTCATGACCCACTTCCCGAAGGCCCAACTCTTCATCTGGGGCGATCCAGCTGGCGTTGCCAGAGACGGTATTTTCGAAGTAACAGCCTTCGATTACCTGAAAACCCTCGGTCTAAACGCCCAGCCGACCGCATCAAACGACTTTATGGTTCGCCGTGAAGCTGGCGCACTACCCATGCAGAGGCTCATAGATGGAAAACCCGGACTTATCATCGACTCAGGATGCCAAAGACTCAGAAAAAGTCTCGCCGGGGGATACCATTTTAAGAGAGTGGGCGTCGGTGGAGGCACGGATAGATTCCGTGATGCGCCTAACAAGAATGAACATTCTCATATCGGGGACGCTTTTGGCTATCTTATGCTTGGCGGTGGCGAGTTTAGGACTTTGACCCGTGGCCATCACATCGGTGGCAAACTGTTCTCGACCGCACAGGCCAACACAGACTTTGACATATTCGCATGATGCCAGATCGTGACATTATTGACGCGGCTCAATTTCCAGTAACGTGGATGATTGCGCCGTTTGATGTGGAACATATCCACGCGATGCAGCTATCCGAACTCGACCAGAGGACGATCAAGGCATACGACAACTTTGATGAGATGGTCACAGCCTATGCCGAAAGATTCTATGCCTTTTCTATCCTAGTAGATGGCCAGCCAGTCGCATCCTACTTGCTGTTCAATCTCTGGTCAGGCCATTGGGAAGTGACAGTCTTTAAAGATTTTCGCTTCGCAGAGGCCAATTCCTTGACGTTTACTATGGGAAGTAGGCGTATGATAACACATATTGCCAACCTTCCGTTTATCCGGCGTTTGCAGATAACCGTCAGAGATGATAATCCTAGTGCCCTGCGCTGGGCAGAGTTGATCGGGTTCAAGCATGAGGCTTTTCTCGAAAGCTACGCACCAGACGGGTGTGATGCTCATATTTTTAAGAGGTTGAATCATGGGATTCATAGCACAAGCTCTCGGTTTTGATCGTGGCGATGGTGGCTCTTCGGCAGCCCAGCAACGTCAGATGGAAATTCAGCAGCGTCAGGAAGAGCGCTTGACCGCTCAAGAGGGCGAACAGGGCCGAGCAATGGCAGCGTCGATTCGCGCTCGGACACGCGGTGGCTATCGCCAGTTGCTTTCTCCTGAGCGCATCGCACCAGAGACTGGTCTTCCGGTTAAACTGAGCGGTCTCTAATGGTCGCCAAGAAGTATCAGAACCCGAAAGGTGGACTCAATGCCGCTGGTCGAGCTTTTTTTAAGCGCACTGAAGGGTCTAATCTCAAGGCTCCTGTCAAAGGCGCTCCTAAATCACGCGAGGCACTTGGTCGCAAAGCTAGTTTCTTGGCTAGAATGGCTGGTGTTAAAGGTCCAGACCGTGATGAGAAAGGTCGCCCGACTCGGAAACTTCTTGCATTAAGGGCTTGGGGAGCCACCTCAACCGCTGATGCGAAGAAGAAGGCCGCTGCTTTGAGTGCGCGTATCAAGAACATGAAGAGCTGATCATGAAAAAGGTCTGGGATAAAGAGCGTCCGAAGTCTCTCGGCAAGAGCAAGAAGCTCACGGCTGAGCAGAAAGAACACGCAAAACGCATGGCAAAGAAGGCTGGTCGGCCATATCCAAACCTGATCGACAATATGCGCGCTTCCATGATGAAGGAGAAGAAAGATGCCTCTTAAATCTGGTTCGTCACAGAAGGTAATCTCGCAGAATATCAAGACAGAAATGAAAAGCGGCAAGCCAATGAAACAGGCTGTCGCTATTGCTTTGTCAAAAGCTGGCAAATCCAAGAAGAAGTGAGGGTATCATGGCCAAGATGAGTGTTGAAAACGTAATCAAACGCGCTAGTCTGGCCGCATCCAAGAAAGACGAATGGCGCACGATCTATCAGGAGTGCTACGAATACGCGCTCCCGCAGAGAAACCTTTATGACGGGAACTATGAAGGTGGCGTTCCCGGTCAGAAGAAGATGCAGAAGGTCTTTGACTCGACTGCAATCCATTCTACTCAGCGGTTTGCAAACCGTATCCAATCAAGCCTGTTTCCTCCCTATCGGGCTTGGTGTCGCCTTCAGGCTGGCAATGCGATCCCAGAAGGCCGCCGCCCAGAGATTCAGCGCGTTCTGGATTTCTACAATGAGCGTATGTTCAATGTGCTGCGTCAAACGAACTTTGACTTGTCGATGTCAGAGTTCTTGCTTGATCTGGCGGTCGGCACAGCCGTCATGCTTATTCAACCGGGCGACGAGAAAGCACCGATCCGCTTCACAGCAGTTCCGCAATATCTTGTTTCGCTTGAAGAGGGGCCGCATGGCACGGTCGATAACGTCTATCGCAAGATGCGGATGAAGGGCGATGCGATCTCTCTTCAATGGACGGATGCCAATATCCCTGTTGCATTGCAGCAACAAATCGACCGCAAGCCGACAGATGATGTCGATCTGCTTGAGGCAACCGTTTTCAATAAAGATAACGGCTATTATTGTTATTACGTTATTCATGAGAAGACCAAGTCGATGCTGGTCTATCGTGAAATGAAGATGTCACCGTGGATTGTGACGCGTTACATGAAAGTCTCCGGTGAAGTCTATGGCCGTGGCCCACTGATTACGGCTATGCCGGATGTAAAAACCATCAATAAGACGCTCGAACTTATCTTGAAGAACGGCAGTTTGGCCGTTTCCGGTGTATATACAGCGGCTGATGATGGCGTAATCAACCCGCAGAACGTCAAGATTCAGCCGGGTGCTATTATCCCTGTAGCCCGTAACGGTGGACCGCAAGGCCCAAGCCTTACACCGCTACCGAAATCGGCAGACTTCAATGTCGGCCAGATCATCATCAATGATCTGCGTATGAACATTAAGAAGATGCTTCTCGACGACACGCTACCGCCGGACAATATGTCTGCTCGGTCGGCTACTGAAGTGGTGCAGCGCCGCAACGAATTGGCCCAGAACCTCGGCGCAGCGTTCGGTCGCCTGATCACAGAGGCCATGATCCCGATTGTCAGCCGCATCCTGTTCATTCTTGATCAGCGCGGTGACATCGACTTGCCGTTAAAGATCAATGGCGAGGAAGTCCGTATCGTTCCGATCTCTCCGCTGGCTCAGGCACAGAATATGGAAGAACTGAACGATGTGATGCAGTTTGTTCAGATCGTGGCCGGAATGGGACCGGAAGCAATGATGACCATCAAGAAGGATGAGATCATCGACTATGTGGCTGAACGTTTAGGTGTTCCCGGTCGGATCATGACCACAAAGGATGAACGCGAAGAGATTGCCCAACAATATGGGCAGATGCAGGCAATGGCAGCACAGCAACAGCAGCCAGCCGGACCGCCTCAAGCCGGAAACCAAGAAGCGGTAATGCGCGCTCTACAGTGAGAAATACATGACAGAACCAAATAAACAGAGGGATTTGGACACCCTTTACGCTCTGGTGTTCACTTCCGAAGCTGGCGCTAAGGTATTGGCTGATCTCGAAAGTAAGTATTTAGAACAACCTACTTGGTTCCCGGGGGATGAAGCGTCTCACGGGTTCCATCGGGAGGGTCAGAATAGCGTCGTTCGGCTTATCAAAGAGCGGATCAAACGAGCGAGGACTTAATGACAGAAGAACAGACAACTCAGGCCGGAGAGGGCGAAGCCCAAACCGACAACCAGAGCCTGTTGACTCCTGAATCAACGGTAACTGAAGTAAAAGCGGAGCCGGAAATCCCACATCGGGAACTTACCGACGAGGAAAAAGCGGCTCAAGCACCAGAAGAAGACGAAAAACTGGAACGTCCAGACTATTGGCCAGAGAATTTCTGGTCTGAAGAGGACGGCCCAGACGTAGAAGCACTCGCAAAATCCTACTCAGAACTTAGAACCAAGTTCTCTCAGGGCCAGCACAAGGCTCCGAAGGACGGTAAATACAATCTTGAGGCGTTCAAGGCAGCAAATGTGCCAGATGATGACCCGGTTCTGGTCAATTATCTCGCAACTGCGAAAGAACTTGGCCTGTCTCAGGATGCTTTCGAGAAGATTGCCAAGTCTTACCTCGACAACTTCTCCGGCGCTATGGAGCAAATGCAAGTCAATCGTGAGGTTGAACTCAAGAAGCTGGGCAATAAGGCCGACGAGATCATCAAAGCCAATAACCAGTGGCTTGGTAAGCTCGGTCGGTCGATCCTGAACGAAGCTGAACTCAACGCGGTCGCGCAAGCGTCCACCAGTGCCGCTTTTGTGTCTGCTTTGAACAAAATCAGGCAGGCTTCAGGCGAAATGGCTATTCCGACAAGCGGTATGACAGAAGATCAAGGCGTATCGAAGGATGACTTATACGCAATGGTCGGTGATCCGCGTTACGGAAAAGACATGGCTTTCACTCGGAAGGTCGAGAAGATGTTTGCTCAGGCGATCCCGGGCTAATTTGACAGAATTGGGCGGGTGATTTATTTATCACCCGTCCGATAACCGCAAGGCCGGATTTTTTAGGTTGGGGAACCTTAAAATCCCAAGTGAACGGCCCGACAGGATAACCGTTGCGTGAGTAAACCTTAACCTCGAACGGAGCAATACAATGGCACAGCTTATCTCCAATGCCTTTGTCACGCTGTTCGACGCGGAAGTTAAGCAAGCCTATCAAGCGTCACGCGCTTTGGCTGGCCTCGTCCGTGAGCGCAACGGTGTCGAAGGTTCTACAGTAAAATTCCCAAAAATCGGCAAAGGCTCGGCTACGATCCGCGTTCCTCAGACCGATGTTTCACCGCTTAACGTCAGCTATTCTCAGGTCACCGCAACGATGGGCGACTGGAACGCTGCCGAATACAGCGACATCTTCCATCAGCAAAAGGTCAACTTCGACGAACGCCGCGAACTCGTTTCGGTCGTGTCGAACGCGATTGGCCGCCGTATGGACCAGATCATCCTCGACGCACTCGCAGCTTCCAGCACCTCGCTGACAGTTTCGAATGACATCGGTGGGACAGACACCAACCTCAACGTGGCAAAACTCCGCCGCGCCAAGAAGTTGATGGACGCTGCAAACGTGCCTATGGATGGCCGTTGCTTCATCATCTCGGCTTCTGGCCTCGAAGGGTTGCTCGGTGAGACCCAAACGACCTCGGCTGATTTTAACTCGGTCCGTGCTCTCGTCTCGGGTGAGATCGACACCTTCCTCGGCTTCAAGTTCGTCACGATTGGTGACCGCTCAGAAGGCGGCCTTCCGGTTGATGGCTCACTTGACCGCACATGCTATGCGTTCCACCGTGACGCAGTTGGCATGGGCATCGGCATGAACCAGCGCACAGAGATCAACTATGTCCCTGAAAAGACATCGTTCCTTGTGAACAGCATGTTCTCTGCTGGTGCAGTCGCCATTGACGACGAAGGCATCGTCAAGATCACCTGCCGCGAATCGTGAGAAGGAGACTAAACTATGGCTTTTGATTCTGCTGGCTGGAACACCATCGCTGCTAACAAGGCCGGAAATGCTCCGTCTTTGTATAGCTACAAGTCTGCCGACACGCAGGCTACAATGAACACGGCTGCATACTTCAATTCAGTCGCGTCCATCGTGAAAGTCGGTGACGTTCTGTTTCTCTACGACACGACGACCCCATCGCTCGTGATCTCGTATGTGAACGCAAACAATGGCACGACCGTTGACATCGCTGACGGCACGACCATTTCAGCTACCGACACAGACTAATCTGTTCGGCTACTGACGAGATTGAGAGCCTCGACCTAGAAATGGGCCGGGGCTTTCTTCTTTAAGTCATTTCGAATATATATGATTTCGTAATGGAGTCCTGACATGGCTACAGGCGATACCAAACTGAAAATTTGTAACGATGCCCTGATTATGCTCGGCACGAACGTGATTACATCTTTCTCGGATGGTTCGTCGGCAGCCCAGATCACAGACCGTCTTTACGACGATGTGAAAGTCATGCTCCTGTCGCTGTATCCGTGGTCCTTCTCAATCAAGAAACAGCAACTTGCTCGGCTCGAAACAACTCCGGTTACAGAATGGCGCTATGAATATGCTATGCCGGGCGATCTGATTGCTGGTGCAAGGGCATTGTTCATTACGACTTCTTCCGGTGGGCGGCCTGTCGCTGAGTGGGAAAAAATCGGTCACAAAATTCAGACCAATTACCCATATATCTGGATAGATTACCAGTATGACGTATCTGAGGATCAGTTGCCTCAGTATTTCGTGCAGCTTCTCAAATACTTCCTTTGCTGGCACTTTGCCGAACCAGTGACAGATCAGCTTACCAAATCCCAGTATTGGCAGGGAATGGCTGTCGGTAGCCCGGGCGAGAATGGCCGTGGTGGTTTCTTCCGGCAGGCTACGATGATTGACTCACAGAACCAACCCAACCAGTCTATTGAGGACTTCTCTCTCGTCGCCGTGAGGTATTGATGACTAAGATTGTCAATATCCAAACTAACTTTACAGTTGGCGAGGTTGACCCGCTTCTGCGCGGTCGTATTGATCTTAATCAGTATTATTCTGCTCTGAAAACGGCAGAGAATGTTGTCATCATCCCGCAGGGCGGCGCTCGTCGTCGTCCGGGTCTTAAGTTTATCTATGATCTTCCGGCATCAGCAGCCAATGGTGTGGCGCTAATTCCGTTCGAGTTCTCGACCGCTGACTCCTATATGTTTGCAGTCGTTGACCAGCGCATCTATATCTTCAAGAACGGCGTGATTGTCACGAACATCAACGGTTCAGGCAATCCATATCTAGCCGCATCAACTCTGACATCAGCCATTCTGCCTAATCTAAAATATGCTCAGTCGGCAGACACAATGATCTTTGTGCATGAAGACATTGCACCATTAAAGCTGGTCCGTGGCGGAACAGATGCTTCGTGGACGCTTAGTGCAATTACGTTCGACTACATACCACAGTATAATTACGACAATCTTCTTTTGAACCCTGTTTCGACCATTACTCCGGCGGCAACAACTGGCGTAACAACAATCACTGCGTCTTCCTATACATCGGATACTGGTAACTTACAGGCAGCAACAACGACGAGCGTGACGTTGAAGGCTTCTGCCAGTGGCACAAATGATATTTTCAAAGGCATGTGCGTTGTTATGACAACTGGCACACAAGCCGGAAAAGCCAGAAAGATTACGGCCTATAATGGCACGACAAAGGTAGCGACAACATTCCCCGCTTGGGATACTGCTCCGCTAACTGGTGATAGCTATAAAGTCGCTCCATACGCCCCTGAAAGTGTGAACCAATACATCAATGCTACGCCTTATGGCCGCGCACGAATCATTAAATACATCAGCGACACACAAGTTCAGGTCTATGTAGAAATCCCATTTGCCAGCACCGACCCCGTTACAAGCGGCAATCATGATGCTGAGTGTTTTTATGAGGACGTGTGGTCATCTGTTCGTGGTTGGCCGAAAAGCGTTACATTCCATGAAGGGCGCTTGTTCTTCGGTGGTTCAAAATATCGCCCATCTACCATCTGGGGTAGCCGCGTCGGAGACGTATTTAACTTCGATAAAGGCACAAGTTTGGATGATGACGCGCTAGAGGCAACTCTGGACGTTAACCAATTCAACGCGGTTGTAGACATCTATTCTGGCCGCGATCTGCAAATCTTTACCACTGGTGCAGAGTTCTACGTCCCGCAAGGACTAGGCGATCCTCTTACGCCAACAAACTTTATTGTCCGCGTTGCCACCCGTAACGGTATTCTTGCTGGCGTTTCTCCAGTCGGGTTAGAAGCTGGAACGCTTTATGTGCAGCGCGGCGGCAAGACCGTAAAAGAGTTCATTTATACGGATGCTCAGGCAACGTATGTATCGAACAACATCTCGGTTCTGTCTGGTCATCTAATTAACTCGCCAATAGATTTAGCTTTGCGTAGAGCGACAGATACTGACGAAGCTGACCTATTAATGCTTGTTAACACAGACGGGTCATTCACGGCCTATTCTGTATTGCGGTCGCAAGACATTGTTGCCCCATCACGGTTTACGACCGATGGCCTATTTAAGGCAGTAGCCGTCGATGTGGACACGATCTACACAGTTGTGCAGCGCACGGTTAACGGCACAACCAAGTATCATGTCGAGCAATTCAACCGCGACATTACATTAGATAATGCTGTTACTGGTGGCGCTGCCGCGAATGTGACCGCATCTAATCTGGCTGCCAAGACGGTCAAGGTGATCGCAGACGGTGTTGTATTGTCCGACGAGACGGCAAACTCTAGCGGCCTTGTGACATTCGACCGCTCATCTACAACATCCTATGTAGTCGGCACTGATTACACAGTTCAGATCAAGACCATGCCGATTGAGCCACGCCTGCAATCTGGCAACCTTCGTGGCTACAAGAAGCGCATCATTGAGGTTGCGGCAGAGTTCTATGAGACGCAGAGCGCATCAATCGGTGGTGTAGAGATCGCGTTCAGAAACTTTGACACCCCAATCTTGGATGCTCCGGTAGCTGCGTTCACTGGCTTGAAGCGTGTTGGTCCGTTGCTTGGATACGACTATGAGGGGTCTGTAACCGTCACACAGACATCACCGCTCAAGATGACACTTCTGTTTTTAGATTATCGCGTAAGCGTTCCAACGGGGTAAGACAATGGGGTTTAGTGTTCCAATCCTTATGGCCGCTGCATCTTCTGCCGTTAGTGCCGTTGGTGCTATCGCCGCTGGTGAATCACAAAGGCAGACAGCATACGCACAGGCTCGGCAAGCAGAGTTGCAGGCCAAGTCAGACGCGTTAAAGTATAAGCAGCAAGGCATTGCCGTTCTTGAAAAGACACTGGCTACAGCCGCCACAATCCGCGCCCGTGCTGCCGCTGGTAGCGTTGATCCGTTTGGTGGATCGGCTCTTGCATTGACTCAATATGCGTTTGGTAAGGGCGTAGAAGAAAAGATCATGACCGAGGACAATGCCCAGCTTGCTTTGCTCGGTGGCCAGATCAATGCGTCTGAAATGCGTCGTCAGGGTGATGCTGCGGCTCAAGCCGGATACATCAAAGCGTTCGGCACATTGCTGTCCACTGGCGCTCAGATTGGACAGATTGGTGGACCGCCGGGGCTTGGTTCTTCTTCGTTAAATCTGTCTAGTTCAAATGGTGCGTCAATCATCAAGCGCGGCGCTTACTACGGTTAAGGGGTTAGATAATGGCCATTATGCCACGATATACATCTAGCGACATTGCGGTAGGAACACCGCAGGGCCAGTTCCGCGACGTGTCTGCGCCATTTGACCAATTGTCGACCCAAATGAATCGGATGACATCGTTCTATTTGCAAGAGGCAGAGCAGCAAGCTGTCATTGAAGGGCAAAAATACGGGGCAGAAACCGCTCCATCAGCCGAGCAATTAGTCGAGGCGTATAAGTCTGGAACCCCACTTGAAACCACAACGGATGCTACAACTGTATTTGGCCGCGCAGCAATGAAGGCGCAGCAAGAAGTTGTCCGCACAAATATGTATTATGCAAGCCATGCCGAGCTTACAAAGATTGCCAATCAAATTGAATTAGGCCAGTTGTCTCCTGATGCTGGCTTGAAAAGCATGAACGCCATGATTGATGGTTTTTCAGGGGCAGTTCAACAAATTGATCCAGTTGAGTCGCAAAAGATTAAAGCTGAGTTAGCTTACAAGGCTAATACTCACTATCTTTCCGCAACAAAGAGGCTTGCCTCCAATTCCATTAAGGAAGCACAAGTAGCTACAGCAAAAGAAATTGATGCAAGAACTCAATCAATATCGGCTATACTTGCGGCTGGTGACAGATACGACCCTACATCTGGGAAGATAACATCTGTAAATGAGCTGATTGCATTAGAGTATGCAAAGGTGGACCAGCTTGGCTCTAAAATATCTAGGCCGATTAGAGAACAGGCATTGCAAAACTTTCAAAAAGTTCTTGTAGATGCGCGCAAGGATTATGTAACAAACATTGCCTTATCTTTCGCTACTGATGAGGATAGAGAAGCATATCTTAAAACGCTTAATGACTATAAAACTGGCAAGTCTACTGGCAATAAAACACTTGATTCCGTATTAGGATCAATGCAGCCTGACCAATTTGTGTCTGCCATTAAAACAGTTAGGGAATTGAATACGTTTGCTGAGGCAGATAATAAGCGTCTTTATGATGCTGAAGAGGCAAAGAAAAAAGCTGCGTATAATGTGACACGCAATGATCTATTTACTAGGCTTACAAACATGGAAGCCGGAGACCTATCAAATCCACTGACCATTGCTGATATTCAATCAGCAAATCTCCCGACTTTTGGTGAAGGAAGTAAGGAAACATTCCGTATTTTGTTAAATAATATCAATAAGAAAGATACCAAACCAGATGCAACTGCGTATCTGGAGATAACAACTGATATTCAGTCCGGTAAAATTACATCAACCGACCAGCTAGAACCATACGTTCGCTCCGCAAAGATTGGTATATCAGAAATCAACACATTAAGAACACTGATTGATAACCCGGATAAACTTGAAACCAAGCAGATTACTCAATTTATCAATAGTGCAAAGAATGTAATCATTGGTAAAAATGAGTTTGGCGTTGAAGACCCACTTGCTCAAGACCAATTTCTTGCATTTACATATCAGTTTGACAAAAAATATAAAGAAGGAATTGCAAAGGGCTTGACACCTAATCAGCTGCTTGACCCAACTCAGAATACTTCTTTGTGGCCAATGGTCGGCACTTACAAACGATCACTGTCCGAAATTATTAAAAGTCAGGCGGCAGAAATGATGCGTAATTCTGGCAAGGCCGCTGAAATACCAAGTCTTACACAAGATGAGATTGCAAAACTACCATCTGGTCAGAAAATTAAGTTCATCGCTAAAGACGATCCTACTAAGACTGTAAGGACTAAACCATAATGGCTGAGTGGTATGATCAATATGCTCCTGCAACTGAAGCCGTAGAAGCTGAAAAGCCATGGTATGAGAATTATGCTCCTACAGAAGGTATAGCCGCGCCAGTGCCGCAGCTTGACCAATTTACAGAGCAGCTTAAAAAGACGATTGAAAATTCTGGTAAGCAGCCACTAACAATCCTAGATGCGCTCGATGCTGGCTTCGGCATGTCTGTTACTGGTCTTATGACTAGAAATGCATTGCCAGATAGACAAGTATCGCCAGATGACCCAACCGCAAGCCGCATTGCTTTCTCTCTTGGTCAAGCAGTCGGTGACTTCCCGGCAATGGTTGCTGGTGCTTGGTATG
>Ga0209033_1000848_pt1 | contig 17842 bp, 33 predicted proteins | sample LauGreFa1BDMLBDN_2_FD_188218 | JGI IMG/M metagenome (GOLD analysis project Ga0209033, IMG submission 188218) | Freshwater lake microbial communities from Lake Michigan, USA - Fa13.BD.MLB.DN (SPAdes) (version 2) | ecosystem: Environmental > Aquatic > Freshwater > Lake | place: Lake Michigan, USA...
CTTCTATATAGTACTGTCTGAATTTAAAAACATTGAGTTCTGAGCGGACTCAATTTTAAAAATTCCACGTTGTACTTTTGTGAAACGATTAGGATTTGAACGGATGAAGTTGTAAACAGTCTGAATAGTGCAGCTCACTGCATCTGCAATATTCTGAGGTGTTACTTCAGTACCAATGTTATTGTCAATGTACTCATTGATTAATTGTACTTTATTTCTCTGTTGCATGGTTAATTATCCTTGTTGATTTTGGATTTGTGTGGTTATTTATCTATATAAAGGTGTATAGATAAAGTTGATTTGAGGTTTAATAATAGCAAATAAAGTTAAAAAAATCAAATGATTGATTACAAATCATATAATATATTAGTAAAGAAGGCAGCAAACCTATATAAAAATAAAGGTACAACAAAATATTGTATCAGTTGCAGCCTTTAGAAAAAAAATAGAACTAGACAAAAAACTGTGTAGTTCCCAGAAGACAGTAAAGGGGACTGGAGCTGGTGGCGTCATCATTAAAACCTAGGAGGCGGAATTTCAATGATCTTCTGGAAACTACACAGTCTTTTGACTAACGCGTAGTGTTCATTGTTTTTTATTGAGCCCAGGAAATGTTTCACGTGAAACACTCAAGGGTCAAGGCAAAGGCTATTTGCAAAAAAAAAATAGCCAGAGAACACACGGTACTAGACCGCATGTTCCCTGGCTATTAATCCCTCTAGGCTGTAGACCTAGATGAAAAGACGATTGGACTACGATAACCCATATGACGTTGATAGTCAATGGGATCATGGAAGACAAGATATTCATCGTTGTCAGATTCAACTCGCCATTCAGTCACACGAGACTGAACAACACGAACTGAATTGTCAGAAGACTTAACGAATGATACCGTCTTAGCAAGACCGTAGTACTGAAGTGCCTTTTCAAGAAGTGGAAATATCTGACGGTTCATAACGAGCTGATCCGTAATAAGTCCACCTGTAGTAGGTTTGGTAAAGCAAGCAGCAAAGAGACCTAGAATAAGATCGTGCTGGTCAGATTCATATTCATAAGACAGAATCTTATCAGCAACTTTCTGATAAAGGTCTTCCCAACCACTGCTATCAATTCGACCACCATAATCAGAGGTGGCAGAACTATTAGCAGCATATGTGTCTTGACGGAACTCGTTGAGAATTGGGGTAGCATGCAGTCGCAAACGAGAGCCAAGTGTCATTACTTGGTCCGAAGGACGACAGTTTGCCTGAGCCCAATCCTTGACTCGTTGATTGTATTCACGATTCTTCTGTCGAGTAATACGACGAAGTTGAGTGATTTTACCGTCAGACTTCTCAACCCATTCACCAGGCTTGAGATAATAGTTGAAGCTCTTGCTATCCCATAGACTACGATCTACAGGAAGTCCAGAGTCAATTACTTCGCGTACCATCAACTTGGTTTCTTCTTCAATTGCATCTCGATCAGCTGAATCATATGTCTGGGTGCAGCCATCAATTGCATCTTCTAAAGAACACAGTTGAACAGGACGATGCCTATGAAAGACAGCAGCATGAAGCATAGTTGCATTGACGAATCCGCCAACGCCACCACCCTTCATAGATGCTTTAATGTCTTCAAAAACATCTTCACGAGTATAGGTTTCAGAACGAGCCGGCTTAGGCTTCATTGTAGAAGGCAATCCGACATATGACACCATCTTAGCACGAAGTGCAACAGAGAGTCTCATAGGCCAGCCACGTCCAGACACTTCAGGAAAAGAATGCTCAATTCCTTTACTGTCTTTCCAAGTGGGAAACCATTCGTCTTCTACGTATCTAAAGATGGAATACTCACCAATACCATTGGGACTACGCTTTACAACGACGACTTTTTCCTGATCAAATCGGCCACCAATAAAGGTGCGATAGAACAGGCTGAAGAAGTCGTCATGGTCGTGTCCACCATGGGATTCGTACATTTCCATCCAGTCAAGGTCGTTTACGACATGGACTTTAAGATCGTTAAGACGACGAATAGTGCCATCTTCTACTTCAATATCATAGCCGATCATACGAGCCATAGACTCGCAAATGATCTGCTCTGAAACAGCACAAGGAATGGGAATACGATCTTCCAGTGGTTTTGCGTGAGTAGTAGCCAAAGTTTGGAAAAGCCATGGGGAATCAGTAATCTTCATTCCCATAGCCTTCCAACGATAGCCCACATACTGGAATCGCGCAAGAGACTCTTCTTCCTCAAGGTCAGAATCGTCATGGAAGGTGCGAAGATATATATTACGCCAGTTCATCAACAGTTTGTTGTTGATAGCGTCATTAAACATCTTCTCGTATTCTTCTGTGAGCCAATATTCCATGTTAGCTTTAGTGAAAAGCTGAGGCATGTTGATCACAGTTTGGTCATCTGTACGAACCTTGGATTTGGGTCCTTGCGGTTCAGCCAGAAGACGATATCCTTTAGTGTACTTTACTTCAGGCTTGATATTGCCCCACCAAGTAATTACATCGACACCTTCAGGAAGCTTATCAGTAACGAAACAGTTACCTTTCAGCGTGCCATCAGGACCGATGATTCTGATATTAAAAGTCTTTGCATTACGCAAATCCTTGATAAGATCAGAACGCAAGGTGGGGTTTAGGAAGTAATCGCCGGGATCATTAGATTGAGTGGTATCAAAAACGGGAAGGTTATCAATAGCCTTGTTAATAAGACGAGGATGGATAGCAAAACCGCCATCCAGCAAACGCTCCCAAACTTCAGGCTCTTGAAACTCAGATGTATAATCATGAGCATTACGAAGCCAGAATTCAGAACCGTCCTCTGACCACTCAAAATACCTACTGTACTCTGCAGAATCTACAGTAACTATGTTGATGTCGTCAAGATCAAACTCAGCGTTCAACAGAGTTGGACGGTGAAAAGACTTGACACGCTTAGAAGTTTTGCCACCACCTTCAACGACATATCCCATGTCATTGATAATGGAAAGCCATTCAGTATTATTGCCAATCTGGCAAAGAACAATCTTGTTCTTGTCCACAATAGCATACTGAATATTTGGTTGATTTATGATCTTTTGAATCGTATCAAACTCATAAGCATTCGTGGGAATCGGCAAAGCGCCAATACGATAGAAATCTTCACCAGAATGTTCTAGAGCTTGACGCAAAACGCCGATATCATAAAAGCCAATCTGATACCCGGCACTAGACCGAATAGGCGCGTTGGCGAACGCTTTAATACGAGTTTTGGGTACGATGTATGACAATTGAGCCTCCTAATTATGATCAATTGTTTTGGTTTTGTATTAAATTAAAGAACGGTAAGACCCCTGTGCTGGGTGGGATACGCATGTCCATGATATCCCACCCAACGATCTGGGCAATTGAAACTTAGTAGGGCACACCACAGTGTCGTTTAAGACGCGTTATACACGCAGTCCCCTACAAAGTTACATTAGTTCCACTCGACAGGAGTTTCGTTCTCGTCAGGAGCAACAGCCGAAGGAGCATCTGCCACTGAAATAGCAGCATCTGCAACCGTACGGTTGTCGGTCCAAAGGTTGAATGACTGCGGTTCGTTATTGAAAACGACAGTCATTTTACCAGAACCAAGCTGGGTCGGATCAAACTCACGAGGAGTAGCGTAACGAAGATCGTTAGAATCCTTGGGATTAACTAGGATACGCTCCTGAGCACCAGCCCAGTTAGACGACCACTTGGTAGCAAGTGCACGAATAGCAGTGACCTTCTTCTCTTCTGCGTCCTTACGCTCGGCGCTCCAGTTCTCAGCAAGAGCCTTCTCTTCGTTGACACGAGAGAAGACATCTGCTTCGTTACGGAGTCCGACGCAACGGATGTAGTTAGAGACGATAGCGTCTGCAAAGTCAATGAAGCCCTGACCATAGAAGCCAAGTTCAGGCTTGTAGGTCTGAGACTGCTTACGGTCAGCCTTGGTCACCTCAAAAGAAAGGATTTCGGGACCAGGAGCTGAAGCATTCTGCGAGATGTTGGGCATCTGGTAGACTTCCTTGATTCGCTTAGGATCTTTGATGGTGTGGAAGGCATCCTTAGCACCGTATGCCTTGAACATTTCCACAAGACGATCAAACTCGTCCTTGTTGGATCCAAACTGCTGGAAGAACAACGGAAGACCAGCATCAAACTTCATGCCGAGATTCTCAAGAGTCATGGAGAACTCGTCAAGAGTAGTGCTCTTGGTTGCACTCTGCTGAGAAAGCGAGTAGAGGAACTCCTGAATGGTCATAAGCTGGCCACCGATAACGATCTCGATGTCCATCTTGACAGGCTTCATGATTCCCGTGACAAGCCAAGAAGAGCTGTTCTTACGGTTAGAGTAGTGGTCAATCAACGAAAGACGGTGAAGACGGGCACTACGAAGGGTAGCGTAGGCATCGTAGCCAACGCCACCAAGAGTTGCACGGAACTTAGTGCGCTGACCAACAGTGAGCTGGATGCTATTGCCCGAGTTCCGAAGAACATCTGGATTGTCAATAGCAACACCCAACACACCTGTAGGGTCAAGTTGAGCAGCAATGCTGCTAAACACATTGGTAGACATAGGAATATATCCTTTCAGGATAAGTAGTTACTGTTTTTGGGCTTTTTGCTTTTGGGTTTTTTGAGCGTGTGTGCTCGGGGTTTTGTATATCCCCGAACACACTACGCCCTCTTGGATAGTCGGTTATTTATCCGAAGATCAAGCCTTCAAAGAATGCCTTGACAACTCGGATCCGTCCAAAGAAATGGACTTTTCCAAGAGTAAGTGTTCCCTTGAAGATTGTGAAGAGGTTCTTGACAGTAGTCATAAAAACCACCTTTCTGTGTTTTTTATTGTGCTATGGGTATTGCGAAAAACTCACCATTAGGAAACCAACCCCACCAAACCTTATTAACGCTTTGGTACATAGTCCATCCAGGTTTTGTATTAAGCTTAGAATCATTAGGATCCGTCAGCTGTACAAAAAATGGTCCATGTTCAACTATGCGTTTGCGAGTATCTCGCGTAGCATAGATGGTTGGTTTTAGTCTGTATACGACTAATGGTTTATCATCCTTGGTCATTTCTATCAATCCTGACTGAGCTATAATATGATGTAAGATCTCTAGCATCTTTGCCAGAATATCGTATCATAAGATCAGGATTATAGTCATCACCGTGAGTATAAGAAAGCCCATATTTAGGATGTTGAGATTTGATCCAATATCCGGGTGGACATGTCCAAAATTCAGCATTAGATCCTATATAGGCTTCAGCAATAATGTCGTCATTCTGATCGTACCAGATGTACTCAGCGTCACCGAACGCGTAGTCTTTTAGGACTCCGAGTCGGCAACGCTTGAGTACATCTTGCAGCTCAGAGAGTGTCTGAATCTGAGTAGAAGAACTCATTAGACGCTTTCTTTGCATTGATCATCATGTTGGCACTGACAAAAGGGGCTACGGCAGTTGAACCTACGGCTTGGGCAAGCCGAATAACTGCAGTAAGAGCCGTGTCAGTGACGACAGCAGCAGGAAGAAGAAGGCCGTAATAGGCGGTATTAGAAGCCATCTTCTTAGCTTTGATTTTCTTAGACATTAGATTCCTCCTGAGAATAGATGCGCTTCTCCCAACTGAGTTCGGGAGTAGCAAGATAAGTGGCAGAGTTATGACCAGTTGGGTTATCTGTTCTGTCCCAAGTCCAGGCATATGGGCAGCATGGTGGAACTTCAGTCCCATTTTGTATGTGACTGAGTTCTCCACCACTAAAGCACCAGCCACCAGTGTTATTGCCATGTCCGCCACGGACAGCGGCAAAGATGGCAAAGCCTGGAAGGGCATTGAACAAGATAACACAGCAGTCATGGCACAGGTGGGCAAGACCGTCTTCCTTACCAGGAAAGTTGTCAGTAAACCCACCATAATGGCCAAGATGATTGACATCAATAGAGATGCCATCATCAATGTAGTTGCCTTGCTGTTGAGATGTAGGACTGGGGGTCCCACAATTAGTACAACTTATACGTGGATATTTATCCACAAGTTGAGCTGAGTGGTTCAGCATATTTTGAATCCTCCAGATTCTATGCAAAACTGAGCAAAGTTAGCAACGTTTTCAACGCTGAAAGGATAATGTGCAGCAAAATGCTCCACAGTTCCTACACCGTTACAACCGTTGCACCAGCCGTGAGTACGGCCAGTAAGTATTTGAACTTCAGGGGAAAGCTCTTTGGTAGGTTGACCCATTTCCACACCTAATGAATCGGTGCGAATACCAGTTTCTGAGCAGAGATTACAAGGCTGTCGCTCCAAAGAAGCAATAGCCTGATTGTATTCTGACTGGTATTGAAGGGTTCTACCTTCCCAAAGTTCGATGAAAAGGATTTCACCGAGTTGCTTAGCCTGATCGGCATTGAGTCCAGAGCCATCATTATAATGGCCAGACTCTGCAAGTTGTTCAGAAATAACTTCTGATCCTACGGTAATTGCGTATTCCCAGAGTGGTCTCCACCACCAAACGTTATTTCTAAAGTAAACGCCATGTTCAGTTGTCGGATCAGATCCGTAAACGTCCATTCCCATAAAGTTAAGCTACCTCTCGAAATAGAAAACAAAGAATAGTTATGTTGAAAAGAAGGGAAAAAGTAATAAGGTAAATCATTATTACTCCGTTTCCCATGACTTGAAGTATTCCGGGTCACCGACCCAGAAAGCACCCGTACCGTTAGACTGGTTGAGCCACTCGTCCAGACAAGCGTGCAAGAACTTGCGGTGTTCCACCGAGTAGATCTTGTCTTCGGTATCAGGGTTGCAGTTGAAGCAGATGTCAGAGTGGACATTGCCATCGTTGGTTTCGTACTGGATTTCTCCGTGAAATCGCATTTTTACTCCTAGATTAAGTAGTTTTTGATGGAAATAAAGAACTAAAAGTTGATTCGAATTGGTCAAGACCAGTTTCAACAAGATCATTATCTTCAGTCCAATGATTATGGACTTGCTCTGCAGCTTGCAGAAGATCTTCTTGCCAACGGTCAAAATCAGTCAAGTATGCTGAGTCATTGACATCTTCAGGCATGAAGAGGTCTTGGCCATATGCAGACTTTAGAATGATGTTAGTGATTGAAACGAGAATCTCGTTCAAAGGTCCAATAGACATAATACTCCTCCTAAGTATTATTAAAGATAGTGCGGTATACTGATAGAACATGACGCTTGGGTATACCAGCCAAGTTATTATATGCCAGTCTTCTATCAATCTGGACACGTCATTTTACTTATTGCTAAGAAGGACACGTGCAGCCCTAAACTTTCCCCTGGACTACCTGCCTCACAGGTAGGTTAGCATTGGTGAGGCCATTTTGCTAACCACACGACTGCTTATCGGATGGTCCCGCTTCGCATTCACAACGCAGCACCGCGTTTGTCTTATCCAGAGTACTCGGTGGATGTGATAGGATTTGAACCTATCTATGTACAGCGTTCGTCATTGCCGTGTCTCACAATGTACATACTTCCCAGACACCCGTAGGTGAGCCATTTTTACAACATGCTCAGGTTAAGATTTTTACCAGTTAGCACGTACAAAATCTTGTGTGACTTGCGTGATCCGATGTTTGAAAAACGGATCAAGCATAGAGCCACGGATTTTTTCGGCTAATTCAGGCTTGATAACGAGAAGTTCGCTAAAGAAGATTTGCCCAATGCGCAAATCTCCAGATACAGCCTGAGTTTGGTAAAGAGTGTCGACATGATCTATAAATTGATCAAATGTCATAATAACTCCTTATGGAACTAGGGACCTTGAAGCTCTACGAGCATCGGTCCAAGCGTTGAATCGTTGAATGTAGGGCTTGATTTTGGTATAAGCAGCTCGAGTTACCCATATCGGAAATGTGATTGTCCGAATAATGGTATAAGTGAGTTTAGCCAGGTCAGAAAGTGCAACTTTCCATTTGGCTAAACTAGCTTTAAAACGAGCTGTATAATACCGAAACTCGCTACCTCCATGTGCTCTAGCACTAGGTGTGTCATAGTTCCAATGGATCATGGCATACGCAGGTACTGAAAGCACAGTAGAGAGAACAGCAGCGCCCAAGGCAATAAGACCTTGTGCTCCAAACGCAAAGCCCAGAATAAAGGACAAGAGAATGGAGATAGTCATATTAAACCACTTGTATTTGTGAGCAAGTTGACGCCAGAGAGGAATCTTAGCAGCAAACATAGCCTCTACCATGGTAGAAGCGATTGCTAGCATGATCATCATAGAGAAGAACATATTATATCTCCTCTACGATGCTCGGCTAATGGGTCCAGAAGGGTCATCTTGATTGTACAGTTTGGGGGACTGTACAGAGGTCAGATGACGCTCAGGACGCCGGCGCTGATAGTGAATCCACCCAGTGATCAGCCCGATATTAATCAGGGATGACACTAGCAGAAGAGTCGAAATGACTCCTGATAGATACCAGTACCACATGTTAGTGACTCCTTGGGATGTAAAGCTGGACTACGAAAGCCAAAGCTTTGAACTTGTTGGTGATTGATTTGAACATTATGAAAGCCTTTCTAAAGCTCTATTATGGATAGATGGGTAAGTCCCTGTATTCTGCAGCATAACCACAGAATACAGGGGACAACGGACAGGGTCAGAAAGGACACTCAAAGAGAACCGAGTTAGCCCAACGGCACTCGGAAATCAGAAAGTCCTTGAACTCTTCGACCTCAAGACCAAGACCAAGAGATCCGCAAACAGGGGTGTTGGTACGATTGTTGTAAATCGTAACAGAACCAGTGTTCACATTGACTCGGTAAGCCGGGATTTCACTGCGCTTACGGGCAGGTGCAACCAACCGCTTACCGTCCTTGGAAACACGGGACTGGCAAATGGTCAAGATAACCATCCAGTACTTGGTTCCAGACTTGTTGGTCTTGGGGAAAGCCAGCAATGAACGCACAGCAGTCTGGTCCACATCAGTGAACACATTTGTGAACTGCGCGTAGAAATACGGCTTTCCTTTGATGTCAGTGCGATGTTCAGACTTGCGAACACCACGATGGATTGGGGACAGCACATTCATCGTTAAGCCTCCTTAGGCAGGGTTTTGTATGTGCAAGGTAATCATGAACCAGGGTCTGGCTCATATCTTATAGAACTACTCAAGACCAGCGAATCCTGAAGGGCAGGGTATTTTACGAACCGCGCAGGGATTAGACACAGTAAGATGGGGGACATAATACTGGAAACCATTGAGGCTAGATTATAAAGCAGCTAACTTTATAAACTACTTGCAACCAACCGAAGGATTCATCTGTAGATAATAATCAATCAATAGTCACTGATATCGTGGCATCCTACTTGTAGGTTATCTAGAAACCTAACTGAGTGCAGACGAGTCTATATTGATTCTTGAGTATAGTGGATGTGCTGGGAATCGAACCCAGATGATAGATATTGGCGAACCGCAATCTCGAAACCTATCACACCCGTAGTAGTATACATACTAGACTTACACTACGCGTATACCAGGCGTAGCTTAATATAGGCTCTAGTCAGACCCACTCTATAACATACCCAATGAGTGCACCATTGGCCAATGCTGCAGCATTAGATGTACTACGTATAGAGTCGTAGTACAAGATTATTCGTTGAGAAGAGCGTTGGTATCCACGATTTCGGGCGAGTGGATGTTACCGAAGGCTCCATTGATGGCACGAGCAGGCTTGCCATCCGAACCAATCACCGATCTGTAACCAGAGGTGAAGGAACGGAAAGAATGAAAGCTCTTGCCAAGAGCCTTCTTCACTGCACGGCGACGAAGATTCTTCGTCTGGAAGGCGACCTTACGGTCTTCCTTGGTTGTCATGATGTACCTCCTGTACATTGGTTATTGACAAATGGAATCGCCGGCAAATGCCAACGATTTGAGAATATCGCAGGGAAGAACTATCTCTATCTTATATATAATAAAGTAAGAGATAATATCATATCTACCTAAAGAGACAGATAAGGGGATTGGTAGCAGATATCCATAAGACTCGATATATCGGTCCTGTATAGGAACAATACTAGTCCTGTATATGGGTTCCCCCCTGCGAGAGCTAACTATTTGCATTTGTCCAACAATATTGCTATACCAACTAAGCAATGTAGGACGCAAAAGGTTAAGCTACTTGTTACGATCTTGCAGATTTTTGACCATTCAGGCGAGATTATCTGCGAACTCTAGGGTCAGCGATTTGAAGCGTATTGGTATCTAGGGGCTCAGTTCCTCTAACGTTACTTTATGCTTCAGGCTACATACAATCTTGATGCGATTGTGCTGTTATTTATTGCGGGGCCCATTCCGCAAAACTTAGTCCTTGTTAGGACAGTGCCCATTGATGAGAAAGCGCGTACTACGAACGCAGCCATATTCATTCATGCGGGCAGACATCTTTGCAATATGCAGCTTATCTCCAGGAATACGGATATAAGGCTTACCAAAGATGCCAGCGATCAAACGGCCAAAGCCATAGCTAATATCAGATAGTTCATCTCTGAACTCTGACATAGAGCGTGCAGACCACAGTTCGTAGAACTCGCCACGAACTTTATTGTCTACAAGCTCTCTACTAAAGATGTCCGCAAATGCTTCCTTGAAGCCACGAACATCTATACAGTTACAAAACTCAACTGTCATTATATCATCTTTCTATTAAGGGTATATGTAATACTAGAACGAAATCCATAACTCTCGCGTATTCCCGGGAACTGCCACCGATTGGCAGCAGAACCCGGGAAACACGGACGAGAAGGGCGTGTTGGTGTGGACTAGAGTCCCTCGACGGAACCCGTGGACATCTCGAAGAACCGACGGGCAGCGAAACGGTCGGGATTGACCGTGGCTGTCTGGTAGAGAACGCCCGAGTTGTCGCCGTTACCCCAAGTCGGCTCCGAGTAGCGGATGGACTGGGGCACGAACTCCATCGCGAAGACGGTGCCGTTCGCAGCGCACTCGGCGAGACGAGCAACGATGCGGTGGTACATGGACACAGCACCCTCTGCGAGAGGCTTGCCATCCACACCCATATCGGTGCGGAACCACAGTTCGACGGCAGACGAGAAACGGCCAGGGATTTCCCCGTCAGCCTCGGTGGTCCAGTCCAACGGAGCGTGACCCTGAAGGTCGTGCACCGTGCACAAGAACGCACCAGACTTGCCGTCACCCGACATCTTCGGGACGATGTTGCGAGCCGTGGAACCCTTACCCCACGACACACCATTGATGATGACCTGCATAGTGATACCTCCTAAGGTTCAATGAATAGAGCAGGATGACCCAAACAAAGCGGAACACACGAAACGCGCGACCGCCCCGCAGGGGCCCCTAAGGCATTTAGAATAAAGTAATATAAACTAAAGATATATATAATGTATTAAAATCTATATAAAAGAATTGGGGATTAGTTGGCGGCAGCCAACTTCTCCCTCTGCTCGCGCAGCTTGGCGAGTGCGACCTGAGTCTGCACACGCTTGAGCTTTGCAATCGCAGCCGAACCCCAAGCAGATGTCTGCTGATCCGCAGCCTTGAGCTTTGCGGTGAGGTTCGCAATCTCAGCTTCGCTGAGATGCGCCTTGAGCTGAGCAGCAAGCAGGACGATGAAATCGTACTGCTTCTTGCTCAAAGGCTTGATGTTCTGTGACTCGGACATGTTGTCTCCTTCTCTAGTCGGGTCTCTAAAACATTTATAAAATAAAGATATATAAAAAAGATTCCACAGAACCGTCATCGACGACGGTTCCGGGAACGAAGGAATGCAGCCTTGATCTCCAGCAGCTTGAGATACTGCTTGTTGCTGAGATCGCCTTTGATCCAGAACAACTTGTACATCACATCACAAAACTTGATGTGTGAGTTGTCTCGAGCAAAGTCAAGAGCTTCATCCTTCATCTTGGCTGATACCCAATCTGAAGTCATACTGACCACCTCCACTAAAACCTTTATAAAAGATATATAAAGATTGCCAATCCATAGGACGTCAATCTAAATAAATCTAGATCATCCGTGATTCCTATGGATAAGAATGGAGTGTGTTGTCCATCTCTATAAAACATTTATAAAATAGGAAACAAACAGCACTATTGCAGCATCCTGCAAGCCTTCGCGGCTATTTGTTCCAATCACCCAGACAGCGATCTATAAAACATTTATAAAGATATAAAATAAACCGAATCAGTACCCTAAAAGGGTACATCATCGGAAGAGCCAGTCAACGCTGTCTCAAGAGAACGAACGGACTCACGAAGACGAGCAATCTCGGCCTTAAGACACTGAATGCACGTGATGCTAGGCACCTCGTCCATATCCCACGAAAAGGTCTCGCACTTAAACATGTGAGTAAACTCACTGTGGTGCTCCACCATGTGGAATGTATCTCCGACACGAGCAAACTGCTCCTCAAACGTAAACGGTTCCGTTACGTAATCACAATGGCAAACGTGTTCTACCATGTTAACCTCCTTGGTCTATAAAACATTTATAAAATAAACGAGGAATCCCCAGCCTAAGCCGGTTCATCCTCGCAGCACTTGTGGTCATCCTTCGTGCAGCCAGCCCACTCACACGTTGTGCAGTAGTCGTACTTGTGCTCCATCTGAGAATCACAGTGTTCACAGGTCCAATACATGTTGACTCCTTCCAGTCCCTAAAACATTTAAAAGTATATGAATACGACAAATAGCTACTGCACCGTTCTTAAACGGGTAAGATCAGCAGCTACCAACAAGAAAACCGCTTAGCGGAACTGCACGTCTGCAGCGGAATGAGTTCTTGTTTGAGCCTTCTCTTCCACTATAAAATTTAAAAAATATAAAGCATGAAAGTTAACCCAGCCTAAGCCAGGTCAACCTCATTGGCTAAACGCAATAACACATCTCCATGGCAGCCTTGAGGTGCACAAAAGCACACCAAGTCTTTGCCACGAAGTTCGTGCAATGCTTGCATTAAATGTGGTTGCGTAACAACCCAATCTTCATACTTACGAATCACGTCTTCACGTGTTCCATCCTTGCCAATCACAAATGGGTTACCCCACTTAGTTGGCCTGCCAATGTACACAGCACTAGGTGGTGCCGTGTTCTTATACTTATTGTGTACTCTCACAATAACTCCTATCTATCTATAAAAACTTTATAAATATATATAAAAATGGAAGGGTTACTCCCCGCTTACGCGGAGAGCTCCTCCTTTGCCTTGTCAACTGCAGTAGCAGCCAAGCCAATCGACATGAAGATGCCAAGGATGAACATGTTCACCTTGTACACCTTCCAGAACGCCTTCCAATAGGACATGTCGTACCTCCATGATAGTGACTCTAAAACGTTTATAAGTATATATAAAAATGAATGGAGTCAGCGCAAGCGCTTCGTCCAAACGGTCCAGGCAAAGCGAAGCTCTGCTGGGTTCTTCCACGAACGGATGTAGAGTCCGTACTCTTCCTGTCCGTGGATACCGATGTTCTTGAACCACATGGTGGTCTCCTTTCATCTCTAAAAACTTTATAAAAAGATATATAAAAACCCAGACTAGACTCGAGCATACAAGGGGCTCGAATCTAGTGGGCCGGTCAAGGCAGCTGCAGCCTGTCACCGGGCATGATGATTACTCCGTACTCGTCTACCAACTGACGAATAGCGGTCATCACGCCATCAGTACAATGCTGCTGCGCAATTGACCAGATGGTCTCACCAGTTGCGACAATGTGCAGAGCACCGTCACACCTAGCAGGAGTCTCTTGCGAGACATCCTTAACAACCAAATAGAAGAACAATGATGCAACGAGTGCAACCATGATTCGCCGACGAATGTACATAATGTACTCCTTCCAGTAGTGGATCTATAAAACCTTTATAAAAAAAGAAAATAACTCAGCCTAAGCTGAGTCATCTTCGGGGAAATGTTCTTCTTGTGCGACTTCGTCACAAAGAGAACAAACAAACACATAAAAACCCCTAGAGGGCTGTGTTTGTTCTCCCCATTGCCAATCGTGTTGACATTCTGACATAATGTACTCCAATCTCTGTCAATAAAACCTTTATAAAATAACAGTAAATAATGACTCACTCATTACTTACTGCCTGTAGACAAGTGCTTGTCTAATGAGTCAGGATTATTCGGGGCGGTGCCACTCCGTCCTATACCGCTGATGTTAACCAACACTAGCTAACACCTTCTCTAAAAGATTTATAAAATAAGCCGAATCCACACCCTAAAGTGCTTCATCGGTGGTGTTGACGTCGAGCTCTTCGTAATCGCACGTCTCGCAGTGAAGATACGTGTAGTCTTCCCCACGCGTAACGTGCACGAAGTCGTGCGTCAGACAATTCGGACACTTTGTCACGGTGACTCCTTTCAGTCTCTAAAACCTTTATAAATAAAGATGTATATAAAAAATTGGGGTCTTACGCCCTTGCTTGAGGGCAGCCCTTACTCAGCCAGCGATGTGGCGAGCGACGAAGACTCGTGCCTTGTGGAGCACTTCCTTCGTCTTCTTCTTGGCCTTGTCGTTTCGCTGCTTGCGCTTGAAACGGGCCTGTGCGAGATCGTCCATGTCTCACTCCTTCCTTCTATAAAACGTTTATAAAACACATATGTATCTCACTATCACGCACAGCTAAATAGTGAGATACATATAAAATAAAAATAAAATAAAGATTCAAGAGACATATAAAACAAACAGGACTTACCCATCAGCCAGGGGGTAGCTGATGGAGCCTGCGGCGTTAGACGAGAGCGTGGATCTCCGCCAGCTTGGATCCCTGCTCACGCATGATCTTGCTGATGGAGTAACGCGAACTGGACCAGTTCTTGAAGTACTCAGTACCCTCGTAGAACTGGATGTCGATTCGACCCGCACACGTGTGATCGATCACCATGAGAGTGGTCTCGGTCACTTGGATGTAGGCCTGCCCGCCATTGTAATGGCAAAGCATGTTCTCGGCTGCCGCCTTGTTGATGATCTCGTCCACTTGGGCGAGACTGATTGGCTGAAGTGCCATGACTACCTTTCCGCGTCCGTACTTGGGGTTCGGGACGCTAACAGTCTCTATAACATTTAAAGAAACATATATAAAAAAAGGAGGTTAAGCCCTCCCTAACGGGAGAGCTCCTCCTTCGCCTTGTCGACGGCGAAGACGATGCCGACGATTGTGACGAGGACGCCCAAGATGAACGTGTTCACCTTGAGCACCTTGAGATAGGCGGAAAAGTACGACATGGTGTTACCTCTTTCTGTAGTTGAATACCAGTCTATAAAACATTTAAAAGTATAAATATATATAAAACAAAAGGGACTTACACTGCTTGCGCAGCTGCCCTCGACATCAACCATACATGTTGAAGATGTCGTCTTCCGACATCTCGTCTTCATCGTTGAAGATGGACTTGATGCGGCTGACGATGTTGGTCTTGGTCACGAGGCAATAAGCCCCGAAAAACCAAATGCCCTTAGTGACCGCAAATGCGATCACTGTGTAGAGAGCAACCAAAAGTGACATGATGATACCTTCTTTCTGTAGTTACGAACACACGTCTATAAAACCTTTATACAATAAACAAATATCAAACAATGAGGACTTAAGCCCCTCCCTGACGCGGGGAGGGGCAGCCTCAGCTCAGTTGCCCGAAGGAAGGGCGAGCATCTCCGACTTCTTGCCGAAGGTGCGGGTCTTTGCGCGACGGCCGTAGCCCTGCGCGATGACCCCGAGCTGACGAGCCGTCTCTGCGTCGGCGTCGTGCTTGCGTGCAGCCTCGTTGACGAGCTTGGTGAGCTCCTTCTCGTTGAGGTGCGGGTGATTTGCGATCTTGTCTCGCAGTGACATGGTGTTACCTTCTTTCTGTAGTCGTGGATACATGTCTCTAAAACCTTTATAAGATAGGGATACCATCCCCCGGTGGGCTCGCTAAAGCATAGGTATCCCTATATAAAATACTATTACCCGCTTATAAATTTTCCCCCATTTTTCCTATATATAGACTTTATATATCCTTATACAGGTTAATATGACCGCCCAAAAAAAATCAGAAATATTTCCCTAAATGAGTTGACAGACACACATAACACCGATAGTGTGACCTCCGTAAAACAAAAAGGGCCAATCAAGGCCCCCGAAACAAAAAGGATAAAACAAATGCCACGTAAACCAAAAGACACAAATGCAGATCCAGAAAACTTCTACGCGCTAGAAAACACTACAGAAGTAGAAGAGTTCATTGAATCATATACTAATCAAGGTCTAGACTCCTATAGATCAGCTTATTCAGACTCTGACTACGATACAGATAACTACGGATACTCAGACTACTGATATCCACTACATCTATAATCAAAATCCCACTGGTAACAATGCCTAATTAATCAAAGGTTATATAATGAAAAATATAAGACAGAACAATCTCATCATAGGATCAGACAATCTCTTCAACGCTAAACATAAAGACAGTTTTTATAATTTGTTTAGAAATGAACATGATATCTTTATGTTAGAGAATCATAAGACAAGAGATGTGGACTTTATAGCAGAAGCTATTAAAGCTAAGATGAGTCTTGATTATAATCATAAAGTATTCATAGGATCAGGTGAAGATGTATATCTATTCTTTGATCTCTATTTGGAGTACGGCATCATCTTTGATGTGGCGATTTTGATTAATGGAACCTATTCCAATACAATCTACCTTGACCCAAGTAACTATAGATATACTGAGCTAGTAGATCAATTGTCTCACAATACTGAAATTTACAATTTGTATGGAAAGCTTTCTAGACATGAACAGCTAATCTTTGCAAAGGTAAATGAGAACATTCCTACATACATACCACCATCAATGTCTTCTAGATTCTCTCTAGAAGCTTATGGACTACTTGTATATGGATACTACGAGCAGACTGGTCTATCTAACCACATAGGTAGACTATCTTACTTATAAACCGAATTCACTGGCTTTCAGGCGTATTTGATAGACTTCTTTATCAGTAAGTCCTTTGACTACGTCTGAAAGTTCAGTTTCGGTCACTTCTGATATATCTAGTATCATTTCCCAGTCATCTATATCAATAAGATTAACCGTGATAACATCGCCTTCTTTATAGGCAGTGATGACACACTTATAGTTGTCTAGACCTTCGTAATCGTACTCTAAGATATCGCCAGCTTCTTCATCAAAAACTTGACCAAAGAACTTAAAAAGCAATTCCCATAGATTTTCATTCATATATTTCAGCCTATATACGTTTACTATTGATGTTATAGTAATGAAAAAGGGTGTATTATGGCAAGATTTTCATCAGCAGTAAAAGGTTTAATTCCTAAGTCAACAGGTGGACGTATGGCCCTAGGAGCTGGTGGAGCTCTTGGCGTAGTAGCAGGTGTCGCTGGATATAGAAATAGACAACCCAAAGGCATTCCTGTTATAGGTGATTTTACTAGTGTCGCTAGCCCTCAGAAACAATATGAATGGATGAGAGAAGGTGGATCATCTCATAGCTCAGCAGCAGGCTATATATCTTCGCAGTATCCAGACTACAATACAAGAACATTAAGAATGTAACTATGGCACCTCGTAAAACTAATAAGCCCAAAAAGACAGCTAAGTATTACAGCTCTAACCCAGAAGCTAAGGCTAAGAAAGACGCATACAACAAAGCGTTCAATAGAAAGTCCGATCAGCTAGCTAAAAGACGTGAGTTAGCATCAGAAAGACGCAGACGTGGGATTATGGGTAAAGGTGGCCCTGATATGTCACACACTAAAGATGGCAGAATGGTCCCCGAATCGCCCACTATTAACCGTGGCCGTAATCG
>Ga0209033_1000849_pt1 | contig 17842 bp, 16 predicted proteins | sample LauGreFa1BDMLBDN_2_FD_188218 | JGI IMG/M metagenome (GOLD analysis project Ga0209033, IMG submission 188218) | Freshwater lake microbial communities from Lake Michigan, USA - Fa13.BD.MLB.DN (SPAdes) (version 2) | ecosystem: Environmental > Aquatic > Freshwater > Lake | place: Lake Michigan, USA...
CCCATTTCGTCTCCCCCCGTGCCGAGCGCATCGGAAGTGATCTGCTCGTCTTCGAAAAGGGAACCTATACGGCCTGCGACGCCTGCAAGGAAGATCCGGCAAAACCGGCATTCTGGCAGATCAGGGCAAAACGCATCATCCACAATAAAACAGAACAGATGATTTATTACGAGGATGCACATTTCGAATTACTCGGTGTACCCGTCTTCTACTCGCCCTATTTGTCGGCTCCCGATCCGGACGTCAAAAAGAAGACCGGACTACTCTTCGTCAGTCCCGGATACTCGTCGACTTTCGGCGCAAGCCTTTCGGGATCCTATTTCATCAATCTCGCACCCGATTATGATCTCACACTCTCACCCAGTTATTTTTCACGACAGGGGTTTCTCGGTGCGTTTGAATGGCGCCAATTACTTGATGGTGGCTCCTACACGCTTCGCGTAGCAGGTATATCCCAGGAGAACCCGGGAGAGTTTCTGACAGGCGATAACGGGCCGGGTGACATGATCGAGCGCGGCTATATCGAAACATTCGGGAAAATGGCAATCAACAAAAATTGGCATTGGGGGTGGGATATAGCCCTAATCTCCGACAAATGGTTTCTGGAAAACTACAAAATCGATAGCCCGTCAGTTACAAAACTTGGCACCATCAAATATGAGTCAACGTCGACAGCTTTCCTTCAAGGAGATGGCGACCGCAGCTACTTCAACATGAGCGGCTACAGCTTCAAGACGCTTGTGAGCGGCGACAACCAGACCTACCAACCCTATATCCTGCCGGTACTCGACTATGACCGCCGCTTTTCCGGCCCCTCCGGCATTGAGGGCGAATTCGATCTCACTGCCAATTTTCTCCACGTAACCCGCGAGGAAGCCGATTACGGCACTCTGACCGGAACGTGCGATTCACTCGCGCCCACCTCTGCAAATTGCTATCTCCGCGGTGTTGGCGGCAATTATGCCCGATACACTACCCAACTCGCGTGGCGCCGAACCTTCATTGATGATCTCGGCCAGTCCTGGACACCCTTCAGCTCAGCCCGCCTCGATTTTGCATTCTCGACATTGAGCAATTCGAGCACTGCAAACCAGCAGCAAGATGCACTTATCTCCAACACCGACGAACCATTATCCCGTACCATGGGCACGGTCGGTGTCACCTACCGTTATCCATTCATCAGCCCCGGCGAACATATCACCCAGCAATTTGAGCCAATCGTCCAGCTCATCGCCCGTCCGAACGAGACAAACACTGGCAAGTTTCCGAATGAAGACGCCCAGAGCCTTGTTTTCGATGATACAAATCTGTTCTCTGTCGACAAATTTTCCGGCTATGACCGCATCGAGGGCGGTGTGCGCGCCAATATTGGCGGTCAGTACACGCTAAACCTGAACAATGGCGCCTACGCCAATCTATTGCTCGGCCAGTCCTTTCATCTATCCGGTTCAAATTCCTTTGCCAGTCGCGGTCTTGCATTGGAGGGTTTGCAATCCGGTCTGGATACGAACCAGTCGGACTATATTTCCCGCCTTCAGCTTGTACCCACACAGGACTATTCCTTCACCGCACGGGCCCGTTTCGACGAAAATGATCTCACAACAAAGCGGCTGGAGCTCGAAACCCGTGCCACCTTCGACAAACTGTCAACAAGTTTGAACTATGCATTTTTTGCCGCGCAACCGGATGCAGGGATCGCCGAAAACCGCGATGGACTCGGTGTCGGCAGCAGTTACAAAATCAACGAAAACTGGAACGTATTCGGTAACGCCCTTTTCTATCTGGCAAAAGATACAGTCTACTCGACCAACCTCGCCTATTACGGCATGGGATTTGGCTATAATAACGAATGCACCACCGTCGCTTTGTCGTACAATAGCAGGGAAGAGTTGCTCACCGGCACCGAGGAAGGCGAGCAAACCCTCTGGCTTTCAATAACATTCAGAACGCTGGGCGCTTTTCAATTCGAGCAAAGATCGACCGCAAGCACTGGCACTTCAAATTGACCGCATTGCCCCGCGATCCCGAATGTCGATAGATACGCTGCCCCCTCTCAGGGACGTCATCCGCCGCTTCGAATTGCAGGCATCAAAGGCGCTTGGGCAGAATTATTTGTTCGACCTCAACCTCACCTCCCGCATCGCCCGCTCCGCAGGCATCACGCCGGAGACGACCGTCATCGAGGTAGGCCCGGGCCCGGGCGGCCTCACCCGCGCAATATTGGCCCTTTCACCGAAAAAGATAATCGTCATCGAGAAGGATCCTCGTTTTATTCCTGCACTCGAAGAAATATCCGCCCATTACCCCGGCCTCATGACCATTCTGAACGAGGACGCGCTCTCAATCGACTGGAACAGGTTTTCCGGGCACAAACACATCAAAATTGTCAGCAATCTGCCCTATAACATTGGCACTGAACTCCTGACCCGTTGGATTGGCGTCGAGCCATGGCCGCCCTTCTACGAGAGCATGACACTCATGTTCCAGCGCGAAGTCGCGTTACGGATTGTTGCAACGCCCGAAGATCCGCGCGAATATGGTCGTCTCGCTGTTTTCAGCACCTGGCGAACAGAGGCAAGGCTTCTGTTCGATGTGTCACCGAGCGCCTTCATACCGCCCCCGAAAGTCACATCCAGCATCGTGCACCTCGTGCCGCGAACAGACCCGCTACCCTGCCTGCAATCCGATCTCGAAGCCGTCACGCGCAATGCATTCGGCCAACGCCGGAAAATGCTCCGTCAGAGTCTCAAGGGAATGGGCGTCGATCCGGCAGCACTTCTGGCAAACACCGATATTGATGAAACGGCACGCGCGGAAACGCTCTCCGTCATGCAATTCGTAACGCTCGCGCAGCGTTATCGTCAGCTCAAATCCGGCACGGTCTGATTGACCCTGATTTCAGGGTAAATCACCAAGCAGTCCGGCAACAAAACTCGAAAGCCCCACCTGCCGTTCCCGCTTGAGTCTTTCGGCCGCCAGCAGCGCGCGTAATTGCGCAAAAGTCTTGTCGAGATCATCATTGACCAGCACGTAATTATAATCTTCCCAACGGCTGATTTCCTGCTTGGCTGCTGCCAACCGCCTGTCAATCACCTCGCCCGAATCTTCAGCTCTGCGCTCAAGTCGCGTCCGCAACTCCGTGATCGACGGCGGCAATATGAACACCGTCACAACATCGTCCGGTGCCTTTGACGCAATCTGCCGCGCCCCCTGATAATCAATATCGAAAAGAATATCCTTTCCTTCCGAGAGAGCCTTCTCGATCGGCTTGCGCGGAGAGCCATAATGATTGCCATGCACAAAGGCTGATTCCAGCAAATCCCCGCGTGTCTGCAAATCCCTGAAATCAGTCTCGGAAATGAAATAGTAATGGCTTCCCTCGACCTCGCTCGGACGCCGCTCTCGCGTCGTAACAGAGATCGACAATGACAGCGAAGTCTCCCGCTCGCGTAACAGACGGGTCAACGTCGTCTTCCCTGCACCGGAGGGCGACGACAGCACCAGCATCAATCCGCGCCGCTTGATTTGGGGATTACTCAGATGAAGTGTCATGGTCGCTGAAAATCCGATCGTGATCTTTGTTCCGCCACCCGTCGTTCCGCCCCCGGCGTCCCGTCAGTTGGCTGGCGGAACCTTCTTTTTCACAGGTGCCTTGGCCGTAGGCTTGGCTGGCGTCGTTACCTTGGGCGGAGCTTGCTGAATTGGCGCTTCAACTGCTGGCTTTGGCGGTGTCGCGGGCTTTGCTTCAACCGGCGGAGGTGCCAATGCGCCTGCCGTGGAGTCAACGCTGTCCGCTTCGATCTGCCGCCACTTTTGAACATTCTTGTTATGCTGTTCCAGTGTTTCCGCAAAAGCATGCCCGCCGGTTCCGTCCGCAACGAAATACAGATCTTTCGTCCGCGATGGATTGACCACCGCTTCAAGCGCCGCTTTTCCGGGATTTGTGATCGGCCCGATTGGAAGACCGGGGATCACATAGGTATTGTAAGGCGTCGGGCTATCAATCTCGCTCTTCAGGATTGCTCTCCCGAGCGTACCCTTGCCCCCGGCAAGCCCGTAAACAATCGTCGGGTCGGATTGCAACTTCATTTGCTTGTTCAGCCGGTTGATAAAGACACCGGCGACACGGGGCCGCTCATCCGCCTTGCCCGTCTCCTTCTCCACAAGAGAAGCCAGAATGACCATTTCTTGCGGGCTACTGATCGGCAAATCCTGCGACCGCCTTTCCCAGATTTCCTTCACCGCCCGTGCTTGCTCCTGCGCCATCCGGTCCAGCAATTGGGTTCGTGTCATGCCGCGCGTGAACTTGTATGTCTCGGGTAGCAGCGTGCCTTCCTTTGGAATTTCGCGCACTTCGCCTGACAAAATCTCGTCCCGCATCAGCCGCTCGACAATCTGCAAGCTCGTCAGACCTTCGGGAAGCGTGAGCGCATGCAACACCGATTTCCCCTCGACGAGAATATCCGTCACCTCGGAAAGGCTCACCCTAGCCTTGAACGCATATTCGCCCGCTTTGATGAGTGACGCCTTGCCGCCCAATTGCCACCCGAGCGCTAGCAAAAACGACTGGTCGATAATGCCTTCCCGCTCCAGCTGGTCGATGACGTCAGAGGTTCCGCCCCGAACGATCACAACCTTTTCAGCCTCCAATGGCCCCGGCGCCGTGAAGCTGCGCTCGACCATCGCCACAATGGCCAGCACAAGGAGTGCAACAATCACAATAAACGACATCAACCCGCTGAGAAAATTGGTTAGCGGGCGCTCGGGGCGCTCCTTTTCAGGCCGCGCAGGCGGCAACGGTACCGATTCGGGTAAAATGGCTGCAGAGGGACTCTTCGGCACAAGCCTGTTGAAAAAACGCCTCGCCTTCGGCGTCTCTTTCTCGGGCAAATCTGTCTCCGGGCGCATCGCGTCAAGCATGGTCGCCTCGCCTCAAAACTGGATAAGGTAGGCAGGTATTACCCTGCTCGCTCGGCATCACAAGCAAATCTCGGTCACGCTTCGTACCGCCGGAAAACAAGCGACGCATTTGTGCCACCAAACCCGAATGAATTGGACAGAGCAATATCAACTTTCCGCTTCTTCGCAGTATGCGGCACAAGATCGATCGAGGTTTCAACCGACGGATGATCCAGATTGAGCGTTGGCGGAACAATTCCGTCGCGGATTGCCAATACCGAAAAAATCGCCTCAATCGCCCCGGCAGCACCAAGCAAATGTCCTGTAGCAGATTTTGTTGCCGACATTGCGACCGAATTGCGGCGACTTCCAAGCAATCGCTCAACCGCCCTCAGCTCGATCTCGTCACCCAACGGTGTCGATGTTCCGTGCGCATTCACATAATCCACGTCTTCCGCCGAAACACCGGCGCGCTTCAGCGCTGCTGTCATGCACCGGAACGCACCGTCGCCATCTTCCGCCGGTGACGTGATGTGGTACGCGTCGCCCGAAAGCCCGTACCCCACCAATTCCCCATAAATCTTCGCGCCACGCGCCAAAGCGTGCTCCAGAGCTTCGAGCACTACAATTCCGGCCCCCTCGCCCATCACAAAACCGTCGCGATCGCGATCATAGGGGCGCGAAGCCTTCTCAGGAGTTTCGTTAAAGCCGGTAGAGAGCGCCCGACAGGCACAGAACCCCGCAAGCGACAATCGGTTGATCGGCGATTCCGCACCACCCGCCACCATCACATCGGCATCACCGAGCATGATGAGACGGCCCGCATCGCCAATCGCATGCGCTCCTGTCGAACACGCCGTCACAACCGAGTGATTCGGGCCCTTCAGCCCGTGCGCAATCGAAATATAACCTGAGGCGAGATTGATGATCCGCCCCGGAATAAAGAACGGCGAAATGCGACGCGGTCCCTTTTCGAGCAAAGTCACCGAGGCATCATAAATTCCGCCAATGCCGCCAATACCCGAACCAACCAGAACTCCGGTGCGGGTTTGATCCTCGTGGCTTTCCGGTGCCCAGTTTGCATCCCGAAGCGCCTCGCCAGCTGCCGCAAGACCGTAAACGATAAACTCGTCCACCTTGCGCTGGTCCTTCGGATCCATCCACTGATCGGGATTGAACGTTCCGTTGGAGCCATCGCCCCTCGGAATTTCGCAGGCAATCTGCGAGGCAATGTCGGAGACATCGATCCGGGAGACGCGGGCAGCGCCACTCTCGCCGGCAATCAGGCGCTTCCACGAGTGTTCAACACCCATTCCGAGTGGACCCACCATGCCCATCCCTGTGATCACCACACGACGCATGGAAGGAGCCCCCCGGAACAATCAGTTGAGTCGAAGCAGGCCTGAACTCAGGCTGACTTCTTCGAGATGAAAGCGACAGCGTCGCCAACCGTGCGGATTGTTTCCGCCGCATCATCCGGAATCTCGACGCTGAACTCTTCTTCAAAAGCCATCACGAGTTCGACCGTGTCGAGACTGTCTGCGCCAAGATCATCAATGAAATTTGCGCTCTCAATCACCTTGTCGGCATCAACACCCAAATGCTCGATCACGATCTTCTTAACGCGCGCTGCGATATCGCTCATAATTAACCCTCATGCTTTCGACTGAACGGCGGCTTTCCAACGTTTGCCACACGCCGCCTCCCACCGGATGACCCGGCAACCGACAACAATGCAACCACGGTTAAAAACCGGTAAACTCAACTCACGTCAAACGACTTTGAAGCGCAATCGTCAACCCCTTATACGCGATCTAACAAAAATTTATTGCAGTATAATACAGAAAACGAACCGGTCCGGGATCCAAGAAAACACATTAAATCTCCGGGCCAACCCGTTCAGATCATGATCATTCCGCCATTAACATGCACTGTCTGGCCCGTCACATAAGCCGCTTCGTTGCTCGCAAGAAAAACCGCTGTTGACGCCACCTCGTCAGGCGTTCCATACCGCCCGGCAGGGATGCGCTGCAACATCGCTTCAGTTTGCTTCTCGTTCAAAACATCTGTCATGGGCGTCTGGATAAAGCCCGGCGCAATGCAGTTCAGTGTGATATTGCGACTCGCAACTTCCTGCCCCACCGACTTCGCCATCGCGGAAATCGCTGCTTTAGACGCTGCGTAATTCGCCTGCCCCGGATTCCCCATGGAACCGACAACGGAGGTAATAAAAATCACACGGCCGAACCGCCGCCGCATCATGTTTTTGACTGCGGCACGCGTCAGATAAAAAGCCGAATCGAGATTGACGCGGAGAACCTGATCCCATTCCTCGTCCTTCATCCGGATAAAGAGATTATCGCGTGTCACACCGGCATTGTTCACAAGAATATCCAGTCCGCCCATCGCCGTCTCGGCGCTCGCAATCAAGCCGTCAAGGGCTGTCTTGTCGGCAAGGTTGCACGGCAATACGTGCACCCGGCTGCCCAATTCGTCCGCAAGCTGCTGGAGTGCCGCCTCCCGCGTTCCCGATAGTGAAACCACGGCACCTTGCGCGTGCAACGCCCTGGCAATCGCACCGCCAATGCCGCCAGATGCTCCTGTTACAAGCGCTGTCCGCCCTGAAAGATCAAACATGTCCGAAGCTCCTAAGTAAGACCCAACGCATCCGGAAAAGCCGCAATGTCCTCGGGGCTGCCCATCGAAAAACCCTGCGCATCCGGCACAATCCGCTTCAACAAACCTGTCAAAACCTTGCCCGCACCAATTTCAAAAAAGCGGTCGATACCCTGTGCGCCCATCCACTGGACGCTCTCGCGCCATCTTACCGTTCCTGTCACCTGACGCACCAGATTTGTACGGATTTCGTCGGGATCAGAACTCGGACCGGCGAGAACATTGCACACCACCGGAATTTTTGGTGGCATCAGCGAAACCCCGGCAAGCGCATCCCGCATCGCATCCGCCGCAGGAGACATCAGCGTGCAGTGGAAAGGCGCGGATACCGGCAACAGAATAGCGCGTTTTGCTCCCTTGAGCTTCGCCAGTTCCATCGCCCGTTCCACAGCAGCCCTGTGCCCCGAAATGACCACCTGCCCGCCGCCATTATCATTCGCGGCCTGACAGACGTCGCCCTGCGCCGCTTCTTTTGCGACCGCCGCCGCATCCGCAAAATCGAGCCCGATGAGAGCTGCCATCGCGCCCAGTCCCGCCGGAACCGCCGCCTGCATCGCGCTCCCGCGAACTCGGAGCAGCAAGGCCGTATCCGTAATTGTTAACGTACCCGCCGCCGCCAGCGCCGAATATTCCCCCAGCGAGTGCCCGGCAACGAATGAAACATGCTTTTTGAGATCAAGCCCCGTTTCACTTTCCAGCACCCGCATGGTCGCAAGGCTCACAGCCATCAATGCGGGTTGCGCGTTCGCCGTAAGCGTCAACTCCGCCTCAGGTCCCTCGAACATCAATCCGGAAAGTTTCTGCCCCAATGCAGCGTCGACTTCCTCGAATACCTGTCGAGCAACGGGAAATGCAGCATGAAGCGCCTGTCCCATACCGACAAACTGGCTCCCCTGCCCCGGAAAAACAAAAGCTGCACCCATTTTGGTCACCATGCGTCAAAGTTGCGAGCCGTGAGACACCTCGGCGCGCCGAGAGTCAAGAGCACCCCATAAAGAGAGAACCGATTGCACCGCATTATAGCGCCAATTGATTTATTTTTTCTCTTAACTCGCCAAGCTGTACCCCGGATGCTACCCTCGCTCATCTTGATTTCAGTGAGACCAGCAGCCATGCGTATTGCTTCATGGAACGTCAATTCGGTTCGCCAGCGGACCGAACATCTCGTCGCCTGGCTAAAGGAAACAAGTCCGGATATCGTCTGTCTTCAGGAACTCAAATGCACCGAAGATACGTTTCCAACCGCGGAAATCGAATCGCTCGGCTACAATATTGCGGTCCTCGGCCAGAAAACCTTCAACGGCGTTGCACTTCTTTCGAAATATCAGCTTGAGGACGTAACGCGCGGTCTCCCCGGCGATGATCAGGATGAACAGGCCCGCTACATCGAGGCTTTGGTTTCGTTGCCGCAGGGTGTCGTTCGAATCGTTTCGCTCTATTTGCCGAATGGCAACCCGCTCGGCACCGAAAAATACACCTACAAGATTGCTTGGTTCGACCGCTTGATCGCCCGCGCACGTCATCTGCTAACTTTGGAGGAGCCGTTGGTACTTGCCGGAGATTATAACGTCATTCCGGCACCTTCGGATGCAAAAGATCCGGCCAGCTGGTGGAATGACGCGCTTTTTATCCCGCAGACTCGCGCCAAATTTCAGGAATTGCTCAATCTCGGCTTCACCGACGCCTTCCGCGCGTGCAGTGATCAAAAAGGCGTTTTTACATTCTGGGATTATCAGGCAGGCGCTTGGCCGAAAAACAATGGTATCCGCATCGATCATCTGCTGCTGTCGCCGCAAGCTGCGGACAAATTGGTCGCCTGCGAGATCGACAAACACGTCCGTGCGTGGGAAAAACCGTCGGATCACGTGCCGATCAGGGCCGATATCACGGTGTGACGCCCGACCCTGCCATTGTCGCCGTCTTGCGGCTTGACCATCGGTCGAGATAGGCCTTCGCCGCGATCCGGTCATTCTCGGTAGCCTCGGAAATGACCTTCTTGTTGAGGTCCAAAATCCACGCATCCTTTTCGGGATCCGCCCCGTCGCTTGCGAGCGTCAGCCACATAATCGCGCGGGCTCTCTGCTTGGAACCAACTTTGCCTGAGGCCAGCAATTCGCCAAGCGTCGCCTGCGAGAGCCTGTGCCCCTTCTCGGACGAGAGATTGAGCCAACGGACGGCCTGTTTGACGTCCTTGTTGCCGCCAATTCCGTCAAGATACAGCTTGCCCAGATAATACTGCGCATCCCGATCACCAAAATACGTTGCCGAATACGAAAACATCTCCCGTGCGCGCTCGGGGTTGGCTTTCACAGCACTATTTGTAATGCCTTTGAGATAATAATGTCCCAACGCATTGAACGACGCCGCAATGAATGGCGCCATCGCCGAATCCGGCAATTCATCGGCATTCTCGTCGCATAACCGGGAAAAATAGGAATAAGCTTTCACCTCGTTCCGCGGCACGCCGTCGCCATCCGCATTCATCCGCGCAAGTTTCCAGAGTGCGGGCGCATGGCCCTGCTTCGCCGCCACTTCCAGCGTTGCAACAGCACTCTCTTTATTTCCCGCAAGATATTCCCGAACTGCCGATTTTGTAGCCTCGACAACCGACTCGATCATGCCCTCGGACTTTTCCTCCGCACTTTCGGTCTTTCCTCCTGTTGAAGAAACGAGATCCGAAGCGGACGCGGCCCCCGCACACAGATATGTGAGCAGGGTGATCCGCAAACCAGCCAGAAGATATGTCGTTACGGTCTCAGATGTCCGCATAAACCTGCTTTTCGCCCTTGCCGCCCGGATGTGTCACGGCGCCATCCTTCGCCGATCCGACCGTCTGGGCATATTTCCAGATCGTGCCTGATCCGAAATCATGTTCGCGCGGCTTCCAGTCTTTTTTACGGCGGGAAAGCTCTTCATCCGTCACATGTATGGCAAGAAGGCCTTTTGTTGCATCAAGCTCGATGATGTCGCCGTCACGCACCAGCGCGATCGGCCCGCCGACTGCCGCCTCGGGTCCGACATGACCGACGCAGAAGCCGCGAGTTGCCCCCGAAAACCGCCCGTCCGTGATCAACGCAACCTTGTCGCCCATGCCCTGCCCGTAAAGAGCCGCCGTCGTTGACAGCATTTCGCGCATGCCCGGCCCGCCACGCGGTCCCTCATACCGGATAACCAGCACGTCACCGACGCTGTATTGCTTCTTCTTCACCGCATCAAAGCAATCCTCTTCGCAATCGAAGCACCGCGCCGGGCCTTTGAAGACCTGCTTGTCGACAGCCATCCCCGCGACCTTCACAATCGCGCCATCCGGCGCAAGATTGCCGCGCAATCCGACAACACCACCCGTCGGCGTAAACGGCTTGTTGGCCGGGCGGACGACATCCTGGTCCGGATTCCACTTCACCGAAGCCATGTTTTCAGCCATTGTCCGACCGGTCACCGTCATGCAATCGCCATGCAGGAATCCGTTTTCGAGCAAAGTCTTCATGAGCAACGGAATGCCGCCGGCCTCGAACAGATCCTTAGCAACATATTTTCCGCCCGGCTTCAAATCGGCAATGTAAGGCGTCTTTTTGAAAATCTCGGCGACGTCGAACAGATCAAACGAGATGCCCGCCTCATGCGCAATCGCCGGCAAATGCAGCGCCGCATTTGTCGAACCGCCCGAAGCCGCCACCACGGTCGCCGCATTCTCGAGTGCCTTGCGCGTCACAATGTCGCGGGGTCGAATCTGCTTTGCGATCAATTCCATGATCATCTCGCCAGCCGTATGGCAGAATTGTTCGCGAATGCTGTAAGGCGCAGGCGCCCCCGCCGAGTATGGCAACGCCAAACCGATCGCTTCCGAGACCGTCGCCATCGTGTTTGCGGTAAACTGCGCGCCGCACGCACCTGCGGATGGGCAGGCAACAGCTTCCAGTGCCAGCAAATCCTCGGTCGACATCGCACCCACCGAATGCTTGCCAACCGCCTCGAAGACGTCCTGCACTGTGACCGGCTGCCCCTTGAACGTCCCCGGAAGGATCGATCCGCCATAAATAAAGATCGACGGAATGTTCAACCGCACCATCGCCATCATCATGCCCGGCAGGGATTTGTCACACCCGGCAAGCCCCACAAGCGCGTCATAGGCATGCCCGCGCATCGTCAATTCAACCGAATCCGCGATCACTTCACGCGAGACAAGCGACGATTTCATGCCCTGATGGCCCATCGCAATGCCGTCCGTCACCGTGATCGTCACAAACTCCCGCGGCGTTCCGCCCGCTTCCGAGACGCCTTTCTTCACAAACTGCGCCTGATGCATCAGATTGATATTGCACGGAGCCGCCTCGTTCCAGCACGACGCAACGCCGACGAAAGGCAGCGACATCTGCTCGCGGTTAAGCCCCATCGCATAATAATAGGAGCGATGCGGCGCCCGTTCCGGGCCTTCGGTCACATGGCGGCTCGGGAGCTTCGTCTTGTCAAATACGTGTTTGGTCATCGGGATTATCCAGCCTTCAGGTTTACAGGAGATAGAAAGACAAACATGGCGAAAATACGTATCACCAGAATCGCAAATATGAAAATCCCGCGAGACTGTCACGGCCGTCACAAATTTCGCCGCAATCTTTGATCAATCCTGTCCATAGACGAACAGACAAGAACCCTGCACAATCAGCATCCCGTGTTTCAACTTGGAGTTCATCCCGCTTTGGCCTACCTCGTGATTTGCCTGCAACATCCGGTACCCTTGCGTAAATCTGCTGTCGGAGCAGAAATATGACAGATCGCGGCGTCTTGGGCGGTTGGCGGCAATCCGGCGGCGACGTCTCCCTTCCCGGCGCCCATCAAACCATCGCGGTCAATCCGCTGTGGCCGTCCTGGCGCAAAATGCTCGCCTTCCTCGGTCCCGGTTACCTCGTCGCTGTCGGCTACATGGATCCCGGCAATTGGGCCACAGCCCTCGCTGGCGGTTCCAAATTCGGCTATCTGCTTTTGTCGGTCGCGGTATTGTCGAGCCTGATGGCGATCATTCTGCAATCGCTCTCGGCCCGTCTTGCCGTGGCATCCCGCCGCGATCTCGCCCAGGCCTGCCGCGATGCCTATCCCAAACCCGTTGCCGCCGGTCTTTGGGTCATGGCCGAAATCGCCATCATCGCCACCGATCTCGCCGAAGTCATCGGCACCGCCATTGGCCTGCAATTGCTCTTCGGCCTGCCGCTCGCCTGGGGCATTGTGATTACCTCGCTTGATGTCTTCGTCATTCTGATGTTGCAGCGCCTCGGTTTCCGCGCCATCGAGGCCTTCATCGTCTCGATCCTGCTCGTCATCGCCTTCTGCTTTGCTGCCCAGATCATTCTCGCAAAGCCCGAACTTGCCGGAATCCTTGGCGGCTTTGCGCCCTCGACTGACATCGTCACAAACCCCGAAATGCTCTATCTCGCGCTCGGCATTCTCGGCGCCACCGTCATGCCGCACAATCTCTATCTCCACTCCAGCATCGTGCAGACCCGTATTCTGGGCGACACGGACGCCGCGCGCCGCCAGAGCCTCACCTTCGCGACCATCGACTCGACCATCGCGCTGCTCTTTGCTCTCGTCATCAACGCCTCGATCCTGATCCTCGCCGCCGCAGCCTTTCATGCCAACGGGCAAACCGATGTCACCGAGCTTGGGGATGCCCATTCCCTGCTTGAACCCCTGCTTGGCTCTTCCTTTGCCCCGATCCTGTTCGCAGTCGCCCTCATCGGTTGCGGCCTGAACTCGACCGTCACAGCTACCCTTGCGGGCCAGATCGTGATGGAAGGTTTTCTTGAAATCCGGCTACCGCCCTGGATGCGGCGCCTGATCACGCGCCTCATCGCTATTGTCCCGGCCGCTCTGACGGCCCTTTGGTTCGGTGAGTCGGGAACGGCAAAGCTGCTCATTCTCTCTCAGGTCGTTTTAAGCCTGCAACTCCCCTTTGCAGTCATTCCCCTTGTTATCTTCACGTCACAGCGCGCCAAGATGGGGGCCTTGAAGGCACCCCTGTGGCTGACCCTGATCGCGTCCCTGATTGCGGGAGTCATCGTCATTTTGAACACCAAGCTCGTATTCGACTTTTTCTTTTCAGCGTGACACACACCATCAAAATAACCCCGTCCTGCTTGCGCATTCCCCCGAAAAGCGATAGGGACACGCTTAGCAGTTTCCGGCTGGAGGCTGAAAGGACGATTTGAAGATTGGCAATACGATGTCAAACCTTTGAATAATCGGAAGTTTTGCTTCTCGTTCCCTTGTCTCCGCCTTCTCCATTCCCGTTCGGGCCTTCAGGGGCTTGAAGGGCTTTGCGCCGGAAACGCATAACAGGAAAGGTCCAGACGATGGCTCTATACGAGCATATTTATCTCGTTCGGCAGGATGTAACGGCCCAGCAGGTCGAAGCACTGACCGAACAGTATACGGGCATTATCGAAGCCAATGGCGGCAAGATAACCAAATCGGAATATTGGGGCGTCAAGACGCTCGCGTTCCGCATCAAGAAAAACCGCAAGGCGCATTTCACCCTGTTCAACATTGACGGCCCGTCAAAGGCGATCTCTGAAATGGAACGCGTCATGGCAATCAGTGAAGACGTAATCCGTTCGCTCACTGTCCGTGTCGAAGCGCACGAAGACGGCCCGTCGGCCATGCTGCAAAAGCGCGAGCGCGATGATGATCGTGGCGATCGCGGCTTCGGCGGCGGTGGCGGCTTTGGTGGCGGCGGCTTTGGCGGCGGCGGTCGGTCAGGCGGCGGTGGCCGTTCGTTTGGTGGGTCTGGTCGCGCGCCGCGCCCGGCCGGTGATGCTTCACTTGCAGATGGGGAGAGCTTCTGATGACCTCGACAGATTCAGCCAGCAGCGGCGCGCCGCGCCGTCCTTTCTATCGTCGTCGCAAATCCTGCCCGTTCACGGGTCCGAATGCGCCGAAGATCGATTACATGGATACACGCTTGCTCTCGCGCTACATTTCCGAGCGCGGCAAGATTGTTCCGTCACGCATCACCGCCGTTTCCGCCTTGAAGCAGCGTGATCTCGCCCGTGCCATCAAGCGCGCGCGTTTTCTGGGCCTTCTGCCCTACGTGATTTCCTGATTTCTCCCGCCGCGAGCTTTCAGTTCGCGGCGGTTTTTCCAACGGGTTGGGGCAGGCATTGACCTTCCTCTAACCGCCCAAATGGTGCGGGACAGCTATGAATCGCAATATTGCCCTCGGCGTCATGGCCGGCATGGTATCGGTGCTTCTGTTTTCAGTTGTCGCCGTCGGTTCGTCTTTCTCCGTCCTTCTCTATCTGGTCGCACCGCTGCCGATCCTGATCGTCGCCCTCGGTTGGCGTCACACGGCAGGAATAGCGGGTGCTGTCACGGGCATGATCCTCGCAGCACTCTGGTTCTCACCCTTCGCCGCCCTCACCTTTGCCCTTGTCGCTGGCATTCCGGGCTGGCTCTTCGGCTATCTCCTGCTGCTGTCGCGTGAAACCGAGAACGGCACCGAATGGTATCCGCTCGGCCGCTTCCTGCTCTGGATCGCAGCGTTGAACGCGCTTCTCACCTGTTTCGGCATCCTCGTCATTGCCCGCGATTTCGACGTATTCCTCACATCATTCAGAAGTCTGGTCGATATTCTACAACAGGTTGATACCGGGATTTTCGAGGGCTTGTCGGAAACGCAAAAATCGGAGGCGATTGAACGTTTCTCCCAGTTGGCCGCCGTCCTTGTTCCGCCGCTGAGCACCGCAATGTCGGTCTCGATCATGACCTTTCTGGTCTGGGGCGCAGCAAAACTGGTCAATACGTCCGGAAAACTGCCTCGGCCATGGCCCGACCTTTCAACCACGCGCATGCCGCGCAACGCCATTGCCGTCATTGTGCTGGCCACACTCCTTGCTTTCACCCTGTCGGAATTTGCGAGCCTCTTCAGCGCGGTCATCGCGGCCAGTCTTCTCATGGCGTTTTGTCTGCAGGGTCTTGCAGTCATCCACGCCATTACGCGCCCGCTCAAAACGCGTCTGCCGATCCTTCTCGCACTTTATGCCTTGTTCCTTATTCTGCCCGGCTGGCCGGTTCTCGGCTTTGGCCTGGTCGGGATGGCCCATAGCTGGTTCGGCATTGGCGTGAACGGTCAACCACCCTCAAAATCTGAAACACCACTCTCCTCTAATCTCTAACTTGCAAAAAAGGACACTGCCATGAACATTATTCTTCTCGAACGCGTTCCAAATCTCGGCCAGCTCGGCGATGTCGTCCGCGTCAAGGACGGCTATGCCCGCAACTTCCTCCTGCCACGCGGCAAGGCATTGCGCGCCACAAAGGGCAATCTCGAACAATTCGGCACCCAGCGCGCCGCAATTGAAGAGCGTAACCAGAAGGCCAAGACAGCCGCCGGCAGCGTTGCCGAGCAGCTTGACGGTCAGGTCATCGTCATCATCCGTCAGGCTGGCGAAATGGGCCAGCTCTACGGTTCTGTTGCCACCCGCGACATTGCCGAGCAGCTTGCCGCCCAGGGCCACACCATTAACCGCAACCAGATTGTGCTGAACGCACCGATCAAGACACTCGGCCTCCACAAAGTGCCCGTCCACCTGCACGCGGAAATCGATGTCAGCGTCACCGTCAACGTCGCCCGCAGCCCGGAAGAAGCCGAGCGTCAGGCACGCGGCGAAAGCGCCACGATCCGCGAGGAAATCAACCTCGACGATCTCGGGCTCGAAGTCGGCGCCGCTTTGAACGAAGCTGGTGGCAGCTTGGGCGATTAATCTCTTCCCATACTCATAAAATAATAGGCTCGGCGGAAACGCTGGGCCTTTATCGTTTTGCGTATCTGGGTCCAAAACCCGCACTTGCCCGAATCAGTGTCAACCATGTTCTTTGCCCCTGTGGGCAATGGGGACAAACGGCCGCCTACCGTGCCGTCCGTCGCTTCTCCGATGGCGCATCACCCCGTGCGTGCTAAGAGCAGAGATCACTGAGGATGGATTTCCAATGGCTGCGTCGAATGCTCTCGCGAAGATAAACGAAACGGAGATGCCGTTCCGCGTCGCCCCGCACAATGTCGAGGCGGAGCAGGCTTTGCTGGGCGCGATCCTCGTCAATAATGATGCCTATTACCGCGTCTCCGACTTCCTCGAGCCTTCCCATTTCCACGAGGAAACCCACCGCCGCATCTATGACATCTGCCAGTCGCTGATCCGCGCGGGCAAGCTTGCAACGCCCATCACGCTCAAAACCTTTGTGGGCGATCAGGATCTCGGCGGCATCACAATTTCCCAATATCTCGGCCGCCTTGCCGCCGAAGCCACCACGATCATCAACGCCGAGGCCTATGGCCGCACCATCTACGAACTCGCCATGCGGCGTCAGCTCGTCCTGATCGGCGAGGAGATCGTCAACACGGCGTATGACGCCGCCGCCGATGACCACCCCAAACAACAGATCGAGGCGGCTGAAAAGCGGCTCTACGAACTCGCTGAAAATGGCCGGTTCGACGGTGGATTTGTGAGTTTCTCCAGTGCCTTGCGCATCGCTGTTGATCTTGCGGCTGAAGCCTTCAAACGTGATCGCAAGCTCTCCGGCATCGCCACCGGCATGTCCGATCTCGACCGCATCATGGGCGGCTTGCAATCCTCCGATCTTGTCATCATTGCGGGTCGTCCCGGCATGGGTAAAACCGCGCTGGCCACAAATATGGCCTTCAACATTGCCCGCGCCTACAGGTCTGAAAAACTACCCGATGGTACCACAAAGCGCATGGATGGCGGCGTTGTCGGCTTTTTCTCGCTTGAAATGTCGTCCGAGCAGCTCGCCACCCGTATCATCGCCGAGCAATCAGGCGTTCCGTCCTACAAAATCCGCCGCGGTGAAATTCAGGACAATGATTTCGACCGCATCGTCGATGCCGCCCGCGAAATGGAACGCATCCCCTTCTACATCGATCAGACCGGCGGCATTTCAATCGCCCAATTGGCGACACGCGCCCGCCGTCTGAAACGCCAGAAGGGGCTCGACATTCTCGTCGTCGATTACCTTCAATTGCTCTCCGGCTCCTCCAAAAAAGGCGAAAACCGCGTTCAGGAACTCACCGAGATCACCACCGGCCTCAAAGCCCTCGCCAAGGAACTCGCCGTTCCCGTCATTGCCCTCTCGCAGCTCTCGCGTCAGGTCGAACAACGCGACGACAAACGCCCGCAACTCTCCGATCTTCGCGAATCGGGGTCCATCGAGCAGGACGCCGACGTCGTCATGTTCGTATTCCGCGAGGAGTATTACC
>Ga0209033_1000852_pt1 | contig 17798 bp, 3 predicted proteins | sample LauGreFa1BDMLBDN_2_FD_188218 | JGI IMG/M metagenome (GOLD analysis project Ga0209033, IMG submission 188218) | Freshwater lake microbial communities from Lake Michigan, USA - Fa13.BD.MLB.DN (SPAdes) (version 2) | ecosystem: Environmental > Aquatic > Freshwater > Lake | place: Lake Michigan, USA...
AGATTAGTAATCAAAAAATCACCTGCAGTTGTGGTCACATTTCTATTGAAAGAAATCACAGTGGTTGAAAGATTTGTATTATTTGTCATGCTTATAGAAGTAGCACTGACATTTGCTTGTGCTGTAAAATTTTCTGAATCCAAAACAGTAAAGCTATTTTTTAATGTAACAGTGCCCTGAATGTTTATATCACCCTGCGTTCGGAAGCTTAAGGAACCTGCACCATTACCATTAAAAGAAATCCCAGTTAAAGTTGATGCTGTGATTCCAATTTTATCAGCTGCTGCAACACCACGAACAAACAGCGGAGTATTGACAATCAATTGATTATTAATTGTAATCGTATTTCCACTGGTAGAGGCCTCAAAAGCAACGCTACCAGCAGCAGTTGCTGAAAGAGTCATCGCAGCGTTATTAGAAAGAGATAATATTCCGCTATTAGCTTGAATCGTTGCAAGATTTCCTGCGGCATCGGTATTTTTCAATGAAGTGAAATTATTTAAAGATACAAAGCTAGTTTTAGACGCTGTCAATCCTTGAAAAGTAAATGTATTATTTCCAGCAGGACTGCCTAGCCCATCTCCATCAAATAGTATAGATACAGCATTATTATTTATAGGGAGACTTCTAAAATCAAGACCTGTGATAATATTTAAAGTATCATCACCACTTCTCAAATTAACATTCATGCCTGTAAATGTTTTTGCAGCAGCATTAGTAGCAAAGTCAATTGTAACGGTGTTATTTACAGCTGTAACTCCAAATACCGTGCCAGTAAGAGTGGTATTCGCTTCAGTAACAGTCAATTGGTTATTAGCCAAAGTTAAAGTAAGATTATCAATTATGCTAAGTGGGAGGAGAGGATCGTTCCCAATTATTATAATTTGGCCCGCACCGTTACTGGTAATGGTGGTTGGCGTCAACCGATTTTCAAGTTGTTCAATTTCTATACTGCGACTAAGAGCAGGCCTGCTACGATTCTTTTTGTTGGAACCAAACAACGATTTTGCCAACTTCCGCATCCATGAAGGCTTCATCTTATATCTCCTGAATCCATACGGCTGCAGGGCCCCGTGTTTAACACGATAAACCCAACCTGTCTTCCTGACAGTCCATGCCTTATTGATTAATTCGACTATTCGGATTATCTTCCCTAAGCATATCAATGCCTCAATATGACAAACTTACAGGGTTAGAATGAAAAGAAGGAACAATCAGAAGAAGTGTTAAAATCAGTACAGCCACCCTATTTTTAAAAGGATGGCTGTGATTTTGTAAAAATTACTTAAAGTATGGTGGTGTTAGCAAAAACACCCAAGGTTACATTAGGGTTTAGCACAAAAAACTTGTCAACCAGAGCAAAATTGGTGTCATAAAGATTTACTTGTGGGCCGCCACCAGGGCCTGCTGCTGCCATCAGGTAATTTGGAGTAGTTCCAGCCAAAGTACTGGAAGCAATACCAACTCTTACTCCGCCTGTGAAGGTACCAAAAGGATTAAGGTAATGAATCCCGCCAGAAGGTGCACCAAAAGCAACTGCTACGGTAGCTTTGGTGCCTGGGCCAGTACCTACAAAAATGTCATCAAAGGTAGAATTGGTAAAACTTCCCCCTGCAACATAAATACCGCCAGTAAAAGTAGTATCAAACACGAAGAAATTTTGAATGACAATTTGATTAAATTGCCCAGGTGCAGTTTGTTGAAGCTGGAATACCGTAACATTAGGGCCACCACCAAAACCTGCCCCCGTTACGATTTCATCAATTCCATCACCAGTACGATCCGCTGCAGCTACAGTAACACCGCCAGTAAACTGGGGAGCGTAGGCAAAGAAGTTGACCAATACGGTACTTTCATTGATTGCAAAAGCTTGAGCGCCTGCAAATGCTGTAATTCTAGGGCCACCACCAGGGCCGGCACCTACGATAATGTCATCATAGACAAAACCAGTATTTGGGTTTACATCATTATTCAAATTTCCGCACGCAATATAAAGCCCACCAGTAAAGTTGGACTCAAAAGCAAAGAAGCTAGCAACTTGCATTGGGGTTCCACTACGAAGGTCCCAAATCTTAATGTGGGGCCCACCACCTATACCAGTAGCGGTTACAAGATCAGAAAACCCATCGCCATTAATATCGCCCATTGCGATACGAACGCCACCCGTAAAATTCTGATCATAAGCAAAGAATGATTTAGTATGACCATTAGAATAATTAACGGTAACCATAGGGCCACCACCTGCATCCGCAGCAGTGGCAAAGGTTTGTTTGACACCTGGAACAACAACGACTGGAGGGGATACTACGCTGGTAACTGTAAGGGTTACATCGTTGCCAGTGCCACCAGTGTAGGAAATTTGGAAGGTATAATTTCCAACGGTATAAAAACTACCTTGAGGCTGGTTAATGAAGGTGCCAGAGACAGCATCCGTTGCATTATTACTGATAATGGTAAAAACATTTCCTACCACAAGGTTCTGGCCAGGGGTAACAGTTAAAAGAGCATTATTAAGTGAAACTAAACCAGTCACACTAAGTTGATCTGAAATACCAGAAACAGTACCAACCTGAAGACCAAAAGTCATAAGTGAATTTAATGATGTCGTTCCAACATTAAGTGTTCCGACATTGTCACCAGGAAGAATGGAACCTGAAAGTCCATAAATCTGGCCTAGAACACCCGTTCCAGCAATTGCACCGCCTGAAATGGTAGTAGAGAGAATGCTTGAAAAATCATCGACAATGGTAACTGTGCCTAAATTAACAACAAAACTTCCCTGGAAAGCTGACCCAGTATTGGTGACTAATCTTAAACCACCTGCCCCAGTTTTGGTAATGCGCTCATTGGCTTGAACAAGCAGAACACCTGAGAAAACGCTGTCTTGACCAAGATCAAGGGAAACCAAGCCAATATTGTTACCCCCAACCATAAAGGAACTAATGAGATTAATTCCGCCACCCGAAACAATGCTACCCTGGGCAATAAATCCGCCTCCACCAGTTTCAGAAATACCTGAACTAACCAAAGTGGTCGAGGAATTCAAATTTCCAATGATGGTAGTGCCCGTGTGAGCAAGTGTGGCAAGCCCTAAAATTTGATTATTTGAACCTGCAATAGAAATATTATAAGGGTTAGTTGTTGCAGTAGTAGTCAAAGCCCCATTAAGAATAATGTTTCCCAAAAAACTAATCGTATTAATGGCATCGGTAACCAAAAAAGTGCCAGCATTTAAAGTAGAATTAAAAAGGACTCCCAAAGCAGAATTAACGGTAATGTTCCCAATGGGCAAAGTAGCGCCTACAGCAGTTTGAAATAAGAAATTAGCATTACTATTACCATTAAGAATAATGTTTTTAGGACCACTACTATTACTGTTAATGGTATTTAAAAAAGTAACATTATTAGTGGTATTACTCGTGACAACAATATTGGACTGAAGTTCAAGGGGATTAGAAACAGTAATAGCTCCAACGCCAGAAGTTAAATTAGAAGAAAGAAGAATACTTCCCCCCCCGGAACCACCCAGAACTATCGCCCCTTGATCTGTGACAATATTTGCCCCGGTTCCAATAACAAGTAGGCCTGAATTATTAATAAGTATCTGAGCAGTATTAGTACCAGTAACGGCACCATTAAGCGTTACAACACCATTGCTGGTATTAGTGACAATCGAAAGGCCAGCGAACTGACTATAAGTTTGTGCTGCCATGAATGTGACAGCATTATTTGCCTGTGTGATTGTAAATGAATTGGCACTGATAGTTGAATTAGATGTAAGCTTATTGGTATTATTAACAAGGATAGCGCCAACAGGGGTGATAGAACCAATCGCACCATTAAATAGAATGTTGCCAGCGCCAGCGGTTAATTGAATATCAAAAAGCCCATCTAAAGTGGATGTAAAAGTGATATTATTTCCAAGGCCTAATATACCAAGGGAGTTAGAGGACATAACAATAGATTGATTCAATGTAACTGCGGCAGCAAAAGAAATTGGAAAAGAATTTGTTGAAATAGTAAGATCGCCTATTGCTCCAGACACACCAATTGCTGTTGTTCCAGCCCCACTTTGTGCAAAACCACCACTAAGAATAAGGTCTTCATTAATAGATAATGCTGCGGAATTATTAATGGTTACAGTACCTAAATTAGAAGTAATAACTGCAGGTGAACTGGTTGCCGCGTTCCCCAGGCTAACACTTCCAATGGCACTAAAAGTAGAAATAGTAAGCCCATCAACATAATTTAAATTAATTGTGCCAGAACCATTGAAAGGGCCCTGAACAGAAGCACTTAAAGACTTAGCAAAAACATTACCAACAGAAACGGAAGCAGCTTGCTGAGACCCTATTGTTATCGCCCCCAAAGGAAGCGTTGTAGTACCAACATCGCCAGAAAAAGAAACCGCACCCGAGGTTTGAATTGTCAAGTTTTCAGAAGAGCTTGAAACCCCTTGAACAGCAAAGTTAAAATTAACACCACCAGAACCCAATCCCGTGCTAATAAGAGTAGAAGTTTCCAAAGTAACCACTGAATCAAAAACAATGGGGCCACCAATGGTGTTAATGGCATTGCCATTAAGACGATTAGAACCGTTGGCACCTGCTTTTAAATAAACAGAACCAGAACCTATGTTGATCTGCCCGCCATTATTGATGTTAACATTACTAAGATTAGTTCCATCAGCGACAAGCCTGACCAAACCAGAACCAACAGAAGTAATGGCTCCAGAATTAGAAATAGTTATTGAATCAAGATTAGCAGCAACCTGCACATTGTTTGAAACATCGGTGGTAAAAATGCCTGCATTTTTCATCACGACATTGCCGCTGATTATTAAACTATCAGCACCAAGCGAAGAACCGCCAGCACTTGAAAGAACATCAATTTCAAAGCCAAAATTAGGCTGAGCAACTGCACCAATGATATTTCCATTCAAATTTCCCAAGGTCATGAGATCATTACCTTGACCGCCATAAACCAAAATCTTGTTGAAATCAGTGAGATTAAGAGAGTTTACTTCAGCAAGGGAAGTATTAAAACCACTTGAAAATAAAGCAGCATTTCCATTAAAAACAGTACCACTTGCTCCAGTAAACCTTATGAAGTTACTCGTGGGAGAATCTTGAGTAATCGTAAATGTATTTGTTTCGCCACTGGAAGTATTGGATTGGATTTGCAAAACCCCTGCAACGAGGTTTAAGGAAACTGTTTGTGAAGGCGTAAGCCTATCTTCAAGGTTTAGAATCTGTGGGCGAAAATAATTCCCAGAGTTATAATTGCTAATCGAAGGTTTCTTTTTCCAAAGTGAAGATACTATTTTCTTGAACATCGGTATGCCCTTCCCCAAATAGATTGAATCTGTTTGGAACTAATTCCTTGTACCCACTATCAATTTGCTTAAATCCAGTAAACGCAAACCGCTTAAGATCCATCACGCAGGTACTCACTATGTATGTAATACCTAAATGACCATGTGGCAAAAGCGTTGGGCATGAAGAGGAAGAGATATTTATTTTTATTCCCACGCATTCAACAAAGATAAAAAGGCTTTCGCCATTGCCAAAGTCGGCAAGCAAGAAAAAAAAGAAAAGACCCCGATAAGCCTTAAGCATATCGGGGTCTTTTTTTTAAATATTAGATTTAGACTAAAGTGTTGTGTTCATAAACAATCCGCCATTAAACAATGGGTTGATGGCAATATAGGAATCAATGGTAGCCAAGGAGCTGTTAAAGATATTAACCTGAGGGCCACCACCAGGGCCTGCTGCTGCTGCAAAAGCTTCCTGTCCCAATGAATTCACCACAACACCAACACGGGCCCCGCCAATAAAGACATTAGTAAACGGTAGAGCAGTAGGTCTAGCCCCCGTAGAAAAGAAAGCCGCCACTTGAGTTGTTGTGCCAAATCCAGTGCCAGCGATGATATCTGCAGTGCCATCACTGTCCACATAACCTGCAGCAATAAATATTCCACTGGTAATACCAGTGCTGAAAGCAAAGAAGTTGTCAATTAATTGACCCGCTGCATTAAATGACCTGATATTTGGCCCACCGCCTACTCCAGCACCTGTAATCACTTCATCACCTGGTTGAGTATCACGATTTCCTGCGGAAACAGTGACTCCACCGGTAAAAATCGGATCGTAAGCAAAGAAATCCATTGCAGGTGCAATAGTATTAATAGCGTAACCGGCAGCACCATTAAATACTTTGACTCTTGGCCCACCCGTTTGACCTGCACCAACAATAACATCAGCATAACCATCAGCGTTGATATCACCAGTTGCAACATAAACGCCACCCATGAAGGTTGGTTCGAAGGCGAAGAAACTAGCAATTGTTACCGGTTGACCGCCCCGAAGATCAAATACTTTGATGTGGGGGCCCCCGCCCACTCCGGTGCCTGTTATTAAATCCGCATAACCATCGCCATTCACATCACCAATTGCAACCCGCACGCCTCCCGTGTAGGCAGAGCTATAAGCATAGAATGAAAGATTAGTGCCGTTGGTGTAACTAATTTGAACTACCGAGCCACCGCCGAAATCAACCCCAGTTGCAGAAAAGTTAGGTGGTAGTACAGGATTCACAATGCTACTAACGGTAAGAACAACATCATTACCTGTGCCGCCTTTATAACTGATGGTGAAAACGGTATTTCCCACAGTGATGGAAGCCCCTTCCACAAGGCCGTTGAATTGGCCATTAATAGGCACGGTATTACCATTATTGATAATGGTTATTTGCTGACCAGCGGACAACCCCGTAGCGGAGGTAATACTAAGAATAGAATTACCTAGCGAAGTAACACCACTGGTGACACTAATCTGGCCAAAAGAGCCAACATTTGCACCATTGATTTGTGTGACAAAAGTATTACCCGAAGAAAGTGCCAATTGACTGCCAATGGTCAACGTGCCTAGGCTAGAACCAGGAGATACATTACCCGTTGCACCAATAACATTAAACACCTGCCCTGTACCTTTTAAAGTTCCCCCGCCCAAATTGACAGTTGCATTATTATAAAAGGCGCTCACTTGAAGACTACCCGTATTAATCTGGAAATTCCCTGAGAACATAGGAGAATTGGCAGAAAGAACCAAGTTCCCTGCACCTCCTAAGGTAACGATACTGGTTCCGCTCATAGCCCCGCTGATCAAATTCGAAGCAGAAGAAAGATTTAGGCTCAATGGGGCGGAAATATTAACCGGGCGTTGCACTGTAAAAGAACCGGATGCAGTAACAATACCCTTCATATCAAGAGATCCCGCATTATTAAAAGAAACAGCTCCGCTAAACAAAGTAGTATTACTTAACGAGACTTTCCCTGCATTAAGGAAATTAGCCTGCCCGCCGATGGCGGTACTATTCCCCAAAAAAGTAAGACTGTAATTAGCAGCGGATGTATTCAAAGCAGTTTGAACAATTGCAGATCCTAAGAACCTAACATCACCATTAATATTCAAAAAGTTCAAAGTCGAGGTATTAAGATTTCCGTTAAAGCTAGCAGCTATACCACTAAGATTATTATTAATAGCTCTACGCAGCTCAAGGACGCCAACCCTGTTGGTGGCACCTACATTACCATTGAAAGAAACTGTGCCGGAAGATTCAACAGCAAGATTTCCCAAGCCATCAACAGTGCTTGCAAAAAAGATGGAAGCCGGAATGGTACCATTGGTGGCGCTTAACAAAGTATTACCAGCCAGATTGACTGGACTATTAAAGTAGATGTTAGGATTTCCGTTGCTTGCAATGGTTATGGTAGGAGAAGAAGTATAACCTGAACCGCCATTGGTTACAGTAATGGAAGTCACAACACCATTAGTAACATTTGCAACAGCGGTAGCGTTAGCGCCGCCCCCGCCGGTGATCGTAACTGAAGGAGCAGACAAGTAACCGCTTCCACCAGAGGAAACCGGAATACTGACAATTTGCCCACCCGCGATGGTAGGAGTACCTGCTAAAGCGATAGTATCCCCTGTGGTAATAATATCACCTGCAAGAGAAACAGGCCCGGTTCCTGCTTGTGTGAAAAACCCATTGGTAATCGTTATATCAGCAGAATCAGAAAGGGTAAATGTCCCTGCGTTTTGTATGAAAATACTACCAGGAGCAGATATTTTTCCCTGCAAATTTATAGTAGCCTGGGGCGTAGATGAATTGATGGTAAGACTGTTACCCGTGGTGTTGTTAAATACCATTTCACCTGTAATAACAATAGGGCCACTTGCATTGAGGATCGAAAGAGACTCAGCAAAAATATTACCCAACATGGTAACAGTAGTAGCCCCATTGACGGTAATAGGCCCGATGGAATTAAAACCAAGTCTGCCGCCAAGCAGAACATTACCGCCTGAAGCATTGAGGGTAAAACTAAAATCCCCGTCAACAATATTATTAAAAGTAATATTGCCACCTGTTGAATTTATGGTGGTATTAGAAATTAGATTGACAGCATCGGTAAAAGAAACAGCATCATTAGTGGTGGAAATTGAAAAAGAACTTCCTGTTACACCAAAAAAGACTGTTCCACCACCGGATTGAGTAACCGCTCCGGCTGAAGTAATGTTGCCCGTAAGTTGCAAAATTCCAGCATTAGTAATGCTAATAATACCATTGTTAGTTGTTGTCACTGCAGCGATTTGGGTGCGATTGCTAGAACTGGTGTTGATAATATTTAAACCCAAAGCTGTGCTATAAGTTTGAGCAGCATTTATAACTAAATCACCAGCAACTTTAGTAGTAAGCGACTCCGCATTAATGACTTGGACATTAGAGTTCATATTCAAACTGCTTAATGTTACAAAAGAGGTGTTAATAGCACCTAAAGAAGTTAAGTTACCTAACGAGCCACTAAAGGTAAGATTGCCCCCAGCTAACAAGGTAAGATCAAAGGCATTTCCACCTAAACTGTTAATAACCCCAAGGGTCATATCAGCGGTACTAGCAGTTCCTGCATTGAGGGTTAAATCAGTATTTAAAGTAATTGCCCCAGTGAAAATCATATCTTGATTTCTAGTGGTAATAACCAATGGGGACCCAGCAAGCGTACCAATGGTAACCCCGCCTGCAGTAGTCTGGCTGAAAATACCATCTAAAGTAATACTTTTAGTAATATTAAGAATACCCGCATTGTTAATAATCACACTACCTACCGAACCAATGTTACTAACAACACTACCAAGGGTAATATTGCCTGAGCCAATAGTGGTTAAAGTAAGGCCGCCAGCAGAATAAATCTGGTCAACCGTTAAAATAATATCACCCGTGGTGGTCGCATTTAACAAACCAACATTCAATGTTTTACCAGGCGTAAGGGCTTCTGAAAAAGTAAGTGAAGAAGGATTGTTGGTTAAAGTGTTAATTTGGCTAACAGCAGAAGTAGAGCCAACATTATCCCTGAAGTTTACTGCACCAACGGTATTTAGAACCAGCGTTCTAGATCCATCCAATGTACTGTTAAAAGTAATCCCTTGGCCATTACCTGTAACCAAAGTTGTATTTTGACCAAGTGTAGTAGGTGAATTAAAACTGATTCCCTGATTCATGGAAAGTGTAATACTGTTGTTAATACCTAGCTGAATAGTCGAGGTAGGAGAAACATTAACTTCATTAAGGACACCATTGGTAATATTTCCCCCGATTGAAAGCTTACCAGAATGGGAAAGTTGAAGAGGGGCATTTGCAGCAAGGGTTACATTGCCTGAAAGAGTAATATTCCCATTGTTAATGGTACTTAAATTCAATCCTAACGCAGCAGAAGTATAATTTTGAGTTCCCCCAAAAGAAATATTTCCGTTGATAGCCGTCGTAGTTACTAAAGATGCCGCAGACACATTGCCCGTTACTGCCAACCCAGTACCACCACCAGAAATATTTATATTTCCCATCAAAGTATTACCGATATCGCCTATAAAACTAATCAAGCCTTGTGAAGTTACGGTCAAAGAATCAGCGCCATCTACTTTACCACTAAAAGTAACATTTGCAGTGATACTATTTCCCGAATTAATCGTGGTAGCGTTTCCCAAAACAACATTGGAGTTGAAATTAATCGATCCACCATTGGTGGTAACAGCGTTGCCATTAAGTAAAATAGTTCCGAGAGGATTCGAGGTTAGCGTTGCAATTAAAGTCACTGTACCCGAAGTGGTGGTGATTGTGCCGCCATTATTAACTCTAACAATACTGTCAGCAAGGGAGTTTGCGACTAAAAGAACATTTCCAGTACCGGCAGTAGAAATAGATCCTGTAGCTGAAACAGTAGCTTGGGCAAGATTAATGGAAGAATTGGCATTATTACTGGTTGCCAAGCTACCTGAGCCCTTAAGGATCAAGGCGCCATTTACGGTAAAAGTATCGGAACCACCAGGAATCGTGCTGGAATCCACTAAAACATCGAAGTTTGCAGCAGTCTGCAATGCGGTGCCATCAAAATTAGCGATAGTGAAAAGATCATCGCCAACATTGCCAGTGAGTTTAAACCCTGCCATCTGAACAGTACTTAAGTTAATGGTTGCAAATTGAGTAGGTGCACCCCCAGAAACAATCAGATTTCCACTAGTACCATCCGTAAGCGCAATAGTGTTACCCGCACCCGCATCAACTTGAATGATAGTGGAACTAATATTCGAGATAGAGATATTGTTAGCGTTGGCTCCAACCCCGGTACTAGTCATTAATAATTCAACTGAACTATTAGCCAGATTAACGGTACCCGTAAAAGCCACGGGATTTACCCTGCTTTCCAAGCCCATTAAATCTGGTGTAAAAAACCTGGAGCGCAGGTTGGGATTATTCTTGGACTTTTTCAGGTTTAACCAGGAGAAAGACATGACAAGTGCCTCGCAAAACAAATACTAGGGTGTTCGATTGGAAAACTATAAAGTCCTCCATGTGACGTAACTTTAGCTTTCTTTTTGATGGTTCATCTGAAAAGTGAGCGCATCATTTTACTTATATTTGCAGGTTTTCAGCTTTAACTATTAAGAAATGCGTTAATAGAACAATTAGAAGTTCCGCTACTTCCAAAAAAATAAGACGACAAGCATTAAAGCTTATCGTCTTATCAACTATTTTTAAAATCTTTCGATTTTGACTTAACTTATTGAGGTGTTGGTAAACACTCCACCCGTAAAGTTAAGTGGGAAAGCAAACAAGCTATCGATTGCAATCAGGTTCCTATTGTAAATTTGAACCAGTGGACCACCGCCAGGGCCTGCTCCAACAACCATGTACTGGTTATTGTTGTTATCCTTAGCAACACCCACTCTTGCACCGCCTGTGAATTCCCCAAATGGATAAACCACAGCCTGGTTGCCATTGCCATATCTTACATTGACCATGGTAGGCAGGTTTGGAGCTGAATTGGTACCAGTAAAGATTTCATCGTAACCATCGGCGTCCAAGTCGCCTGCGCCTACATAAATACCGTTGCGAATTGCAGGATCAAAAGCCATGTACTCAAGAACCGAGTTAGGGGTGTTTGTGTTGCTTAACACAAATGCCCTAACATGAGGGCCACCGCCAGGGCCTGCACCCGTAATAAGCTCATCCGAGCTATTGGCTGCACCAACCACATTGCCCGCTGCAACGGATACCCCACCTGTAAATGAGGGAGCATAGACAAAGTAATCGCAAAGCTGATTATTCAGGTTCACATAGTTGGCACCACCCGAGTAAGCAATTACACGAGGGCCACCACCAGGGCCTGCAGAAACAATCAAGTCTGCAATACCGTTGCCAGAGCCTGAAACATCGCCATTCAAGTTGCCCGCTGCAACATAAACGCCACCCATGAACTGCGGTTCGAAGGCGAAGAAGTTAGCAACCATGGTAACGCTACCCGAAGAGGTCACATTAAAGACCCTAATATTCGGTCCACCACCAGGGCCTGTGCCAGTGATGATTTCGTTGGTACCATCGCCGTTTAAGTCGCCCATGGTTACGCGAACACCACCACGATAAGCCATGTCGTAAGCAAAAAAGCTAACGGAAGAACCATCGGTGAAGTTGACCTTAACTTCAGGGCCACCGCCTGCATCAGCACCCACCGCAAACAAGGCGTATGGCCCAGTAGGCGTTGGTGTTGGTGTAGGTGAAGGTGTCGGAGAAGGCGCAGGGGGCGTAGGGGTTGGCGCTGGAGTTGGGCTAGGTGTAGGCGTTGGGCTAGGTGTAGGCGTTGGGGTTGGGCTAGGAGTAACCGAGGTTACCGTCAGCAATACACCACTAGCATTATAAGTTACAGAGAAGGTAGTATTTCCAGCTACAATTGAGCTAACTGCATTAGAGAATTGTCCGGTGGTTGTACCGCTAACAATCTGGAATTGCTGGCCAACCTGAAGGTTTCCAGCCGCAGTAATATTAAGCACTGCATTGGCCAAACTTGCAGAGGTATTAACTTTGATCTGATCAAACTGGCCTGCAGAAGACCCATTAATTTCTACATTGTAGGTTGCCTGTGAGCCGGTGGCCCCTAAAGTTGCAGTTCCTACTGTTAATGTACCAGGGCTATTGCCAGGAGAAACAACGCCACCGTTAGCGGTCAAGGTGCTAATCGTACCAGTACCGCTGATTTTACCTGCTGCGCCCACAGTCACATTTGCATTAGCAAAATTCGCATTCACTGCAACATTGCCCGCATTAGCGTTAATGGTTCCGGAATAAGTTGAATTTCCAGTAAGAACCAAGCTACCTGTACCATTCATGGTTAAGGAATTAGATCCTGCAACCGCGCTAGAGATAGTATTGGTGCTACTATTCAAGGTTGCTGTGGTAGCCCCAAGGATATTCACTGGCTTAGATATATTAACCTGACCATTTGCAATAATCGTTCCATTAAGATTTACTGCTGCAGGGAAAGCTGCACTAAAACCATTGGCAAAAGTTGTACTACCAGAAGTAGAGTTAAGGTTTACATTTCCAAGGTTATTAAAGCTGGTTGCTGCACCTATGGAATTGGTAGTTCCAAGAATGTCCACATTGTAATTGTTTAGGCTGGTTACAATCTGGCCTGTGAGGGTCAGGTTGCCACCAAACTTAATTGTTGTGTTTACTGCGGTGTTAGCAATGTTTACATTTGAACCATAAAGCTGGCCTAAGAACTCAACGCCCTGCTGAGAGTTAGTGATATTAACTGCACCGGAGTTCGTAACCCCACCGACATTACCCGAAAAGCGCACCAAATCGCCTGCATTTACAATCGTCAACCCGCCCGCAGTGCTATCCACCGAAGCAACTGTGATGGTCGCGCCCGTGGTGCTACCAGAATTAAGCGAAAGAGCTTTACCGTTCGTATTAACTGCGTTAAGAGTGATAACCGCAGAGGAAGAATTCCCTGAATCGATAGTAGCATCGCTGATAAGATTGATGCTCAGCGTAGAACTACCCAGGTTGATTGCTTGGCCCGTGGCTTTCAAGGAACCAGCCAAGCCCACCGTACCAGAACCTGCAGTTGCTGTTACACCATTGGTGAAGGTCGTTAAGCTGCTAGCGTTCCTACCAAAGGAAACACCAGCCGTGTTTGCGAAGGTGGTCGCAGTATCAACCGTGGTGTTATTCTGGAAGCTGACTGCATAAGTTCCTGCTGCTGTACTAATCGCAGAGATGGTCACATCACCCGAGAAAATAACCGAACCTTGAGTGCCAGTATTCTGCAAAGCAAGACTATAACTGTTAGCGCCATCGGTGATGGAACCAACCGTGATGGTGCCCGTACCGCTCTGAAGAGTGGAATTTCCTGCAAGGGTAACCGCACCGATTGTGAGCGCATTATTAACCGTAGCAAGCTTGCTATTAAGAATTACCGCACCCGCAGTTGCGATAAGGCCACCTGTGAAGGTAACGGTATCAACACCGGTGCCACCATCCCCAAAGGTGGTTGCCCCGGTATTATTGAAGGTTGAAGCGCTTGCAACCGTAGTAGTACCTAACAAACTAACTGCATAGTTTTGTGCGAAGGTTTCAATTTGGCCGATGGTGGCCGCACCATTGACAACAACCAAACCACGAGAATTCGAAGTATTATCCTGCAATGACAACTTTCTGGTTGCACCATTGACACTTTCAATGGTGATAGTTCCGGAACCAGATTTGACCGTACCATCCAAGGCCAAAGTAACAGCGCCAAGGTTCATCGCACTATTCGTGGTTACCACCGTGCCCGCAAGCGTAATAACGGGTGAAGCTGTTGCGGTCAATCCATTGGTAAAGGTGCTGACATCCGTAGTACTATCGCCAAAAGTTACCCCGCCGGTGTTCGAGAAAGTAGTAGCGGTACCAGAAGAAATCTGGTTGCTGGAACCGGTAAGAATCACAGCATAACCGCCTCCAAAGGTTTCAAGCTGATTGACAGTAACATTGCCAGTAAGATTAACTGTACCCGTTGCAGTGATATTCTGAAGGCTAAGTTTGATACCTGCCCCACCTGTAACGCTACCCGTGGTGATTGTTCCACTGCCGCTTTGCAAAATGGTGTTTGTGGTAAGCACCGAGTTGCCAAGATTCATTGCGTTATTAGTGGTTGCAATGGTACCAGCAAGATTTAAAAGGGAACTGCTAGTTGCGGTAAGGCCGGCTACAAAAGTAAGTGCATCGGTTGTCTGGTCACCCAGAGAAGTAGTACCCGTGTTACCAAGCACAGAAACAGTAACACCACTAACATTGCCACCGGAAAGAACCTTAAGGTTATAAGCTCCATTAGCGGTGTTGAGGCTTGCAGCGTTTAATGTTCCATTGAAAGTAACATCCTTGCCGGAAGTCGTTGCATTGATATTAACCGCACCAGCAGTAACACTTTGGTTGAAAGTAGCCCCGCCGCTATTGGTGATGGTGATGCCACCAGACATGTTGAAGGTATTATTCCCAACAATTAAACCAACTGAACCAGAATCAAGGGTCAAGTTTCCAGCACCAGAGAACCTACTATTAACCTTCAAATCAATATTCGCCCCAGTAGGATTGCTATTTCCTGTACCCGTGGTTGCAATTGCTCCACCCGTATTAACCTGGGTAGCGCCATCAATAGTGATCACATTTCCCTGCGTCGAGATGGCACTTGCTAAGGTAATAGTGGCAGTTGCATAATTAGGGTCTACAAGGCTCAAAGTTGCGTTATCGACTGCAGCAATATCGCCATTAATAAACATGTTTCCGCTGGTGGTCAAGGTAAAGGGATCACGAATTTCGCTACTAGTCAAAGCGGTAGCAACAGTAAGGTTACCAAGCGAATTAGCATCACCTATCGTGATGCTCCTAAATCCATTAACCAACTTAAGAAGTTCAGCAGAAGTAAGATCTAAAGTACCAACAACAGGAGTTCCTGCAATCACCACAGGAGTGGAAGTATTACCCGCCTTAAGAATCAAGACACTAACGCCACTGCTACTTGGATCTATAGTGCTGTTAATATCGATTTCATCTGCAGCAACTGTCAAGTTTCTAGAAGTCAAGCCAACGGTGTTGCCAAACACCACAGCACCACTACCCGCAGTCAGGTTGATCTGTCCAGGAGCGGTATTACCAATCAGCAAAGCCGTGTTATAAGTCTGACCACTACCGATAGTGGTTACTGAACCTGCATTAAAGGTGGTAAGAGCACTGGAAGTACCCGAAACACTAAAACTAGAAAGCGGACTAGACGCCCCGATATTACCGTTCAACTGGACTGCATTTACATCTTGAAGGGTAAGTGCCTTGGTGGCCAAAGGTGCAGAATCAATGGTACTGCTGAATGAAACAGGACCAGTGGTTCCAGCATTCATAACCACGTCGCCATTAAGGGCAACCACACCATTATAAGACTGACCAGCAGAGCCCTTGGTCTTAACCGTAGTGGTACTCAGGTTGTTTGTAAAGTTAATTGAATTACTGGTTATCGCAAGGAAACCAAGTTCAGAATTAGTTGCTGTGCCCAAAGAACCACCAATATTGGCTGTACCATTGGCATTGGTAACGGTCAAATTCTTTGCCACATTGACCAAACTATCTACCGAAGAAGAAAGAGTGACTATGCCAAAACCAGTTGCACCCGTAGAGAGCAAACTGTTTTGATTCATCAGGATTGGCGCTTCAAAGCTAATATTATCACCTGTGGTGGTAAGACTAAAGCTAATCCCGCTCACTGCTCCAAATTCAACATCTTCATTGCTTGAAGACAGGTCGTTATTGGTTTGGGTGAAAGCACCATCCAAAGTAAGAGTTCCCTGCAATTTCAAACTATCAACATTTTGAATGTTAACAACACCACCGTTGGAGGTGGTAACTGCTCCAAGTGTAATATTGCTGGTACCAGAACCAGCAACGGTGGTAAGGTTTAATCCCGCTGCGGTTGAATAAGTCTGTGGCGTAGTAAGATTGATATCACCTGCAACAAAACCTGAGTTAAAGGATTGGGCCTTGATCACTGCGTTAACATTAGTTGCAGTAATTCCCGTAAGGGTTGCAGTACTTGCATCAATCACGCCCAAAGCTGTGGTATTACCAACATTGTTTGAAAAAGAAAGAATACCTGAGGAATTCAAGGTAAGATTGCTGGTTTGGCCAACAGCACTATTAAGATTTTGAGCGAAAGTAATATTCCCAGGTGCAGTAAGGCTTAAACTACGATTCAAAGTTACAGCCCTGTTGAATGCAGCTCCGCCAGATCCAATCTGGATTGTGGTTGGTACAGTATTTCCAATAAAGACGGTGCCACCACTGGTGCCGATTTGTGCAAAGCTGCCAGAATCATTGATATTACCTTGCAGATTAAGATTCCCCTGATGGGTAAAGCTTACAGTGGAAGACGAACCACCAGAGGTAATATTCCCAACCGTAATCGAACCTGCATTACGCGATTCCAGAACGAGGCCGCCAACGCTGTAGTTTTGAGCACTCGTAATACTGATGTTACCATTCACAAAACTATTATTTATGTTCTGCAACGAAGAAGCATTCACCGTTCCCGTGATGGTAAATCCAGAAGGATTAGCTGCATCGATAAACATATCGCCAAGAGGGTTAGTAACGCCAACATTACCATTGAAATTAATAGCACCAGCAGTGGTCATGGTCAGATTCTGAGTGCCATTCATGTTGCCATTAAAGGTTAATACGCCAGTACCATTGGCAGTCAAGGTAAGATTTGCATTACCAAGATTGATAGATCCTGTATAAATCTGGCCTGCAGAAGTACTGGTGGTAATTGCACCGCCATTCAAGTTAATAGTACCTGCAGCTCCAGCGTTAATATTAATAAGGGACAAAGCAGAGCTGGTCGCGGTACCAATCGCACCAGCCGTGGTGATGGTGCCACCCGTGTTCGAAATATTAAGAGCCCTTGCAGTTGTTGTGTTGGAATTTACAGTAGATCGAACATCAACCGAACCATTGCCCGCTGCAATTAAGGTTGCACTCTGATTCAATTTAGTTGCACTGCCGATGTCAATTGCAGATCCTGCATTGGTGGTTTGAATGTTCAAAACAGTTCCATTGCTAGTAACACCAATATCAAGAGTAGGCGTACCACCACCGGTTCCAGCTTGCTGAAGGATGGTACCAAAGCTAGAAACATTACCTAAAAGTGTAAGCAGATTGCTGTTGGTAAGGGTAACACCACCTGCGGTGGTGGTTACTTGGCCCAAAGTAATATTGCCGCCTGCACCCGTTGTAAGAAGGTTTAAACCCACAGCGCCATCATAATTCTGAATGCCTTGAATATTAATGGTTCCAGAAGCTGCGCCTGTGTTTACAAAGGAAGCTGCACTAATGTTATTGGTGCCTGCATCAATTCCGGTTGGAGTTCCTGCAAT
>Ga0209033_1000858_pt1 | contig 17680 bp, 13 predicted proteins | sample LauGreFa1BDMLBDN_2_FD_188218 | JGI IMG/M metagenome (GOLD analysis project Ga0209033, IMG submission 188218) | Freshwater lake microbial communities from Lake Michigan, USA - Fa13.BD.MLB.DN (SPAdes) (version 2) | ecosystem: Environmental > Aquatic > Freshwater > Lake | place: Lake Michigan, USA...
GCAATCGCATCGTTCATCTGTTTTGTAGATGTTGCAAAGTCTTCAGCGAGGCTGTGGTGACTGGCGTTCATGATGCGCCCGGCCCCGATGTAATCATTCTGAGTTAGCGCATCTATGAATTGCGTAACGCGAGCATTTTCCGAAACCACGTGGCGTGCTCTTTGCTGAATAGTGGAATCTTTGATAGCCGCGACATCATTCAGGGTCGCCGTACGTAGCGGTCCGATGAGTGATTCGGCGGTTGCACACTGCGCCACCCGATCTGCGTATTCCGAACCTTCAAGTGTTCGATGGGCAATGAATTGCACCACAATCTCAATGTCTTCGGGAACGGGGATGTGTTGCACGTTCAACGTGTGGCAATCAATAAGAGTTCCATGTTGTTCTTGGGCTGAAGCAATACACAGTTGGTCCATGATGCCCGTAGGTACACCAGTTGCTAGTTGCTCTGCGCGTTGGCCAAGTAGCGCCAGCTCTTGTGAGGAATGGTTGCTTCCCAGTGCAAGCGCAACTGCCATCTCTAGTGCTGCACTAGATGACAAACCAGCCCCCACAGGAATAGAGGTGGTGATGTGGCCGCTAATGTTGCGCGCAAGTTTCATTTGCGTCGTTACCGCGAGTACGTATCGTCCCCAGCGTGGTGAAAACGCCGCATCGAATTGTGCATCTTTGGGAAATGTAACGGTTCCTGATTCATCAGCGGACGTAAGCGTGGTGACATCATCGACAATCTCGTATGAAATCTCAGTCCATCGATCGATGGCCATAGGAAACACGAGGCCACCTGTGTAGTCGGTATGGTCACCAATGAGGTTGACGCGGCCTGGTGCACGAACACGCACAGTTACACCAATGCGCGAAGTCGGGAAGCAACATCTGCCGGATCGACAGGGTTGAAATATTCACCACTGGCAATTTCAACACCGGCGATGTAACGCGGCACATGTGGTGCACGCCATGGAGAAACAATCTCAATATTGAACCATGCCTGTGGCCAATCCTTGGTGGTGCGAGGCGCTTGGTTGATCCACATCATGTAGGGCAGTGGCGCGTCAAACAATGCATCGAGTGCGCCAAACATGCGCACAAGAATTGCGGCAAGAGTGGTTCGGTCTGCTGAAGTCATGCTCGGCAAGTCTGTAATGCGTTGGCGTGGTGCGATGCGAAGTGAGATGGGATGCACCGATGCGTATTCTGCGTACACACACCACCCGTCTACATCGATGATCAGTCGGTCATCAGCAAGTTCGTCTGGGCTCCACTTCGTAGTAAGTGCTTGTGCTGGGCGAACAGGAACATGATCAAATGCATAAATCTGGCCGTGTGGATGCGAGATAGTCGCGCCAATTTCTGCGCCACGATTTTCAAAGACGATGACGTATTCACCATTGGGTAACTGCTGCAGGGCCGTTGTTCGTTCAGCCCACAAGTTGATGACATCTACTGCGCCGTCTATACCGATGGACGCAAACGTGGCGTCGTGGTGTGGTGAATACAGAACCACTTCGCAATATCCAGGCTCGAGTGCGGGCCAACGGTTGGGGAACGCTCGCACTGAATACGGTTCGGGTGCTTCAAGGCCACCGACACAAAAGGGGCAACCCTGACTAGGAAGGTTCGGTCTGTTCTGACGGTCGGCAACGATGTGCACTGTGGCCCCAGTGTGGGGGTCGTTACGAATGTCGCCAGCCATGTGGCATTCATTCTGTCATCTAGAACGCGAGTTATTTAGACCGCGCACTCCGAGTCGCCAACTTCGCCAGAGAATGGCCCAGTCTCGTCGTAGTCAACGAAGAACTCGGGAGCTGTGTCTGGAAGTGGAATGTCGTCGAGATCACGTAGACCGTCTGCAACGGCGGTAGCGCCGCCAGAACGGGCAAGCCAACCTTGGAAGGTTTCTGCGGCTTCACGTTCTGCAGCAAATCGACGCACTACACGGGCAACTGCTTCCGGTGCAGCTTTTGCAGGAAGACGCAATGCCTTCTCGCCGAAGTGAATCTGCTCTTCGCCGACATAGCCACCAAGAAGCATCTGATACCCAGGTAAAGACTTGCCATGTGCGCGACGCTCGGCACCAAAAAAGCCGATGTCGCTTGCATGGTGCTGGCCACAACTATTGGTGCAACCAGAAATGTTGATGCGAACGCCACCTACTTCGGCGAGTCCTTCTTCTTCAAGCTTTTCACCGATTGCCTTGGCAAGTCCGCGAGATTGCGTGACTGCAATGTTGCATGTGTCGGCACCTGGGCACGCCACAACATCTCGTGAAAGTTCTGCACCTGGTTGTGCCATACCGATTGCATCGAGCATGTCGTACAACTCGCGCATCTGGCTTGGCTGCAAACTACGAAACACTACGTTCTGTCTGTTGGACAAACGAACATCAGACTTAAAGTGACGCTGAATATTGGCAAGCGCACGGAATTGCGATGCGGTGATGTCGCCAAGCGGGGCGTATGCAATTGCTGAGACAGTGCCATTGGCTGCGCCGCGAATAACACTTGCATTTTCCCAACGGCGAAATGGATCCGACGAGGTGAAATTGATGAGAGTGCTCTGCCCGACTTGGGACACTTCACCTTCTGTAATGCGACCTGCTGGTGTATCACCGGCATTACGAACTTCAGCTGGGATTCCCCCTGGCCACGAAGATGATGCAGGGAGTGTGTGGCGAATCTTGATGACACGCCGGCGTACCTCGTCGATTCCCAACTGATCAACAACCCACTTCATACGTGCACGAAGCTTGTTGTCGCGATTTCCGGTTTGATCGAAAACACGCAATGCGGCTTCTACGGTTGGCAACAAGTCTTCACGCGACGTGAAATCTTCCAACGCAAGAGCAGGGTGTGGCGTTGCGCCTAATCCACCGGCTATGTAGACACGAAAGCCGGATTCAATTGTTCCGTCATCAAGGGTGCGAGTAGCAGCAACAACACCGACGTCGTTAAACATGGCCTGACCACAATCTGTGGAGCATCCTGAGAAGTTCACTTTGAACTTACGAGGCAAACGCTGACCCAAGGGGTTACGCACGAAATGGCGATACACCGCTTCAGCCCATGGAGTGACATCTAATTTCTCGTAGGGGCAAGCGCCAGCCAAGTGGCATGCCATTACGTTTCGCACAGTGTCGCCACATGCTTCGCGCGAAGTGAGTTGCACATCAGCAAGTCTGCGCAACAGGTCGGGAATGCGACGCAATTCAACAAAGTGAAATTGAATGTTCTGACGAGTAGTGATGTGACCCCAACCGCGTGAGAACTCTGATGACAAATCTGCCATTACGTCAAACTGTTCTGGAGTGATGGAGCCTGCAGGAAGTTTGATGCGCACCATTTGACTAGTGCCGCCTTGGCGTTGACCATAGATGCCGTTGTTCAGGCGCATCACGCGAAAGACATCATCAGAGATCTCGCCTTTGAGGAACTGATCAATGGCAATCTCGAATCGTTCGATGTCGCGCAATTGTTCTGCGTCGAGGTCGCGGGGGATGGGGGCTTCTGCAATGGTCATATCTATTCCTTTTCGCCGACCTCTCGGAGGGCATCTGCTAGTGCTTTTCGTAATCTGCGGGCATTATCGGGGGCAAGGTGGGCAACTAAACCTTCACCTTGTCCACCTAGTGGTTCAACGGTCAACACCACACGTGGTGTTGCGTCGTCGTAGTCATCGCTGACAGCAACGGTCCACATCACTGGCGTGACGTCGTCTAATCCATCAGGCAGGTCTGTGGCATCTATCTGCACTACATCTATGGAGCGACGCATTACTGACCAGCCACCGTGTTCTCAACGTGTACGCCGTCGATGAATTCGTATGCAGCCACGGCACCAATAACGATGGTGCTTGGCGCTTTCAGTTCTGCTGTTCCTAGTTCAGCCAGTGTTGTACGAGTGGTGTGTTGTTCTGCGCGGGTTCCCCAACGAACTGCAGCCACTGGGGTATCTGCAGATAATCCACCATCCATTAGGCGTTGTGCAATGAGTGCGCGTTCTGCAACACCCATTAGTACAACGATGGTGCCGCCCACTTTGGCAAGTGATTCCCATTCAATTGCAGAAGAACCACCACTTTCTCTGTGGCCAGTGACAACAGTGAAAGCAGGGGAGACATTACGATGCGTAACGGGAATGCCTGCAGCTGCAGGTACGCCGATTGCAGAAGTGATTCCGGGAACAACAGTGAATGGAATGCGAGCTTCCTGAAGCGCTTGTGCTTCTTCACCACCGCGACCAAACACGAATGGGTCGCCACCTTTGAGGCGCACCACATTGAGGCCTTGTGCGCCGAGGTGAATGAGTAATGCATTAATGAGATCTTGTGGAGTGGGGTTGCCAGGCTTCTTGCCAACATCAATGAATTCAGTTCCTGGTTTTGCCATCTCAAGAATGGAATCGTTTGACAAATAATCATGAACGATCACATCAGCCTCTGAGATAAGACGTGCTGCTTTAACAGTGAGAAGTTCTGGGTCACCAGGGCCTGCACCAACAAGATGGACGGTCATTGCGCTACCTGCACTTCGCGTGGCACGGGGCAAGACATGCCAATGTCTGCCATGACATTCATAATGATTGGCTGCCATTGAACATTTTCAGTGGACTCACCATTTGCATGAACACGTGCGCGCTCTACTGCAAGACGCGACACCACTTCTTCATACTCAGGTCCAATTGCGAGTTCCAGATGTGAGCGCATCCACGAAGCAAGTGCTGGGCTTGCACCACCTGTTGAGACAGTGATCATTAACGGCCCACGCCGAAACGCAGCAGGCAATGTGAAAGCACAACGTTCAGGGTCGTCAGCTGAATTAATCCAGATGCCTTTGTCTTCGCACTCGTCATAAATGATCTGGTCAACAGCGGTGTTGCCTGTTGCGGTAATCACTAATCGAAATGAGTCAATGTCGCCAGTTGCGTATTCACGTTGCACCAACGTGACGGGCATGTGTTGAAACTCATCAACAAAGAGGGGAGAGATGACGGTGACCTCTGCATTGGCAGCAAGGAGTTGCTCCACTTTGCGCAGGGCAATGCGACCACCGCCGACTACGAGAACAGGACGCCCCACCAAGTTCAGGTTCACTGGAAACTGCACAGGGGCAGGCTATCTAATACCTGACTAATCCAGTCATAATTAGGGTGAATGCGGGGCTTATCCCTGTGGAATAAGCCTTTCAGCCCCAGCCCAGGTGGCATGTGTGCCGCTGCAGATGCGTTCTGGCAACAAGATGGAGGCAATCGGGCCATCGCTCAGATTCTGGGCATCGAAGATCTGGCAGTGGCTGGCGTCGTTCACCACATCCATTGTGAAGGTGATGAGGTAGCCATCGTCTTCACGGGTGCCACCAGGTCGCGGCGCAAACACAGCTTCACTGGCGTACACGCCGGTTGGCAAGTGGTAGTTCTCTTCGGTGCCGGTCACCACGTTGTGTTTGATGAGACCTTCAAATCCGAACCAACCGTGAGCCGGGATCACGCTGTACACGGTGTCGTATTTCTTGCCAGCAACTTGAGCGTTAATCATTCCGAACTCGGTGATGGTGTCTGAGAGCGGACCTTCGTTCACTGCACCTGTGCGCATGTTGAGACGCCAGCGATACGGACGTGATTGCATCGCAAAAAGATCGAGGAAACGAAACATACGATCTTCGAGAGATGCATCGGGTGGCACCGACGGCGAAGGGTCGTACTCGAAATAGCCATCAATGATGATTTCGTCGCCCTCTTCATATGCATTGATCCAATGCAATACATATGTGGCGTCGCATTCGAACCACTTGATGTCCTTCTCGGTCCCAAAGCGGGGGATAACGCCTAAGCGTGTTGGCATGTCGCGATGGAACTTTGTGGCGTACACACCTTTAGCAATGAGGTCTTCGTTCCAAAACAGTGGGCAATCATTCAAGATGGAATAGTTATCGGTGAAACACATGTCGTGTGGCAAACGTGGCCCAGGCAATGGCACTGGTGTGTAGTGCGTCAACTCACCTTGTGCGTTCAGTACTCCGTAGTGCATGTATGGGTACGTGGTTTGGTAGTTGAAGAACAACAAGTCACCTGTGCGCTCATCAACTTTTGGATGCGCAGAAACACCAGCAGCAGGGAACGTGTTGTTCCATGAAGCCTTACCTTTGTCCTCCAATGTGATGGGGTCTAGTTGGTACAAGTCACCACATTGGTAAAAGCTAGAAAGCGCAACCCCATTATGTACAACAACGTCGGTGCTGCTTGCATCTTTCATGCGAGTGCGTGCGCCCCAACCATCTTGGCGTGGTGATTTCAGAGGTGATTCTGCAAGTCCAGACCACTGCGGACCGCCGGCTTCAAGTTCAATCGCCAAACCTTCTGTGCGCACAAACCGGTTGCGATATTCAGCATGACCCTCGCGAAATGAAATGGCATGAATCATTCCGTCACCATCGAATGGGTGGTAACGCTCCATGGCGGGTACAAGTGGATTCTCGGTATTGCGTAAATACACACCGTTTAAGTCAGTAGGAATCTCTCCTTCGACATGCATGTCGGTGGCAGTCCACTCGGTGGTTTGTGGTCGCCATGCGCCAGTGCGATACCGGTGCGTGTCACCTGCGGGTAATAGCGATGGCCATTCACGTTCAATGCGAGTTCCCATATTTCCCCCCGGCAAACATCGAAGATTCCTTCGTATGGCCTTTACTGTATGCGTTCCTGCCCGAGCGTGCGACACCGAGGTACGGTCATAGGGATGTTAAACCGAGTCCCATTGGCCGAATTAGCCGAAACCGTTGCCTGGGTTGCTCGCGAACTTCGGCTCGTGGCACACGATGACACCATTTCGCGCGAAGACCTTGACGCCTTAGAGGCATTTGCCGCACGTCGATTGGAAGAAGCATCGGCGTCAACCGGTGGTGGTTCTGTTGCGACTCGCACCCCACGCAAGGGCTCCGCAAAAGATCAAGCACTGCAGGCATCTGCACAGCGGATACATGCATATCTTGTCCAATTCCCGGGTTCGTCTATTTCCGAAGTTGCACTTGCGTTGAAGATGGCTGTTACTGAAGTAACCGCGGCATCGCGTCGAGTGGGCTGGTTGTTGTTGTCTGAAGAAGAACGCGAAGAACCAACCGAGCGTGTGGAGTCTGATGCCATTGGTGTCACTCGTGATCGTGCGCGGGGTGCATTACAAGCCGCAAGTTTGATGGTGGCACCACTAAGTCATCAGTCGTACACCACGTTGTTGCGCAATGGGCGAGTGAAAGGCCCGAGCGTTGCACGAATCACACAGTTGTTCGGCTCTTGGAGCGCAGCATGCAATGAAGTAGGTGTTGCAACCGGTGATTCTTTGCGTTCGCATTACGAACGTCAATGGACTGCCGACGACTTGCTCGTATTTGTGGAAGAGTTTCTACGTCATCCAGATTTCTCGGGCGCAAGCCATCAATACGACGAATGGCGTACTACTCAATTACAGACGCGCAAAGTCCCATCGTTGGGAACAGTACGCAACATTGTGGGCGGCACATGGAACGACATTCGCACTGCAGCTCTGCGACGCATGCGCGCCACGTGGGCTAACTAAGTACTTGAATCTTCATCCATCGTTCTAGCGGTTTACTCGGAATCACGGTGTATGGCTTTGTGTTAATGCCGTTCGGCGGACCTGATTGCGGCTCGATACACATGTGACCATCTGGTGCGTTGTACATCACCCAATGTGTGCAGTCGCTCGACACTTCAATCGTGATTCCATCAATAGTGAGCTGTGGCATGGAATGTGGGCGCACAAAGCAATCGTCGTATTTGCGCTTTGGTACAGGAACTTCTTGTGTTGTGGTGAGGCCGCTCACATCGCGCTGCAACATGGCGTCGAAATGATGATTCACATTGCGCGGGGAACGAAACCACGGATGCCAACCAACTTGCGCCGGCATCGGCTCGCTCGCATTCAAAGTAAGAGTAGAAATAAGAGCACTTGCATCAAGAGCAACTATGTGAGTGACGGAACCAGCGAATGGCCAGTCGCCACCTAGATCACACGTGAATGACGCAGAGGTGTCACTGCTTTCAACTGTGGTCCATTCATGATCTAAAACTGTGCCATGCATTGCATGCGACGATTGCGGACGTAGTGGCAATTCGTATTGCAAACCTTGAAACATGAAAACGCCATCACGCACACGACCTGCATACGGCACCATTGGGTATGCGCCCCAGTTCAACGTGTCCTCTGCTTCGGTTACTAACAATTCCACACCAGAAGCGATGATGGAGGAGATGCGAGCACCATGCGAAACATCAATAGACACCTGCAATTGATCGTTTGTAAGTTGCACAATTGCCATTGCTTCACCCTAATCATGTGAAGTAGCAAGACACTCTCGATAGCGTTGTGAATTGTGCGTGGCCTAGGAACAATCATCAACACGGCAACAGTTGTGGTGGGCGGAAGTGTCGGCTATTTCATTGGTCACCGCATTAAAGAATCCATTCGCACCATTGTTGTGCAGGTCATTGGTCTTGCAACTCTTGTGATGGGCATCAGCAATGTGATGGATACACATAATCTTGTCTTCCCATTGGTGGGCATGGTGCTCGGCGCAATCATCGGCGAATTGCTGCGCATTGAAGACCGCCTAGAAAGTCTTGGTGAAACGCTGCGCAAAAGGTTTGCAAAGGGCTCGGGCGACGAGAGCACATTTGTACAGGGTTTTGTGACTGCAACGTTGCTGTTCTGCGTTGGCCCAATGACCATTCTTGGAGCCATCGAAGATGCCAGTGGCAAAACACCACAGCTCTACATCATTAAGGGAACGCTCGATGGCTTCATGAGCATCATCTTCGTGGCGGCATACGGCATTGGCGCAGCGTTTAGTGCAGTGAGCGTATTCATTGTGCAGGGCTTGCTCACGTTGGGGGGCACAGGTATTGACTCGCTCCTCGATGACCGTATGCGGACAGAAATGTTCGCAGCAGGCGGGTTCACGGTGCTGGCCATTGGGCTGAACCTGCTGGAGATCAAGCGCATCAAGTTGGGTTCCCTGTTGCCAGGCCTCATCGTCACCCCCTTGCTGGTGGCCATATTTGCCCGTTAGGCATACAAATTCACCTGTTCACCCCTGATAAAGCGAATGTTAAATCTGGGCGACTAGGCACCATTCCCGCCATACCGTAGGCTCTTATGGTGATGTTTGGCCGATTTTCCCGTGGTATCTCGGCCGGCATTCTTGCCATATCTATTAGCGCAGTTTTCCCCGTGTCGGCCAGTGCCAGCAATGCAGGCGATTATGTGGTCATCGGCCAAGACGGCTCGGTAGAGGTTCAACGCCTCACAACTGCACAAGCCATTGGTCTTGGTGCAGATAGCGACATTCGCATGGTCGCTCCAAACAAGTCGATTCAACTCAATGAGACTTCCACCGACAACGTTCTTGGCCTCGATGCACCAGCAGGTTTACAGGTGGGTGATGTCATCCCAGATCGTTACATCGTGCAATTCACTTCGCGCACTGCATCAGCCGTTGCTGCAGCATCGTTGGCAGAAAATGTCACTGCTTTCTTCACAAATTCTGTGAATGGTTTTGTTGCAGACCTCAGCCCGGAAGAAGTTGCAGGCCTGCAAGCCAATCCAAATGTTGTTGAGATTGAACCAGACCGCGTCGTCGGCGTTGACACAGATCAAGCCGGTGCACCGTGGGGTCTCGACCGTATCGATCAACGCTTCAATCCGCGTGACGGCAAGTACACCTACAGCAATACTGGTGAAGCAGTCACTGCGTACATCATTGACACTGGCATTTTGTCTACGCACACAGAATTCACAGGCCGAGTACGCAGCGGATTTACTGCAATCTCAGACGGCGCTGGTAGCAATGATTGCCACGGTCACGGAACCCACGTTGCAGGAACTGTCGCGGGCACTACCTATGGTGTTGCAAAGACTGCACAACTCGTTCCTATTCGCGTGTTGTCATGCACAGGCTCTGGTTCTACATCTGGCGTTATCGCCGGCATCGAATGGGCCATTACAAACCACATTGCAGGAACACCGGCTGTCGCAAACATGAGCTTGGGCGGTGGACTATCGAGCACATTAAACGCAGCAGTTGCTCGTGCAGTTGCCGACGGCATCACAATGGTGGTTGCTGCAGGTAACAGTAATGCCAATGCGTGTGGAGTGTCTCCTGCAAGTGAACCTTCTGCAATCACAGTTGGCGCAACAGGCTCAACAGATGCTCGTGCAAGTTTCTCGAACTTTGGTTCATGTGTCGACGTGTTTGCTCCTGGTGTTTCCATTACGTCGTCGTACATTCGCAGCACAACAGACCGCACTTCTATGTCGGGAACATCTATGGCATCGCCACATGTGGCCGGTGTGGTGGCTCTGTATTTGCAGTCAAATCCAAGTGCTACTCCAGCAGTGGTGACGTCCACACTCATGGCTGCCGCAACGCCCAATGTGGTTCTTGATCCTGGCGTGGCTTCACCGAACCGATTGATCTACTCAGGTTCATTTGCGCCCGCACCGGCGACTACACCTAGCGCGCCAACAATCGCAACGGCCGTGTCTGGCAATGCATCAGTATTGCTTACATGGAAAGCACCAGTTTCAAATGGTGGGGCGGCGATTACTTCGTATCTCGTTGAGTATTCAACTAATGGAACCACATGGCAATCCATGGGAACTACTGCTACATCGGCAACTATTTCCTCGCTCACTAATGGCATGTCATATTCATTCAGGGTCTCTGCAATCAACTCGGTGGGCACAGGAACTGCTTCTGCAGTTGTTGTTGCTACGCCTGCGCTCCCTGGCGTCGCTACTGCGCCACGTTCACTCACAGGTTCTGTCGGTCGTCAGACAGCGGCGTTGTCATGGCAAGCGCCATTGTCTCCCGGTGGAAGTGCAATTACCGACTACACCGTTGAAGCTTCGGTGGACGCCGGCATTACATGGGCAGTCTTGCCAGATGCTGTTTCTATTCTTCGCACAGCAAGTTTTTCTGGCCTCACTGCTGGCACTGCGTATCAGTTCCGTGTTCGTGCAATCAATGCAGGCGGACCAAGTGTTCCAAGCAACACGGTCACACTGACGCCATTGTCGTTCAACCCACCATCGGTTGTGCGCTCCGTCACCGCCTCGGCCCAACTTCTTGGCGCTTATGTGTATTGGTCAACACCAATTGATATGGGTGGCGGAACGTTGCAGAGTTTTGTTGTTGATTACTCCGTGGATGGCGGCGCAACGTACAGCGGCAGCGTTCGCGTGGGTTCGGCATGGCGAAACACAACTCTGACTGGTTTGGTAGGCGGGGTAGAGCACCTCATTCGTGTCCGTGCCATCAACGAATACGGCACCAGTCCTGAAGCAACGGTTCGTGTTACTCCCATTCCATTGGTAGTGCCGAGTGCTCCGCAATCTTTGTATGTAAGCGCGAACTACAACGCAGCCTCGTTGTATTGGTCCACGCCTAGAACCAATGGTGGAACTGCTATCACAGGGTACGTAGCCCAGTACTCCACAGACTCTGGCGCAACATGGAATCGTGCGGCCATCTCGTTTGTCACCCGCAGTTTTGTTTTCTCTAATTTGGCTGGTGGAACTTCACATATGTTCCGCGTCACCGCAGTAAATGCCGTGGGTGAAAGTGTTGCTTCTAATGTTGTGGTGGCAACACCGCCTGCTCCATCGGTTGCAAGTGCACCTCGCAGCATCTCTGGATTCCTCTCGGGTAACACTGCGTACTTGTCGTGGAGTTCGCCAGCATCAAACGGCGGAAGCGTTGTTACTGGGTACGTTCTTGAGTCTTCAACAGATGCCGGTGCAACATGGAATACGGCCGCAACCACTACAGCTACATATCGATCAGCAACAATTGCCCGACTTCTAGGTGGAGTGTCCTACTCGTTCAGAGTTCGTGCGGTCAACGCAGTTGGGTCAAGTTCGCCGTCCTCCGTTGTGACATTGCAACCAAAACTTATTGGTATTCCAAATCCTCCGTCGTCGGTGAGCGCAACTGTCAATAACACCACGGTCAATGTTTCGTGGTCGCGAGTTACCAGCAGCTACGCAACAATTTCTGATTACACCGTTGAATACAGCGTGAATTCGTCTTCAACATGGACAGTGTGGAACGACGGTGTCAGCACAGCAACGACGGCATCACTCACCAACATGACTCCCGATGTGCCAGTGTCAGTGCGCATCAAGGCTGTGAACTCATACGGAACAAGTCCCGCATCTGCAACTATCACCGTGACGCCTCGTGCTGCAGCCACAGCGCCAAGCGAACCCCTGAACGTCACCGCGACAACTGGTGACACTCGAGTTGCCGTGCGGTGGAGCATTCCATCGTCCGATGGTGGCTCTGCTATTACCTCGTACAGAGCAGTCTCTTCACCTGGCGCATTTTCTTGCACCACCACTACGAACGCTTGCGTTGTTGCCGGCCTCACTAATGGTGTTGTTTACACGTTCACCGTTACGGCAACTAATGCCATCGGTACAAGCCCCGCGTCCCTTGTATCAAACGAAGTCACCCCTGTTGGTGTTGGTATTCCAGCGGTTACTGCGCTTTCATGGGGATTAGATCGCTCAGATCAACGTGCTCTTCCGCTTGATGGGCTGATTACTCGCGCGGGCACAGGCGTTGGAGTCTCTGCGTATGTCATCGATACTGGCGTGTACGCAGCTCATTCTGAATTTACAGGCCGTGTTTCAAGTGGCTATTCGTCCATTGGCGATGGTCGCGGTTCTGCAGATTGTCATGGTCACGGAACTCATGTTGCGGGAACAGTTGCTGGTGCAAATTACGGATTCGCAGTTGAGGCAAACATTTTGCCAGTGCGTGTTCTGGATTGTTACGGAAGCGGTTCCACAGCTGGCGTCGTTGCTGGCATCAACTGGATGATTAATCACCATGTTGCCGGAGTTCCTGCGGTAGCCAACATGAGCCTTGGTGGCAGTTATGACCTTGCTATTAACGATGCTGTGGCGCGCGCAGTGGCTGATGGCATCACCATGGTGGTTGCGTCTGGCAACGAGTCAACAGATGCGTGTACAAAATCACCTGCAAGTGCACCTGCTGCAATCACCGTAGGTGCAACGGGAATTACAGATTCGCGCGCCTATTACTCAAACGTTGGTGCATGTGTAGATATTTTTGCGCCAGGTAGTTCAATTACGTCTGCTTCCATTTCTGGCAGCACAGCAACTGCCCTTATGTCGGGAACATCTATGGCGTCTCCACACGTTGCAGGTGTAGCAGCGCTCATCTTGGGTAATGCACGTTCTCTCACGCCTGCTCAAGTGGGCGCACAGCTCAGTGCCGATGCAACAGTTGGTGTGGTCACCGGTGTTGACTCTGCAACAGTGAATGCATTGTTGTATCAGCGTGTGAGTTCCGCAGCGTCTGGTGCAGCGATTGAAATTCAAGATCCAGGAATTGGCCGATCAACTAATACAGATGAAGAAGCATCCTCCACCATTGACTACGGCAATGATCCTGAACCAAGTACTCCAGTGACGGGGGCTCCAACCGCTCCGGTCGTGGGTGCGCCGGCAACACCCGCACCTCGTGCGCCCGTTGCGGCTCCAGTGGTATCGCGCGCAACTGTGGCCATCACTTCTGTAAAGCGAATTGGTAAAAAGTTCCAAGTAACCGTGTCTGCACCACGTGGTGCCATTGTTGCTCTGTATCGCAACGGGAAACTGGTGAGCAAGGCTGCCAAATCGAAGTTTGTAGTCAGTTCCGCTAAAGGCAAAATAAATAAATTGCACGCAGTAGTGGTAATTGAAGGCACAATTGTGTCATCTCAATCAGTCACTTTCTCCGTACGCGCCGCATCACGTTGAGCCGCGGTCGTTCCCGCTCTGTGCTGGGAATTCTCTTGTGTGCTCTTGTTGCTTCTGTCGCAGCATGTTCAACTGAAGAAATTTCCTCAGTTGCATCTGCGCCAGCCTCAGACATCACCTGGTTGCCATGCGGAAACATTGAATGTGGTCAACTACAAGTTCCTGTCGATCACTCAACGGAATCTTCCGCAACGTTTACCTTGGGGCTCTACCGAAAAGTCTCGACTGTTTCAGATGAAGCTCGAACCCTCATTCTTGTCCCGGACAAGAAGTGGAGTGCATCGGCACGCGACATGGTGGAGCAAGCCGGGCTCACATTTGGTCCACGCATCAACTCTTTCAATGTCGTAGCAGTGGCACCGCGTGGTGCTGTCGAGTCTGTGTTGCCAACTGGCGCCGAACACAGTGTAGGAACTCTCGACACCGTGGATGACTTAGATATGGTGCGTCGTGCACTGGGTGAAAAGAAAGTTTCTGTCATTGGTTGGGGAGATGGTGCAACTGCAGTAACAGCGTGGGTGATGCAACGCCCAAAGGATTTCTATTCAGCTGTTGTTGATTCTCCATTAGATCCGTCTGTGTCGCCGGTGAAGCAAGTGCGCCAGAACATTGCGGCTGGTGAATTAGGTGTGCAGAGCGCTGTGAAGTGGTGTGCATCGCATTTGTCGTGCACCATTAATGCCAACGTGGCTACTGGTCTGAATCTCTTGAAAACAGATATGCGACTCGAACGAGTACCTGCAGATGTAACAAATGAAGTGATAGCGCGCGCAGCTGAACATACATTGGCCGACGGCAACCCAGGAGCACTCTTTAACGCAATCGCACAGGTGATGGCGGGCTCGTCGGTTCGTTTGCAAGCCCTTGCGGGCGCGGCGCCGGCGCAGACAGACGCCTATTCCCATTGTGCAGACGTGTCGCAGGCTCAGGCCACCTCGATTGTTGGCGCGCATGAGGGTATGAGCGACAAGTACTTTGGTTTCGGTAATGGCGCCCAAATGTATGGCTTTTGTTCAAGTATCCCTGCGGCACTACGTCCGCTGGGTACGGTGAAGCCAGCGGCAATTGCGTCTGATGCAAGGGTACTCGTGACTATTGCACGGGGTGACCAGGTGATTGCTCCTATCAATGCACGAGAGATGGCTAAGAGACTGGGCTGGAAGTATCAGTCTGTATTTTCGAATCGACACTTGGTAGTGGGTATCGATCGTGCCATCACGCAAACAGTGATGGATTTTCTGGCTGGCGAGCGATAACGCTCTAAAAATTACAGACCAACGAAATCGCGGATTAATTCGGCGAGTTCTAACGGAGTGTCGCCCTGCACGCTGTGGCCTGCTTCTTCTACGTGTTCCACGCGCACACTGCCTGCACGTTTGCGCAGTTCTGCTTCGTCCTCATCTGTAACCACAGATTGTTTACGCATGCCACGTACAAACATGAGTGGCTTTCCATAGTGCTGTACTGCATCCCACAGTGATGCGGTTGATGGTCGCTTATCACCTTCGTCAACTGCGGCTTTCATTTCTGGAAGTGGTGGTGCGTCGGCACGGCGATAACGCCATACCCAACTGCCATCGTCTAGTTGCAATGCGTTATGCAAAATGCCGCGTCGTAAAGATTCCACTGTTCTGGTGGGGTTGAACTCAATCGTGCGCTTCAACAATTCTTCGAACGATGGAAACGTTGCAGGACCGTTCACAAAATCGGTGATCTGTTTTGTCTTTTCTTGGTTCACGCCTGGGGTGATGTCTACTAACACCAACTTACGAACAAGTTCTGCATGATCACGTGCAAGTGCAAGCGTGGTGAGACCACCAAGGCTCATGCCCACCACGGCCTTTGCTTGCGGGGCAAGTGCGCGAATCACAGTTGCAATGTCGGCAGCATTTTGTTGCAAGGGAAGTGCGGCTGCATCGAATGCTGCGGCAGAGTCGGAGTGTCCGTGGCCGGGAAGGTCGATACACAGAAGTGACACGCCTAGTGCGAGTGCAACCGTGTCCCAGGTGTGGGCGTTTTGTGCGCCGCCATGCAGGAACACAATCTGTGGTTCAGAGCTTCCCCACTTGAGAGCTGAGAGTTTTCTGTCGCCGTCTACAGAGATGAATTCTCGGGAAACCACAGGGGGAGCGGGGTAGGGGATGCCGTATTCAGAAGCATTTTCATGAAACATTCCGAATTCGTCGTATGAGACTTTTTCAACCATGATGCGAGCGTAGTGAACAACCCATGGTTGCCGATAGACAGAACGCATGGCTCGTGACCATATATACGTGAATGGACTGCGTCTGATGGCCTTGGTGGGCGTATTGCCCCACGAGCGCGATGCATTGCAGCCTGTGCAGATAGATGTCGACCTTGAAGTGGACTTGTCTGAAGCAGGCGTCACCGACAATCTTGATGACACCGCTAACTACGGCGAGATCTCTAATGCCATTGCTGAAGTGGTTCGCACATCGTCGGACACATTGCTTGAGCGGTTGGCCGCCCGTATTGCAGACCGAGTGCTGCATTTCGATCATGTTGAAGTGGCTGATGTGATGGTGACCAAACTGCGTCCACCTATTCCTGAAGATTTAGTGTCGTCGGCTGTGCGCATTGTGCGCAGCCGTGTAGATATGAGTGTGCCAGCGCGCCACCGTGCGATTGTTGCATTGGGTTCGAACTTGGGTGACCGTGCTGCGTATTTACGTTTCGGCCTAGAGCGTTTGTCGAACGTGGTGTCGCAGTCGCAAGTGTTTGAAACAGACCCGGTAGGCGGGCCAGATAATCAAGGGCCATACCTGAACATGGTGGCTGTTGTTGATACAGACCTAGACCCGTTTGCCATGTTGCGCCGTTTGTTGCAGATTGAATCTGAGGCTCACCGTGTGCGTGTAGAGCGTTGGGGCCCACGTACGCTCGATCTTGATCTTTTGTTCTACGACGACTACACCATTGAAAGCGAAGAGCTCACTGTTCCGCATCCTCGTTTTGCAGAACGCAGATTCGTGTTAGAGCCACTCAGTGAAGTTGCAGTGGAATTCTGCCCTTCGCACTGGCGTGATCGTTTGCCTGCGTATGGCGTATACCCACGCGGACCAATTGATTCCCTCGTGGCACACACAAGCATCTCGTGACCAACATTGCACTTTTGGTGCCTGCTCTGAATGAAAGCGCGAGCATGCAACGCACAGCTCGCGTTATGCGTGAAGCATTAGATAGTGGCGTTGTTTCCTCTGCAACTGTTCTCGATGGTGGTTCTGACGACGACACGGTTGAAGTTGCACTGCAATTCGGCATTCGTTCATTACATGTTTCTTCGTTACAACCAGAACTAGGCCCCGTACTTGGTAAGGGTGATTCGTTGTTTCGCGGCGTGCATGCCGTGCCTGCAGATTGGTATGTGTTTCTGGATGCAGACCTTGGAAACATTTCTATTGATCATGTTGTCGCGCTCACGAAACACATTGGTGCGCCTGGTATTTCATTTGTGAAAGGTGGCTTTGTTCGTGTGGATGAACACGGTGTGCCACGAGAGATTCCTGCAGGCAGAGTGACAGAACTTGTGGGTCGGCCATTATTGCGTCGTGTTGCGCCTGGGCTAACTGGTTTGTCGCAACCATTGAGTGGGCAGGTTGCTATTGAAGGCAATCTTGCGAAGTCGTTGAGTTTTGTTACTGGTTACGGCGTTGAGATTGCCATGCTGATAGATGTGTTTCGCGCGGTAGGGGCAGAGGGAATTGTGGAAGCCGACATGGGCTTCATCAATAATCGCTACAAGCCCGACGATGCGTTGGAAGAAGTACGCGACCAAGTGTTGGCTGGTGCCGCATTACGTATTGTGACAATGCCCGAATATGGG
>Ga0209033_1000859_pt1 | contig 17679 bp, 15 predicted proteins | sample LauGreFa1BDMLBDN_2_FD_188218 | JGI IMG/M metagenome (GOLD analysis project Ga0209033, IMG submission 188218) | Freshwater lake microbial communities from Lake Michigan, USA - Fa13.BD.MLB.DN (SPAdes) (version 2) | ecosystem: Environmental > Aquatic > Freshwater > Lake | place: Lake Michigan, USA...
CCCTTGTCCATGATGACGAGTCGGTCCATCGCAGCGATGGTCGAGAGTCGGTGCGCGACGGCGATCACCGTCTTGCCTTCCATCAGGGCGTACAGATTTTCTTGGATCGCCTGCTCCACCTCGGAATCGAGCGCACTCGTCGCCTCGTCGAGCACCAGAATCGGCGCGTTCTTGAGCAGCACACGCGCGATCGCGACACGCTGACGTTGACCGCCCGAAAGCTTGACGCCGCGCTCACCGACGTGAGCGTCAAAACCGCGCCTACCGGACGGGTCCACCAGCGCTGCGACGAACTCGTCGGCGTGGGCTTTGCGCGCTGCCGAATCGACCTCGACCATCGTGGCCTCAGGCTTGCCATAACGAATATTCTCGAGCACCGAACGGTGCAGGAGCGAGGTGTCCTGCGTCACCACACCGATGGCCGCGCGCAACGAATCCTGCGTCACCTCGGCAATGTCGCGCCCATCGACCAGTATTCGTCCCTGCTCGAGGTCGTAGAACCTCAACAAGAGGTTCGTCAGCGTCGACTTACCAGCACCCGATCGACCGACGAGACCGACTTTCTCACCCGGCGCAATGTCGAGGGTCAGTTGATCGAGCACCGGGCGCTGCCCGGCGAGCACAGGCTTGCCGTAATTGAAGCTTACCGCGTCAAAGCGGATTGCCCCCGCTGACACCGCTAGCGGCGTCGCTGCCGCTGCATCTTTGATCGCACGCTCGCGGGCAATCGTTTCGATGCCATCCTGCACGACACCCACGTCTTCGAAAAGCGTGGCGATCTCCCAGATGATCCACTGCGACATGCCCTGCATTCGCAGCGTCAGACCGACCGCGAAAGCGATCGCACCCGTGCTCAAACTGCCCTGATGCCAGAGCCACACCGACATCGCACCCATGCCGAAGATCAGCAGTCCCGACAACACCTGCAATGTTGCCGTCAGTAAGGTCGCCATGCGCATGGAGCGATAGACGGCAGAGAGCATCGCCTCCATACCCTCTTTCGCGTAAGCATCCTCCCGGTCGGCGTGCGCGAAAAGCTTCACGGTCGGAATGTTGGTGTAGCTGTCCACGACTCGCCCGGTCACGAGCGAACGCATGTCCGCCTGCGCCTCCGACAGCTTGCCGAGCTTCGGCACGAAGTACCAACCGGCTGCGATGTAGCCGAGCAGCCAGACGAGCAGCGGCACGATCAGCCACCGATCTGCTGAGGCTACGAGCAGCACGGCAGAGAGAAAATAGACGAAGACGTAGACGAGCACTTCGGTGAGGCGCATGACAGCGTCACGCACGCCAAGCGCGGTCTGCATCACTTTGGTAGCGACCCGGCCCGCAAAGTCACTCGCAAAGAAATCAACGCTCTGCCGCAGGACGTAGCGATGCGCCATCCAGCGGATGCGCATCGAGAAGTTCCCGCGTAGCCCCTGATGCACCAAGGCCTCACTGATGAAGTTGAGCAGAGGCAACACCAGCAGTGCGACACCGGCCATGAGCAGCAGTCGATCGCCGTATACCTGCCAGAAGTTCGTCCGCTCGGCACCGGAGAGCAGATCGACAAGATCACCCAGAAACGCAAACAGAAAGACTTCGAGCAGGGCGATCAACGCCGACAACAGCACTGCGGCGAGCAGCAACGGCCAGAACGGCTTCGTGTAGTGCCAGCAAAACGCCACCAGGCCCCGTGGTGGTACGGCGGGGCGCTCAGCAGGAAAAGGATCGACAAGCGACTCGATCCATGTGAACAGTCGATTGAACAAGATGGCAACCCCGAGGGAGCGGGGAAGTCTACCGGAAGCCCCGGACGAACAGAGACGGAGTGCCGCGGCGCGTGTACAAACCGCTACGATAGCGAGACTCGAACACCCCACGGAGCCCTCTATGACCTCCATCCCCAGCCGTGGATATACCGGCCCCGCTGGCGCGCAGATCCACTACCGCGCTCTTGGCGAGGGGCCTCCGGTATGCCTGCTGCATGCGAGCCCGTTGTCATCGGCTTTCATGATCGGACAGATGCAGGCGCTCGCAGCGGCAGGCTATCGGACGATCGCGCTCGACACACCAGGCTACGGTCAGTCGGATCCGCTCCCACACCCGCCGGTAACGCTGGCCGATTACGCCCGGGCGTTTCTCGCCGGCATCGACGACTTGGGTATCCGCAGCTTCGGCCTCTACGGCACTGCAACGGGAGCGCAACTGGCTCTCGCCATCGCACGGATGGCGCCCGAACGTGTCACGCGCCTCGTGCTCGACAACTGCGGGCTATTCACCGAAGAACAGGTAGCTGATTGGGAACCGCGGTACTTTCCGGACCTCAGCCCTCGTGCCGACGGCAGCCACATGGCTAAGGTATGGGACATTGCGCGACGGCAGTTCCTCTCGTTCCCCTGGTTCTCCGAGGCGCCTGAGCATCAACTGAATCGGCCACCCTCGCCGCTCGCGATCGTGCAATCGATGGCCAATCATTTCCTGCTTGCAACCCCGAGTTACGACCTCGCCTACCGCCTTGCATTCCACGCCGAAAACGCCACGAGTTTCGTAGGGCTGACCGTACCCACCGTATTCATCGACTGGGAAGGCTCTATCGTGCGGCGGGAGGCGCGGGCACTGATCGCGGAGGGTCTGCCCTCGTGTGTGACCGTTATGACCGCGGCATCAAGCATGGAGGCGCGATTCGACGCTGTAGCGGCCGCCTTCGCATGACCCGCAGAGTTCAGTAGCCTCGCTCGACATCGACGACGGACAGCATCTTCCCACCTGCAAGGTAGCGGCGAAGGTTTTCGCGCAGCACCCGGACGCTGGACTCCACCCCGAGATCAGAGTCTCCGGAAATGTGAGGGGTTAGCACGAGATTGGGCTGTGCCCACAGCGGGTTGTCTTTCGGCAACGGCTCCGGATCGACGACATCGAGCGCCGCGGCGGCGATCGTTCGACTTTTCAGAGCAGCGGTCAGATCCGCCGTTACAACAGTCTGCCCCCGGCCTACGTTGATGAAGAACGCGCTGCGTTTCATACGGGCGAACATGGCCGCATCGAACACGCCGCGGGTCTCGGCGGTCAGCGGCAAGGCGTTGACCACGACATCGGCCTGCCGGATCAGTGTCACGAGATCGCTTGAGGCTCCGACATATTCGATGTAGTCGGGCTTTGGCTGCGCCGTGGCGCGCGTTGCAATGACGCGCATGCCGAGTGCGTGGGCGCGTTTGGCGGTTTCACTGCCAATCCCACCCAGCCCAACAATCAGCATGGTCTTTCCCGCAATCACCGACATGGGCGCACGACTCGAGTCCTCAGCCCAGATCCGTTGCTCACGCAAGGGGATCCAGGCCTGCAGACCGCGCGATAGAGCAAAGGTGAAGGCGATCACGTGCTCGGCGATCACGGGCGCGGAAATCGCTCGCAGGTTGGTGACGACGATTTGCCGATCGCGCAGCAGGTCGGCGCGTGCCGCGCACGCTTCCACGCCTGCATAAACGGATTGCAGCCAGCGCAAGTCCTTTCCCGCGGCCAGCAGTCGCTCGTCGCAAATGAAGGCCGACCGACCGATCATGGCATCAGCCCCTGCCACCATGGTCACGGCCGAGGCAGGCGAGTTGGCGCCGACGAAGGTCACGCCGGGCGCTTGGTTCCGTAGTGCTTCGATGAGCCCCGGCACACCGGTATCGACGAGGATCTTCTGCGGTACACGCCACCGCACCTGCGACGACATGGGCGATGCCGCCTCGCGCAGACCGAACTCCGCCATCAGACGCTCGCCTTCACGGCTCGGTTGCTGCGCCATGACCGGGGCAGACGCCCACAGCAGCAGGGGCAATGCGAACCGTACAACAGTAGTAGACAGCGTCATGTCGCGTACTCGCAAGGCAAACACCGAGACACCTCGGACTCAGAGACGATAGCGCAGTTTGAGGAACAACTGATCCGCCGTGATGCGATCAAGCGCCCCGCGCCACAATTGACCCGCACCGCGTCGCTGCGAACCTTCCTCGAGGAATTCGCCCCCACGACCGTAGACGAGATACAGATCTGACAGAGGTGCGATCTCATAGCGGTAGCGCAACTGCAGACCGAACTGCGCGAGACTGAAGTCCTCGGGGGACGTAGCCAGGCGCTGCGGGTCGGGACCACCGGCCACCGAATATCCGGCACGACCCTCGGCATCGAGGCCCAGCCACTGAAACTTCAGGCGCAGCTCGTGTCGCGGTGCGGGGAACCAGTTACCCTCGAGCGATGCGGAATACTCGTTTCTACGGAACGTGCCGACTTCGCTGCCACCCGTCCAGATCAGCCACCCCTCGCTGTGATCGATACCGACCCGCAACGCGAGGTTCAGCGCATCGGTCGGGACCCATTTGGGCCCGAAGGTCAGCTCCCAAGCGGAGCCGCCCAATGACTCCCGTCGCAGATTGGCTTCGACGTCGAGCCGCCAGGGACCCGATTCCGCCTGTTTCCAATGGATCCACGCGCCGCCCCCATCACCGAGATGCAAATCACCGTTGCCACGCGTGATGCGATCATCGATCCCGGAAAACTCATGCCATGCGCCAAAGGTGAGCGAGTCGCCGTTGCGCAGATTGAGGCCGCGACGTAACTCGAGCCAACCGGGTAGGCCCTGCCCCTGCTGGTTCCAGAACGCTCCGCCCTTGATACCCCACTGGCTGGCGCTGAGCCAATGCCCCTCAGGATAGGAGCGACGGTAGAGCGTGGTGTCCGAGGTGATCCGGCGGACGTCTGCGCGCTCCTGATAGCCGAGATCGTTGACGTTGAAGTCGTCATCCAACCAGACGACCTCCACTTGCTGAGAGAGTGAACCGCCCGGCTGATACCGAAATGCGGCGGTCGCACCATAGCCGATCGAATCAATGCTGCCGTCGCGCAGATCTGAGCGCATGGCTCGCGCCTGAACCGCGACAGCTGAGCGCGGATACCAGTCGAGGTCGACGGCATTGACGAGCGCCTCACGATCACGCGTTGGCCGATCGACCCAAGTGCCGAGCCAGCCGAGCGCGAAATCCTCCGTACTGCGCCGCAAGCGCGTGGCCAGGAAGTCGCGCCCCTGCGCTTCGCTGCTGTCATCTTCAAGTGCAGCAAAAATGCCGTATTCGAGGGCGCCGGACTGGCCTGTATATTTGGCCGCTGCGAGCACATCGCTGGCACCGGCAACCCCTGCATCCGGTGCTGCACCGATGCGCCTTGTGTTGACGAGTCGACCGGACTCCGTAAAGCGCACATCGAAAAGTTGTTGGCCCTCGGTGAAGAATGGTCGCTTGTCGCCGAAGAACGTTTCCGTCGCCGAGAAATTCACGACAAGATCATCGCTCTCGACCTGACCGAAGTCAGGGTTCAAGGTCGCGGTAAGTTGGTTTGAGCCGTTCGGCTTCCAGAACACGTCGATACCGGCCCGTGCTCGAGTCCGATCCTCGAGTCGGTTGAGATCACCCGACGCGTAGGGAAAGAAGTCGAGCGCTTGACCTGAGTAGCGCGGCACCGTGACCGGCTGAAAGCCCTGTACAAACGTCGGGTTCAGCGCCTCGATCGCCGGAAAAGCGAAACGACGTGAGCGCGCTTTCATGAACACGGCACCGTAGACGCCAATCGTGCGCGGACCCTCGCCGGCTTGCCCCGACGGTGCAACCCACCACGGGATCATGACCTCGGCCGACCAGCCGGCGTCCGTTTCGTGTACCCCGTGCAGCCAGAACGCATCCCAGTCATACGAGATCTGCGTCTGGTTCAGCACGACCCCATCGCGCACGCTGCCGCTGATCGTCACCGTGAACTCGTAGGCCGTGCGACCCTCACCCTCGAAGTCGACAAGGAACACGAAGGGATCCGCGGGCAGGGGCTTGGCATCGCGGGGGGAGCGACCGCGCACCCGCAGCTCGCGCGGCACCGAGGTCTCCATGGCGAGGTACAGACCCTCGGGGCGCGCCAGTACACGCATCGTCGATCCGTGCTCAGCTTTGGCACCGGACAGCGGCTCCATGACACGGAAATCGTCGAAGCGCTCGGCCTTCTGCCACTCAAGCTCGTCCAGTCGCCCGTCCACGGTCATGCCACTCGCATGCGACGCGAGCGCCAAACCGGTCAGAAGCGCAAGCAAGAGGCGATGCATGACAGGTGAGTTACTGGGACAACGTGCGACGTGCATCAGCGATCACAGCCGGCAGGGCCGCGAGCAGCGTCTCGAAATCAGCCCAGCGACTCCGATGGTTGGCTGCTGCGACCCGGATGACCGTTCGGCCTCGCAGTACCGTACTGCTGCATACCGCAACGCCCATCTCCTGCAGGCGCAGCAATACTTCGCGTGTCAGCTGATCCTGCTGCTCGGGCGTAGTGCCTGCCGGTGTGACGCGCCAGCATGCAATGTTCAAAGATACGGGTGATGCGAGCGTTACGTCCGGCAAGGTGGCGACCTCCGCGCCGAAGCGGCGGGCCTGCGCAACGTTCTGCTCCATGATCGCCGCGATGCGCTCGGTGCCCTCAGCCTTCAGGGCCATCCATGCTTTCAACGCCTTGAAGTTGCGCGAAAGCTCGACACCCCGCTCGGCGAACACGAGTCCGCCCGCCAGCACGCCGCGCTCCTCGGTCTTGAGATAACTCGCCTGGGTCGCAAAGGTGTCGCGGTGTGCCTTCGCGTCGCGAACCAGCACGCATGCCACTTCGTAGGGCAAGTAGCCCCACTTGTGCAGGTCGAACGCCAAGGAGTCTGCGCGCGATTGACCGCGGAACATCGGTTGCAGCGTCGGCGAGAGAACGCCAAGCGAGCCGACGGCACCATCCACGTGGAACCAGAGGCCTTCCTCAATCGCGAGATCGGCGATGGCGTCCAGATCGTCAATCGCTCCGGTATTGATGGTGCCCGCAGTGCCGATCACACAGATCGGACGCAGACCTGCTGCCCGGTCGGCTGTGATCATGCGACGCATGGCGGCGACATCGACACGAAAGTCGTCACCGACCGGCACGGCGCGAAATGATTCTCGCCCCATTCCCATCAGTTCGAGACACTTGGTGACCCAGCTGTGAGTCTCAACCGAACCGTAAACGGTAAGCCGGGGCTGCCCCCACAAACCCTGCTGGCGCACGTCAAAGCCAGCACGCGCGTTGCGCCCGACGGCGAGGCCGATCACGTTGGCCATCGTGCCACCGCTCGCCATGATGCCGCTTGAACCGACCGGGAACCCCATGGCTTCGGCCAACCACTTGATGACCTGCAACTCGACCAGCGTGGCCGACTGATGCATGCCGACCGCATTCACGTTCATGCTGGCCGCGAGCATGTCGGCCATCATGCCGACAGGCGTGCCGTTGGATTTCATCCAGCCCCAGAAGCGCGGATGACGATTGCCCGCCGCGTAGGGCAGCACGTGTTGCAGGAACTCGGCATAGACCTGCTCGGCGCCCTGCGGCGTCCGCGGCAACGGCTCGCCCGAGAGCGCGGCTGCGACTTCGGCGGGCGGCGGTGTCCAGGGCGGCCGGTCGCGAAGCGTGGTCAGGTGATCGAGACTGTCATCGACCATGCGATGAGCCAGTGCTCTAAAGGCTTCCCAGTCCTGCGGGTCTAGACTGACATCGGCCTCTGCTGCGGCCGGGGTTCGTGGCGTCTCAGTGGTCATGTTGGCAGGCACCTCAAGAATAGGAACGAGCTTCGATCAGGCGGTTCGCGTCCGCGGCCTGAAGGGACACCCGTTTGGTCCGACCTGCGACCCACTGTGTTCCAATTTGCTTGAATCCGAACCTGTCGTGGAACGCGCGCGATGCAACGTTGGGAGGCTCGATATTGTACTCGCAGGTGATAGTGGTAAGACCGTTCACTCGTGCAAAGCGAAAGAGATCTTCATAGAGGCGTGTACCAAGTCCGCGACCCGAAAACTCACTACCCACGACCACGCGATCGACATACAGAAAACGACTCATCCGCGATGCGAACCAAATGTAATTGTCGTTCTCGTATGGCGCCCCATTGACGAGCGCGATGATAAACGCCTGAACTTGACCATTCAGGGTCATCACCTTCCTGTAAGCAGACAACTGCAGGAGCGTCTCGAGTCGCTGCCTATCCAGGTGGCTGGTGTCCCTCTCTGTCGCTGAATTGAGCGCGAGGATCTCAGGAAAGTCCGACTCAACGATGTCGCGAAGTTGCTCGATGATGCCTCCAGCTCACAACGAGTGGGTCACGGTGCCCACATCATCGGGCCATAGCGTTTTTAATGACAATCAACTTTTTCATGACCGCCATAATAGTTATTCTGGCCATCGCAGACCAGTAAGGTGACGCCTGTCTCGATTACCGTCACCATCGAACCCGCGCTCGGCATCGACTGCAAAACGACCTGCGATCGGCATGACAGGCGTGCCCGGTTACTCGAGGGCTATCACAATGAGAGAACGCGTTTACGCCACTGACCTGCCACCCGACACCTTGCTGTATCGGCTACGGCAAGCGGGCCATTTCACAGACTGCTTTACTACGGTGGTGCCCCGGGCGGTGACGCTGCCGCAACTCGTCGAGGCGTTCTATACCACCCCGCTATTCAATGCCGAGCGACTAGTGCTGCGGCTGCTACTTCGTCAGCGAACCACGGATCGTCAAGCGTACGAGCTCGCCCACGGCACGAGAACGGCGTTCGCGGTATGGCGCCTCGTGGAACGAACGGACCATGAGATTCTGCTGTCGGACGAGAGCGGCCGAACTTCATCGTGGCTCATGATCCGCGAGGACGCTGAAGGCACAAATCGAGCGACCCGCCTGCTCTTCGGATCAGCGATCAAACCGACTGCACAGAGCACCTCGGGAGCTCCTCAACTGAGCCCGATGTTCCGCGCCATACTGGGCTTGCACACCGTCTACTCCATCAAGTTACTGCAGGCTGCCGCAACGCGCCTGATGGACTAAAGGCCGCACGATCAAGAGTGCGGATGCGGCGCCGCCCTCAAACCCATCCACGCCTCCACTGCGCTGCATCCTTGAGTTCCCGCCAGCCAATGACACGTGCTCGCTTGGAATGCACCGCCTCGATCTCGACCGATACCACGGGCGAGCCCGGCGGTTCCGGCTCGATGACCTTCGTCACGAGGAAATGCTTCTCCTTGTTGCGCGGCGCGACTGCCGTCCACTTCGTGTGCAGCAGTTTCTTTGGGCTCAAGGCATTGGATGGCGTGTCTGTCATGCTTGATCCGCGCGCCTCAGCGCCGCGAGTCCCGCCGGACCCAACTTCTCAAGCGTCTCGAGGTTAGCGGCCGAGATGCTGCGGGTGTCACCGAAAGCGTCGACCGCCCGTGCAATGCTCTGCTCACGCAACAAGTGCAGCATCGGATAGGGCGAGCGATTGGTCGCATTGCCGATGTCATCCGGATCTGTTCCGGCGAACTGATACTGCGGATGGAAACTCGCGATCTGGATCTCACCTTCGAGACCCCACATTCGCAGCGCCTCGTCCGCGATCTCCAGGAAGTCGTTGAAGTCGTGAAAATCCTGCAGGACCTGCGGATGGACCAGCAAGGTCGTCTCGACCTCTTCGGGGGGCGAGGCCACGAGGTGCTGCAACTCCGTAGCGAGATCCTCCAGCAAGGCCTCTCGCGTCTCGGCTTCACTCGTCGCATAGCGGATGAGGCCCTTGAGCGCCGGTGCCGGTGCAAAAGGACAGAGCTTGAGTCCGATGACCACCCGCTCGACCCAAGCGCGCGTCTCGACGATGAACAGGTCGTCGGGGCTATTGAGCATCGGAGGCGATCAAGCGGATGTTGCGGAGCCTAGTCGAGAGGCGCTCCCCGGAATGGGCTGATTTGCTGGCTCCATGGTCGAAATAATATTCCTAAAAACAGTGACTTGGTACGCCTAAGACAGGCTTTATCAGCCAGGTTATTGGGCAATTGTGATGTCATGCATCGGGCGGCGGTCGAGCCCTCAAGTCTTCAAACCAACTTCTTAAGGATGCGACAGCCATGCGTCATGGCAGGAGAGTGTCGTTTGCCTGGCCTGAAGCTGTCGTTTTCTTGCCCGAAGCCATGGCCTGTAATCGGTGCCGCGCAATGGAGCGCAACACCATAGGTATCCACGATGAATCAGAATACGCAACGACAGACGGTCCCAGCCCGTACCGGGAAACCCGCGCATGGAGATACCCGCATGAAGATAAGCCTCCCAAATGGCATCGAGGCCTGGTTCGATGTCGACGACATCACCATACATGTCTGGGGTTCGAGCTGGACCGGCCGCGAGGTCGTCACGGTTTGCCAGGGCGAGCGCAAGGAGGTTATTTCCAGCAAGCGCAGTTGGCGGTTCAAGACACCTCACGCCTTCGAGCATAAGGGCCACAACTACCTCGTCGCGCTTGGCGTTGGGTTCGGCGGGGCGGGCGTCGAGTTGTACCGTGACGGCGTACTGATCGACTCCGACCAGATCAATACGACTGGCTTCCGCATTGATCCGGCCACCGGCAAGCTGGACTGGAAACACGCTCTCAAGAGCCTCGCCCTGCCTCTGGTTGTAGGACTCGCGGTTGGGATCGGCTTCGGCTACCTGGCCGGACTGGCATTCAAATGATCATCCGAATCGAATCGCTGGGCAGGAGCGACTGATGGACGTGTCGAGCGAGAAGGTACGCGAGGCGCGCATGGCACGCGGCTGGACCCAGCAGCAGCTTGCTGAAATCGCGAACTTGAGTTTGCGCACCGTGCAGCGGGTGGAGAATCAGTCAGTCGCCTCGCAGGAGACCATATCGGCGCTGAGTGCCGTACTGGAGATTCCGCGCACCGAACTCATGGCCCTGAACCCCGGTCAGCCCGGCTATGCCGCGGCCGAACGCGGCATGGGTCGGCTGCTGGCGGCCACTGCGCTGCTGGGTGCCGCACTGGGCTCCGGCATCACGGTGTTCCTCATGATCTGGTTTGACAGCGGCTGAGGGCGGAGGCTCAGCGCACACCCACTCCAACGTCGCCGGCGGCTTGCAGGTGACGTCGTAGACGATGCGGCTGATGACCTTGACCTCGATGAGGATAATTTTAGGAAAGCCGAGCGAGCAGTTGCACAATCTGCGTGCGCAGCACGGGCAGATCTCGCTGGAGCGTCTGCCAAACAACTTCCAGATCGACTTCGAAATAGTCGTGAATAATTCGGTTACGCATCCCGTACATGACATCCCAAGGTATTTCGGGCGAGCTGCTTTGCAAGTCCGAGTCCGCCACGCGCGCCTTGTTCGCTGCCTCTCCGACGATTTGTAGGGATCTAATCACAGCGTCCTGTGTGCGGGTGTCACGCTGGAACGCGGCAGCATCCATCCCGTCCACATACCCACTTGCACGATCGATCGCCTCGACGATGTGCTGAAGGTACCCCCGTACTCGCTCGGGATGCGCTCTAGTCATATGGGAACAGCTTCTTTAAGGATTCTTTCGCGCGACCCGCGCGGCAAGCACTTCGGCGTCAGCACATCCACCGATACCCCGAGTAGACGCTCCGCCTCGATCTGTAGCGCCGCCAGCGTGAACAGCGTTGTAGTAGGCGAGGGTTCGACCAAAAGATCGAGGTCGCTACCATCGCGATCCGCGCCATGAGCGACAGACCCAAAAATACGAGGTCGCGTGACGCCATGGCGGACAATGATCTCCCGCAGCGCTTCGCGGTTCGCTCGAAAGGCATCGGAGGGCTTCATGCGGCCGATTGTGCCAGATACCCGACGCAAGTGAACGGGGGCACGGAAACGATCGGAGTCACTCCCACTCAATCGTCGCGGGCGGCTTGCCAGTGATGTCGTAGACCACGCGGCTCACGCCCTTCACTTCGTTGACGATACGGCGCGAGCAGACATCGAGCAGCTCGTAAGGCAGATGCGCCCAGTGGGCCGTCATGAAATCGATGGTCTCGACCGCGCGCAGCGCGATCACCGGGTCGTGACGACGGCCGTCACCGGTGACGCCCACGCTCTTCACAGGCAGGAACACTGCGAACGCCTGGCTCGTCTTGTCGTACCAGCCGGCCTTGCGCAATTCTTCGATGAAGATGTGGTCGGCGAGACGCAGGGTGTCGGCCGCCGCCTCCGTGACTTCGCCCAAGATGCGCACGCCGAGGCCCGGACCCGGGAAGGGGTGCCGATAAACCATCTCGTGCGGCAAGCCGAGTTCGACGCCGATGCGACGCACTTCGTCCTTGAAGAGTTCGCGCAGCGGCTCGACGAGCTTCAACTTCATGTGCGCCGGCAGCCCGCCTACGTTGTGATGGCTCTTGATGACATGCGCCTTGCCGGTCTTGCTGCCGGCAGACTCGATGACGTCAGGATAGATGGTGCCCTGCGCGAGGAACTCGACGTGCTCGCCGACTGCTGCACGACCATCGCCCTCGCCCGCCAACTTCTTGGCTTCCTCATCGAACACCTCGACGAAGAGACGGCCGATGATCTTACGCTTGGCCTCGGGGTCGCTCACGCCCTTCAACTCACCGAAGAAGCGTTCGGCGGCATTCACGCGGATCACCCGCACGCCGAGGTTGCGGGCAAAGATATCCATGACGGCATCACCCTCGCGGTGACGCAGCAGACCGTGATCGACGAACACGCAGACGAGCTGATCACCGATGGCCTTGTGCAGCAGCGCCGCCACCACCGATGAATCGACACCGCCCGAGAGCCCGAGCAGCACGCGACCCTGCCCTACCTGCGCGCGCACGCGAGCGATGGCATCGTCGATGATATTGCCCGGGTTCCAACTCGCCGCGCAGCCGCAGATGTCGTGCAGGAAGCGCGCGTAGATCTGTGCGCCCTGCCGGGTATGCGTGACTTCGGGGTGGAACTGCAGGGCGTAGAAACGCCGCGTCTCATCCGCCATGCCGCCGATCGGCAGATCGGGCGTCGAAGAAATCACCTTGAACCCCGGCGGTAACTCCACCACGCGATCGCCATGGCTCATCCACACATCAAGCAGCCCGTGGCCCTGCTCGTTGACGCGATCCTCGATGCCCTGCAGCAACGCGGAGTGTCCGCGCCCGCGGATCTCGGCATAACCGAATTCATGCACCGCACCAGGCTCGACGCGACCGCCGAGCTGCGCAGCCATGGTCTGCATGCCGTAGCAGATGCCGAGCACGGGCACACCGAGGTTAAACACCGCCTCCGGCGCTGCAGGCGAACCCGCGACCGTCACCGACTCGGGACCGCCTGAGAGGATGATTCCCTTCGCGCCGAAAGCGCGGACGTCTGCTTCGCCCGCATCCCAAGGGTGGATCTCGCAGTACACACCGAGTTCGCGCACGCGGCGCGCGATGAGCTGCGTGTACTGTGAACCGAAGTCGAGGATCAGGATCCTGTCGGCGTGGATGTCGGCCGCGGCAGTGCCACTCATGAGATGCGGTAGTTCGGCGCTTCTTTGGTGATGCTCACATCGTGCACGTGCGACTCGCGCACGCCCGCCGTGGTGATGCGTACGAACTGCGGACGGCTGCGCATCTGCGTGATGTCATGGCTGCCCGTGTAGCCCATGGCTGCACGCAGACCACCGGCAAGCTGATGCAGGATGTGCAGGATGCTGCCCTTGTAGGGCACCCGGCCCTCGATGCCCTCGGGCACGAGTTTCTCGAGTTCGGTGGTGGTGTCCTGGAAGTAGCGATCGCTTGAGCCATGGCGCTCGGCCATCGCGCCGAGTGAGCCCATGCCGCGATAGCTCTTGAAGCTCGCGCCCTGAAAGAGTTCGACGTCGCCCGGAGATTCTTCGGTGCCGGCGAACAGACCGCCGATCATCACGCAGTGGGCCCCGGCCGCGAGCGCCTTGGCGATGTCACCCGAATAGCGAATGCCACCATCGGCGATCAACGGCACATCGGTGCCCGCGAGGCCCGCCGCGACATTCGAGATCGCAGTGATCTGCGGCACACCGACACCGGCGACGATGCGCGTAGTGCAGATCGAGCCTGGGCCGATACCGACCTTCACGCCATCGGCGCCCGCCTTGGCGAGCGTCTGCGCGGCCTCAGCCGTAACGATATTGCCCGCGATCACCTGCAAGTCGTTCCAGCGCTCCTTGATGCGCTCGACCATTTGGATGACACCGCGCGAGTGACCATGCGAGGTATCCACGACCACGACATCGACGCCCGCCTCGCGCAGCGCAATGACGCGATCGAGCGTGTCAGGGGACGTGCCAACGGCCGCGCCCACCCGCAGTCGTCCGCCCTCATCCTTGCAGGCGCGCGGGCGCTCGGTCGCCTTCTGAATATCCTTGACGGTAATCAGGCCTTTCAACTCGAAGCGATCGCCCACCACGATCACCTTCTCGATGCGGTGCTTGTGGAACAGCGCCAGAACCTCATCGCGCGGTGCGTTCTCGCGCACGGTGACGAGCCGCTCTTGCGGCGTCATCACGCTTGAGACGGGCGCATCGAGATGAGTCTCAAATCGCAAGTCGCGGCTCGTGACGATGCCGACGACCTGATTGCCGCGCACCACCGGCATGCCGGAGATGCCGCGCGCCTTGGTGAGTTCGAGAACCTGCCGGATGGTCGCATCGGGTGATACGGTGATCGGATCGAGCACGACGCCGCTTTCGAATTTTTTGACGCGATCGACCTCGCGTGCCTGCGCCTCGATGGTCATGCTCTTGTGGACGATGCCGATACCGCCCTCCTGGGCGATGGCGATGGCGAGCCGCGCCTCGGTGACGGTGTCCATGGCGGCCGAGACTACCGGCAGGTTGAGGCGGATGCGCCGCGTCAGCTGGGTCGACAGGTCGACTTCGCGCGGCAGAACGTCCGAGTACGCCGGGACCAAAAGCACGTCGTCGAAGGTGAGTGCTTCTTCGAGGATTCGCATGGAGGGGGCCGTCCAGAGAGGTTTGGACGGCGCATTCTACGCAGGGCGGCAAACCCGGTAAACTTGCAGGCCTCTTGGCACTTTACAGCCCACCCACCACCCGGACGACCGCGGCCCCGACCCGGGGGGAGCGGGACATCTACACCGTCGGGCGGCTCAACCGCGAGGTTCGCCAGCTCCTCGAGCACGGCATGCCGCAGCTGTGGGTCGAGGGTGAGGTCTCCAACTTCTCGCGACCCGCCTCCGGGCACTGGTATTTCAGCCTCAAGGACCAGGATGCGCAGGTCCGCTGCGCCATGTTCCGCGGCCGTAATGCGTTGCTGCGCTTTACCCCCACCAACGGCCAGCGGGTGCTCGCCCGAGTGCGGGTGGGCCTGTTCGAATCCCGGGGTGAGTACCAATTGCAGGTCGAGCACCTCGAGGACTCGGGGGTTGGTGCGCTGCGGCGCGAGTACGATCTGCTGCGTGCGAGGCTCGAGGCGGAGGGACTCTTCGCGCAGGCACTGAAACGACCCCTGCCGACCGCCCCTTCCTGCATCGGCGTAATCACCTCGCCGACCGGGGCCGCCATCCGCGACATTCTCAACATTCTTGCTCGACGCTTTCCGGCGGCGAGGGTGGTGATTTACCCGAGCGCCGTGCAGGGCAAAGAGGCGGTCGGCCAGTTGCTCGAAGCGGTCGCCACCGCCGCTGCCCGCGCCGAGTGCGAAGTGCTGATCATCGCCCGCGGCGGCGGTTCACTGGAGGACCTGTGGGCCTTCAACGACGAGCAACTCGCTCGAGCGCTGCGCGCGCTGCCAATGCCGGTCGTGAGCGGCATCGGCCACGAGATCGACTTCACCATCGCCGACTTCGTCGCCGACCTGCGCGCCCCCACGCCCTCGGGGGCCGCCGAGCTCGTCGTACCGGATGCCACGGCCTGGCGCACCAGCCTTGCACGACTCGCCGCACGCTTCGCGCAGTCGATGCAACGCCAGTTGCGCGACGATGCGGAGGCCTTGCGTGCACTCAACCGTCGCCTTGCGCTCGCCCACCCCGGCCAGCGGTTGCGGCAGGGCGCGCAGCGACTCGATGACCTCGAACAACGCCTCGGCAGCCAGATCCTGCTGCATCTGGCCGAGGCGCGTGGCCGACTGGCCCGTGCCAGCGCGGGCCTGACGCAGGTCTCGCCGGCGCGCGAGCTCGCGCGACAGGTGCAGCGGCACGCTGCGCTCGATGCGCGTCTGCGTCAGTCGTTACCGCGCCTGCTCACGCAGCGTCGGCAGGCTTTTGAGCTCGCCAAGCGCACGCTCGATGCGGTGAGCCCACTCGCCACGCTCGATCGCGGATTTGCCATCGTCACCCGTCGCAGCGATGGTCGGCTGATGCGCGACAGTGGCGAGTTGGTACGCGGCGAAACCATTGAAGCGCGCCTCGGGCGCGGTCGAGTGCGCGCGCAAGTCACCGATGTAGCCGAAGGGGAGTTCGAATCGTGAAGACTGCGCTGCTGATCGTTGTTGCCCTGCTGAGCGGCCTCGCCGATGCGATGCCGACCGACTGGCCGCGCGCCAGTGCGGTGCCGGGCGGCGTGGCGCTCATTGAACTCGAAGGCTCGAGCGACACGGCACCCACGGTCACCTTCGAGGGAGATCGGGTGATGGTCGTGCCGCGCGAGGGCGGCTGGCTCGCCATCGTCGGCATTCCTCTCGCCCGCGAGCCTGGAGCTGCCCTGCTCACCATCCAGCAAGGCGTGAACCGGCTCACGCGCGGGTTCACCGTGGCGGGCAAAACCTATCGCACGCAGGCGTTGAAAGTCGCGCCCAAGCATGTCGATTTGTCTGCCGAAGATGCCGCGCGCGTCGAGCGTGAGCAGCCGCACATCCGCGCAACCGTCGCCACCTTCAGTGCCGCAGCGCCCGCCACGATGCGCTTCATCTCGCCGGTCAAAGGGCCGCGTTCGAGCTCATTCGGGCTGCGGCGCGTGTTCAACAGCCAACCGCGCAATCCGCACTCGGGCATGGACATCGCCGCACCCATCGGCACACCCGTGGTGGCCCCGGCGCCCGGTCGAGTCATCGACACAGGCGACTATTTTTTCAATGGACAGTCGGTGTTCATCGACCATGGACAGGGTCTCGTCACGCTCTACTGTCACTTGAGTGCGATCAGCGTGACGCCGGGTACTGAGGTGAAAGCCGGGCAGAAAATCGGCGAGGTGGGCGCCACCGGTCGCGTCACGGGCCCCCATCTGCATTGGGGCGTGGCGCTCAATCGCGCTTTCGTCGACCCCGCCCTTTTTCTAGATTCGGCTTCGGGCGCCCCCTGAGGCGTACGAAGGGATTGGCATCCGTGCGGTACTCGACCGCCACGGGTGAGGCGAAGAGGTCGAACTCACGCCGAAACACATTGGCGAGGTAGCGCGTGTAGGACTCGGGCACATGAGCCGTTTGGTTACCGTGCACGATGATCCGCGGCGGATTGCGTCCGCCCTGGTGCGCATAGCGCAACTTGATGCGACGGCCACGAACCATCGGCGGTTGGTGCTGGGCGATGGCCCGTTCGAGAGTCTTGCTGAGTTTCGGCGTCGGGATCTCCGTCATCGCCGCGTCGTAGGCACGGATCGTTGCCGCGACCAACTCGCCCACTCCGGTGCCATGCCGCGCCGAGATGAAATGCACCGGCGCATACGGCACGAAGTCGAGCTTCAGTTCGAGCTGGCGACGAATCTCGTCGCGCTGCTCCATCGGAATGCCATCCCACTTGTTGACGGCGATCAGCAGCGCCCGACCACGCGCGAGAGCGAGACCGAGCACGCTCGCATCCTGCTCGCCGATGCTGTCGTGGGCATCGACCACGAAAATCACCACGTGTGCCGTATCGATGGCCATCGATACGGCACACGTGG
>Ga0209033_1000866_pt1 | contig 17606 bp, 14 predicted proteins | sample LauGreFa1BDMLBDN_2_FD_188218 | JGI IMG/M metagenome (GOLD analysis project Ga0209033, IMG submission 188218) | Freshwater lake microbial communities from Lake Michigan, USA - Fa13.BD.MLB.DN (SPAdes) (version 2) | ecosystem: Environmental > Aquatic > Freshwater > Lake | place: Lake Michigan, USA...
GTGAAAAAGCCCCGTGGCAAGCAAGTGCATTTGATGCGAAAGTTTTCGCCGAAATAGCGCCATTAGTTCAGACTCGTGTGCAGTTGTTACAAGATGTACCGAGCATGGTTGATTTCTTGTTTTGCGAATTGCCGACGATTGATGATGCGGCATTTGCCAAAGCGTTTGCGCCAGAGTGGGCGAGTGCGACACTGATCGAGATTCGCGATGCCTTCAAGAGATGCGAGTTCACACCCGATGCACTCAAAGCCGTAGTTGAAGCAGTAGGCGAAAAGCACTCGTTGAAATTGGGCAAGATGCAAGCGCCACTGCGGGTGGCTGTGACTGGGCGCAGTGTTGGTCCGCCATTGTTCGAGCCGATTGCGATGTTGGGTCGAGACGCAACACTCAAACGAATTGATGTCGCGCTCGCCAAAAAGGTTTAAGCGAGTTTTAATCAATGAAGTTGCGACGAGTTCTTCAGTCGCTTGGTGGAACTGTTTTAATTGCGACGGTTTACTTCTTCGTCTCGTTGTTGCAAGTGTGGAACACGGGGCGTAGTGCTGATCGCCAACCAGTTGATGCAATTGTCGTGCTCGGCGCTGCTCAATATGACGGTCGACCATCGCCACAACTGCAGGCTCGCCTCGACCACGCGCTCGAATTATGGAATCTCAACTTGGCTTCGTACATTGTGGTTACAGGCGGCAAACAAGAGGGTGATCGATTTACTGAGGCTGCTACAGCGCGCAAGTTTTTTGAGTCAAGCGGCGTGGCCAGCGACCTAATTTTTGAAGAAAATTCTGGCACGACAACTTATGCGTCGTTGGTGGCTGTTTCGCAAGTTGCTAATCAACTGAGTATTGATCGTGTGTTGATAGTGAGCGATCCGTTTCATCTTCTTCGCGCAAAATTAATCGCTAACGAAGTTGGTCTTAAGGCGAGTTCGTCATCGACACAGTCGAGTGTTATTCAGGGCGGCGATGCATTTAGGCACAATATTCAAGAGGCTGTGGGTGTTGCCATTGGTCGCATAGTTGGTTTTCAACGCGTTGATTCGTGGACTAATTAATTAGATATTTGCGATATCGTAAAACCGTCACTCTGGGGAGTGGTGTAACTGGCAACACAGCAGATTCTGGTTCTGTTATTCAGGGTTCGATTCCTTGCTCCCCAACGCCGCAGTTGTCAGTGCGTAGCACTGATAATTGCTTTGCTTCGCGTCGCGAGGTTTAGCGCGGAGCGCTTAACCTCGCTTTGTTGCTCGGCTGTGCCTCGCAACGCTTCGCGTTACTTTGGTTTGCGTTTAACTTTGCTTTTCGTCTTGGCGTTTTTTGGCTCTGGTATTCCGAGCACTAAGCAAATCGAGCGCTTGGCAATTAGAACCCAATCTTCGCGGTCTGGATGCACGCCGTCTAGTTCAATCAAGCCTTGGGCGTTAACCATGCCAGTGAGCCATGCCAAATACATTTCGGAATTAAAGTCGGGTCGTACCCAACCTTTTTCTTGTGCGTATCTAATTGGCTCGCCACCAACTTTGTTTGCAATCAACTGACTTTTAGCGATGGCTTTTGCCAAACTTTTTCGAGATTGGGCGCTTCCGAGAACATTTATCCGAACTGAGCGGATTGATTGTCGTTCATTCGAGAACATTTGTTCAAGAAATCTGTGAGCGACTGCCGTGAAATCAGACTTTGATTTGCATCCATGTACTGATTCGGAAAAGTCAGTCGAGATTTTGCGCAGATCTTGAACGAAGCGGGCAGCTTGTGCGGCTTCAATCAAGCCCTCTCGGCTGCCAAAAAAGTGATAGATAGAAGGTGCGGTCGTCTTTGTATCGGCACAAATTTGGCGAATATTTACCGCGGCTTCGCCACCTTTGTCAATTGCTTTGACCGCAGATGCCAAAATTCGGTCTCTAGTGGTTTGCTTGTTTAACACCTAATAAACCCTATCTCATGAAGAAATTCGTCGTGTTTCGAGAACGTTTCGTGAGACGAATTGGAGATTTTGTAACGGCGTTATAGCGTGGTATAACAATGTTATTTCATGGCCTGCTTCGTTTCTTTCGTGGCGGCGGCATGCGCCCGATTGCGGCTGTTGCACTATTCGCAACTCTTTTTGTCGCGATACCTGATCGCAACTTGACACTTCAAGATGCACTAGGTGCTTCGGTTCCTTCGACACCTTCTTTGGGCGGTTGTAATGTCAATAATTCAGATGCTTCAATGAGTGTGTCGCAGACATCAGATGGCGGATCGCCAATCACTAATTACGAATACCACATTGCAACTTCCAGACCGGCTTCACAGCCGACAGTATGGACTCCGTTCAATCCCGCGCAAACATCTTCACCTCTTAGGTGGGACATGCGCGCCCTTGGATACTCAACTGGGACTTATCGGTGGTATGTGCGCGCCATCAACGCAATTGGACCATCGACAGGTAGTTGGTTAGCTAACAGTGATTCATCATGTGGCGTAACGGTTACGGCGTCGGCTCCTGGTGCACCCACGTCGTTATCGGCAACAGCAGGCAGTGGTTCTGCATCAATTTCATTTACTGCCGGTTCGTCGAATGGTGCAAGCATCACTAACTATTCGTATTCAACAAATGGCACTTCTTACACGGAATTAAGTCCTGTCGACGCGTCGTCTCCCGTCACGATCCCTGGTCTCACAGGCGGCACTTCGTACACGATTTATCTGAAGGCAATTAACTCGGCGGGTACCTCCAGCGCCTCATCGTCTGTGAGTGTTACTCCGCTGGCAGCTGCCCCAACAGTGTCAAGTGTTTCGGGCACGTCGGGCACCGCGGCTGGCGGTACGTCAATCACGATCACGGGAACAAACTTTTTGTCGGGTGCAACTGTGACGGTCGGCGGTGCTACATGCACGAGTGTGACTGTGGTGTCTGCAACATCGATCACATGTACGACGCCTGCAGGTACTGCGGGTGCGCAAAACGTTGTAGTCACTAATACCGATGCGCAATCGGCAACGCTCAGTAACGGGTTCACATATATTGCAGCGCCGTCTGCGCCCGCTACGCCAGACTTAGCAGACGCTTCTGACTCTGGTTCGTCAAACTCTGACAACATTACGTCAGATAACACACCGACTATTTCGGTCGGTAGTGCAACCGACGGCAACACGGTGACGGTGACTGCTACGAAGGCTGGCTCAACGTCGGTGACGTGTACTTTTACGGCAACTGCGCAGTCGAGTTGTGATCTAGGAACACTTGCTGATGGCGTGTGGTCGATTACTTCAAAACAAACTAATAGCGGTATTGATTCGGCTGCGTCGAGTGCATTGAGTCTGACTATTGATACGACGAGGCCAACAGTTTCGTCATTTTCTTCAACGACGGCTAACGGATCATATGTTGTTGGTACCGCGATCAATATCACAGCAACGATGAGCGAGGCCGTTGCTGATGGTGCATCAATCACCGTCACGCTTGATACGGGTGACACGGTGGTGTTGACGAAAGCGACATCTACGACGCTGACTGGTACGTATACGGTCGGTACGGGAGATACAAGTAGCGACTTGAACGTCAGTTCTTATGTATTGACAAGTGCGCCTGCTGATAGTGCGGGCAATGTAATGACATCTACGACATTGCCAACTGGTGCCAACAACATCGCTGGCGCACAAGCAATTGTCATTGATACAACTGCACCTACATTGAGTTCGGCAACAGCAAACACTGCCGGCACGCAAGTAACTCTTACATTCAATGAATCGATCAATGCGACTACTGCTGTTGCTGGCGACTTCGCCGTTTCGGTTGGCGCAACATCAATAACGGTGAGCTCGATTTCGGTGAGTGGGTCGACAGTGATTTTGACACTTGGAACACCGGCCGTTATTGGAGACGTCATCTCGGTTGTATATACGGCGCCAACTCCAAATACGGCGACATCTAATTCGGCAATACAAGACACTGGTGGCAATGACGCAGCCGGTTTCACGACAACTGCAGTTGTGCCTGCAGCAACGACAACAACTACAACTGCGCCAGCACCATCGGGTGGTGGCGGGGGTAGTCCCGAATCGGTGACGACTACAACGACAACGACTACAACGACGACAACCACCACAACGGCCGTGCCGACAACAACAACTGTGGCGCCAGTTCCTGCGACGACTTCAACTACGACCGCTAAGCGACGCACGACAACTACGACCGCTCCGCTTCGTTCGCCGAGCACGTCGACATCAACAAGCACTTCGTCCACAACTTCGACAGTCGTCAGAATAACGACAACAACTGTATTTAGGCCCCTAGAGCCCCTCGCACCTGTCACAACTTTGCCTAAGTCGACGACGACGGTTGCCCCGTTGAAGTATCCGCCGAAAGATCTCAAAAATGATTTGTTGGTAACTGCTTCGGCCGCCGAGGCAAGACTTGCCGCCGCGCTTCAGAGCCAGGCGGGGTCAATAGAAGAGGTCAAGTCTGCGACTCTTGATGTGGCCAAGACAAAACTTGAGTTACTTGACCCGAAGTCGGCAATTGTCGTTGCGATCAAGAATGCCGAAAATAGGGTGACGACTCTCGAAAAATCTGGTGCGTCAGCGGCACAGTTGCAGGCTGCTGAAACCCTCGTCGAAGAACTCTTGATGGCTCTCGCCGAGATGAAGTCAATTTCAGTCGAGAAGATTCTCGAAGCAAAAGCCAACCTCGATGCGGTGCTCGGCGACTCGCGCGCGACATCGGTCGAGGTCGCGGCGGCCAAAGCAGGGTTCACCGATGCGCGAACGCCCTCGTTCGAAGAGGCAAAAGAATCCGTTGGTGAAGGCTCTTCTACCGAACCGTCGCCTGTGATCATCGACGGCGTCGTTGATACACCGGGTGGCAATCAAGCAGTCGCGTTCGACGGTACTCAACCGTTGAACCTGACGGTGTCGCGTGTAAACCAGACCAGCATTCAGATGCAAGGCGACGACGGATTCAAACTTGCAATCGCCGCTGTTGATCGCAACGGTGTGCCGTTTCAACTTAACTCGCGTGGCGCGGTGATTGTTAAGCACGGCAACTTCATTGCGGTTTCTGGTGAAGGATTGGCACCGAACACGATCGCAACCACCTGGCTGTTTTCGTCGCCGAGAGTGCTTGGTGACCTGAATATTGATGGAGAAGGGCGATTCTTTGCCGAGTTCAGAGTCGACGAAGATGTTCGAATTGGTGATCACGTGGCACAAGTCAACGGTCTCAGCAAGGATGGCGCAAAACGATCGGTGAACATCGATGTCGAGATTCTGCCGAACCTCGGACCACCGCCTTATGACCCGTTGAGTGAACCACGAAATGTTTTAGATCTCACCGCGTCGGCATTGGTGTTGCTGGCCGCGCTGGGGGCAAATGCTGCACGCCGTCGCGAGCGCGAAGAAGAGCAAGATGAAGATCGCGGTAGTGCCGATGTCGCAGATGTGACGGTTAAATTCGGTTCGTCCAAAGTTGATGTCGGAATTGATCGCATCAAACCACCGCGAATCAAATTGGTTGATCACTTGTTCTTTAACGCGCCGCGGTGGACAACTCAAGTGTCGCCGATGCTGGCTCGAGTGATTGCCGACGCAAGCTATTTGCGGTCACTAGTGGGTGCGCTTTGGTTTATTGCGCCAATTTTTGGAATTGTTGCAGGCGTAGCTGCGGCGATAGATACTTCGTCAGACGTAGTGATGCCGTCATTGACAATCTGTTTGGTGCTGATGACCATCGGCGTTTTTGATGCGACCGCCGGGTTCGTCGCATTCGGTGCTTTCGCGATCGTCGTCGCATTTGGCGGAGGAGTTAGTTCAAGCGATTCGATTCGTGGGTTGCTTGGTCTTGCCGTGTTCATGTTTGCTGTGCCGCTTGCAGCGTCAGCAATGAGACCGTTTAGACGGCTTGACAAAGATAGTGATGACATCTGGAACCGAGCAGTCGATGTCGTGCTGATCGCGTTGTTCGGTGCCTGGGCGGCGGGCGCGATGTTTTCTGCGTTGCCTGCACTTACAGGTTTCAAACCAGAATATTCTGACGAAGTAAACGCTGTGCGAATTGTTGCGCTGATTGCGCTCGTGGTGCGGTGGCTGCTTGAAAACGCCGCCCGTGTCGCCACGCCGATCAGGCTTTCAGAAATTGAAAACGACGATCTGCCGGCGCCGTCGAACAGTCAACAAATCATTTCGTCAATCTTGCGGTCTTTTGTGTTCGTCTTTGTCGCCGTTGTGTTCATCGGTAACAACTGGGCGTTGTGGCTTGGTGGTGTTCTTTATCTCGTGCCAAAACTCGTCGGTCTTGTGAGCGACAAACTGCCTGACTTGAAACCGGTGCACAGATACTTGCCGCGCGGCATTTTCAAAGTTGTGTTGATGCTGTTCGTTGCTAAATGGTGGGGAGGTTTAGTCGCCGCACAAGTCGATAACCCCGCCGACATGATCAAATTCGGTTTCGTGTTGTTGGGTATACCTGGTCTTGCACTCGGCGCTGTCGGCTGGTTCGCGCGTTCGAGCCGACCATGGCCTTCAACTATCGTCACCAAACTGCTCGGCACAGCGCTGCTAATAATTGGCGTTCTAGTTGTGCTCAACATTTGGTTGGCAATCTGATTCGACAGATAGCGTGAGGGGGCTACTTGCTCCCATCGTCTAGCGGCCTAGGACACCACCCTCTCAAGGTGGCGGCACGGGTTCAAATCCCGTTGGGAGTGCCAATGAAAAAACTTGCTTTAACAACGCTGTTGCTCGTCATCGTTTCGTGTGGCGGCAGTGACTCAAGCTCAGACGCACCCGTCGATGCTGATTTTGTCGCCCCGACAGGTACTGCCGGCGAGATTGCCAAAGTTGTTTGCGAACCGCTGTCATCGCTTTGGCAAAAGTCCGGTTCAGAAAATAAAGAGTCATGGCAGTGCAAGCGTGACAATAAGCAAGTTGATTTTGATATTTACGTTAGCGAAGAAGAAAAACAGCGAGTTAGCGACGAGGCGCTTGCGCTGCTTGGCACAGCTGGCAGTGAGCAAACTTGGGCCGACACGCCAATTTTGTGTGGCAACAAATGGACAATGGGTGTCGCCGATCTCAAGACGCGCGATGCACTGATCGCCGATCTCAACTCGGCTGGTGTCGACGCTGCAACCTGTTAAGAATTTAGATTGATCAGTTTCAGTTTTTCGTAATCGGTTGGTTCGTTATAGACGAATGCTGAAAGTCGAACGTAGGTTGCGTCGCCTGGTGGCACAATCACTGTTTCAGTTTTTAGTTCTTGGCTAATTTTTAGCGTGAGTGCATCGCATTCAGGCTTTGTTAACTGCTTTTTCAGCGGAAGTTGAACTAGGCGCATCCACGGGCAAGAAATTTCGGTTGGTACGACTTGCTCGGTGCCCCAGTGGGTTTGCAACATTTCTGCGGCTTCGTTTACAACGCGGCGATTGTGATCGTCAAGTTGATTGGCGCGAAGTGACTCATGAAACCTGATTGCGTGCGGTGTCGCAAGATAACTCGAATAGTCGTCGGTGCCTTGAGACAAAAACGATTTCGGAAACCCTGCTTCGAAGTCCCATGAAGGTGCGAGCGGCATCATTTGGCTCGCAATTTCACTCGTGCGACAAACAAGACCGGCGGAGGCGCGCGGAGCGCATATCCATTTATGAAAGTTGCCGACCCAAACATCAAAGTCTGCGGGCAATGCGGGCGTCAACATGCCGGGCGCGTGTGCGGCATCGATCACGACACGAGCATTCGGCGAGACACGGCGAATTGTGCGCACGATTTGATCGACGGGCAATAGCAGTGCAGTCTCAGATGTGATTTGGTCGAGTACAACGAGAGTAGTTTCATTTGTTAGAGCAGCAAAGACACTGTCGGCAATGTCTTCTGCAGTCTGCGCGCCACTTGCGAAATCAACTTCGGCGATGCGCAATGTGCTTTGGGTGCGGCGGGCGATTTCAGCCAGTCCATTTAACACGCCGCCGTAGCCGAGGCTGGTGGCGACGATTTGTGATCGCGGCTTTGTTACTAGTGCACTCGCGGCAGTGATCACGCCTTGCGATGCATTCGGCACGAACGCGAATAGTTCTGGGGTTGTACCGAGCCATTCGGCAACAAATGTACGCGCCTCGTCGTGCAACTTGGGCAGTGTTGTGCGAAAAAACAGATTCGGATTACTTTCTTCGAGCACTTGAAACTCGCGCTGAGCCTGAGCGACGATTTTTGGCACGGCGCCAAATGATCCGTGATTTAGATGAACAATTTGCGGGTCAAGACTGAACTGTTCACGATATTTATTCACCTCGCAGATGCTAATTGCTCGGGCTAATCGTTCTTTGCGACTGAAGTAGTCTTGATTGTGAAGGAGCAACATGGAAATCAATAATGCGTTTGAGGTGAAAGCGCCGATAGATGTTGCATGGGCGACGCTGACAGATTTGGCACGAATCGCGCCGTGCTTGCCTGGCGCAACATTGACGAGCATCGAAGGCGACATTTATAAGGGACACGTAACCGTCAAAGTCGGGCCGATCGTGGCCAAGTTTGGTGGTCAGGCAATCTTTCAAGAGCGCAATGATGTTGCACATCGCGCGGTGTTGAAAGGCGAGGGCCGTGATTCAACTGGCAAGGGCAATGCTTCGGCGATTATCACTGCGCAACTCGAAAGTGTTGATGCCAACACGACGCGTTGCACGGTTAATACAGACCTCACGATTACAGGCAAGATTGCTCAGTTTGGTCGTGGTGCACTTGCCGATGTCAGCGACAAGTTACTGAAGCAGTTTGTTGTCAACCTTGAGTCGACTGTGTTGGCACAAGAACTTTCGAACACGACTGGCAATGTTGCGTCGGGCTCTGATGATAAGAGCGCAGCGCCTGCTAGTGCGCCGGGTGCAACAGCTGCGCCGGGTGCGACGGTCGAGAACGCGCCGCTTAATTTGTTGGGCTCAACTGGTTTGTCGCTCGCGTTGCCAATTCTTAAACGTGCTTTGCCAGTTATCGTCGCCATCGCGGCAATCGTCTGGTTCGTCTCTCGCTAAAGAGCACGAAAGCCGAAATTTATTTCGGTAGGTGGGCGAGGGTGGCGGCGTGGAGAAGTGAGTTTGACGTGACAAGTGAGTTGGCGCGCCAGTTGGTTTCGCCGAGGCGATCGGTGCACATACCGCCAGCCTGTTGAACAATCGGCACAAGGGCGGCAATATCATAAGGCGCGAGACCAATTGAGTCGATCGCAACATCAACCGCACCCTGAGCGACAAGCATGTGTTGCCAAAAATCTCCATAGCCACGCACACGAGAAACACTTCGTTGCAGTTTTTCTAACCGACCATCAGGGTCGACATCATGCCAATACTTATTAACGGTGATACTCAGGCTTGCTCGTCGCAATTCGGCAATTTCACTGACACGAATTTTGGCTCCGTTAAAAAATGCGTCGCCCGCAACGTGAGCCCACCATCGCATGCGCATCGCCGGCGCAGAAACAACACCGAGCACCGGCACATTGTCGTAAACGAGCGCGATCAGTGACGCCCAAACTGGCACACCGCGCACAAAGTTGCTCGTGCCATCAATCGGATCAGTGACCCACTGAAACCTCGCATCAGCGGGACCAACGATGCCGTGCTCTTCACCGTAAACGCTGTGCTCCGGTCGCTCGGCCCGCAAAATATCTGTGATTGCTGTTTCGGTTGCGCGATCAATTTCTGTGACTTCACTCTTGTCGGCTTTGCGCATTACCGAAAAACCTCGCGAAGTGAAACCGGCAAGGCTCACAGCATCGGCTGCATCTGCAACTCGCAACGCGAGCAACAACTCGCCGTCAAGTAACGCTTTGTCTAACAATTTTTGACAGTTGCTAAGTCGGCAAGGGTGACAGCCAGCGACTCGGCATCAAGTCCAAGTTGCTTGAGAATTGCCGCGGGCTTGCCCTGAGGCGTAAATTTCGTCGGCAGACCCAGCACTTCAACGCGTGGATGAACCGAACCCTGTGCGTTTGTCACCAAATCGGCAAGCATCATGCCGACACCGCCATCGCGAATGCCATCTTCAATAGTTACAACTACGCAGTGTCGAGCCGCGTCAGCAATCATCAATTCGTCGGCGGGCACGCAACTGCGAACGTCGTAAAGAGTTATCTCAATGCCGCGACTGGCAAGCGCATCAACTGCACTTTCGGCAGCAGCAACCATTTTGCCGATTGCTAAAACGCAAACATTGGGCACCGAAGAGTTGCGCAATTTGCGTGCGTGCAAGCCCGAGCCGACTTCGCGCTCGCCAACTGAGCGCGCCAAGCCTTTCGGATATCGAATTGCAACAGGCCCCGAGTCAGCGAGTGAAATCGCGTCTTCAAGCATCTGTGCAAGATCTTGTGCGCTCGACGGTGCGAGCAACCGCATGCCCGGCACTTTTGACAACAGCGCCATATCGAAAATGCCGTTATGGCTCGGACCATCGTCACCAGTGATGCCGGCACGATCAAGGCAAAACACAACTGGCAAGCGGTGAAGTGCAACGTCGTAAACAATTTGATCCCATGCGCGATTTAAGAAAGTCGAATACAAAGCAACAACTGGTCGCAAGCCACCCATCGCCATGCCAGCCGCCGCAGTAACTGCATGCTGTTCGGCAATGCCGACATCGATGAATCGTTCTGGAAACCGCGCTTGAAACGGCAACAACCCAGTTGGCCCTGGCATCGCTGCAGTGATCGCCATGATTCGCGAATCTTGTTCGGCGATTTTAATAATCGAATCTGCGAATGCTTGCGTGTAACCGGTCGGCACCGATTTTGGTGGACCAATGACGGGGTCAAACACTGGAGCGTCGTGGAGATTTTTTTCGTCGTCGTCTTCGGCAGGTGGGTAGCCACGACCTTTTTGGGTGATCACATGAATAACAAGCGGACCTTCTTCGACTCGTTGCGACGCTGAGCGCAATGCATATTCGAGTGCTTCTTGATTGTGGCCGTCGATTGGGCCGATATAGCGCACGCCGAGTGCTTCGAAAAATGCAGTCGGTTGCAAATATTCGCGAATGCCGGCTTTGAATGCTTCGATGCCGCGCTCGGCTTGCGGGCCGACGACGGGTAAGTCATACAAAAACTTTTCAAGTTTGCGTTGACGACGAACATAAACGGGGTTGAGTCTGATGTCGGTGAGTGCTCGCGAGAGCATCTTCGTGAGTTTGTCTTGTGGGCGCGCCAACTCACCGGTTTCGTCGAGAGCGCTCGGCGCAGTGTTCAAAGTTTGCGGGCTCGTGACATTTGAAATCGTCGGTGCATACGAGCGACCGTTGTCGTTGAGCACGATAATCACACGGCGCTTTGAGTGTCCAAGATTGTTCAACGCCTCGTATGCCATGCCACCAGTCAGTGATCCATCACCAATAACGGCGACGATATGGCGGTGATCAGGATTCGAATTTTGATCGCGCGCAACTGCTAGTCCGTATGCATAACTCAAAACTGTTGAGGCGTGACTGTTTTCGATGAAGTCGTGAATGCTTTCTTCGCGGCTCGGATAGCCAGAGATGCCACCAGCTTGGCGCAAGTTGGCAAAACCACCACGGCGACCGGTAACAATTTTGTGCACGTACGCCTGATGGCCCGTGTCCCACAAAATCGCATCGCGTGGCGACTCGAAAACTCTATGAAGTGCAAGCGTCAGTTCGACCGCACCAAGGTTTGAGCCAAGGTGGCCGCTGTTTTTTGCAACCGATTCGACGATGAAGTCACGAATTTCGCCTGATAACTCTGCGAGTTGTTCGTAGCTCAACTTCGCGAGATCGCTCGGTTGGCGAATGTCTGAAAGCGCCATAGCGCCTACAACGCTAGCCCCGCGCGCTGGGATGGTTCTTAGTGAGTTTGGTTACGAGTCGCCGATGATTCCAGTAATGGAATTCGGTGCCAATGAAATATGCCACAACGTAGGCGAGAATTCCGCCGACGCCGTCGATCCAAAAATGATTGCCCGTCACGACGATACAAAAAAGCGTGATTGCGGGGTAGATCAAAAGCGCAAGCCGCATCCAGATTTTGCGAGCAATCGGCCACAAGGCAAAAGCGCACCAAGTTGCCCAACCAATGTGAAGCGATGGCATCGCGGCGTATTGATTAGAAAACTTACTGCCTGCACCGCTATCGAATGCCCACGGTCCGCCGTATTCCTTGATTGTGTCGACAAAGCCAAAATTTTCGGCGCCGTTAAAGTTTCGATATTCACTTTCGATGCATGCAGCGCCGTAGCCCTCGTCGGGGCATGGTGCGTCGAGCAGTCTTGGCGGCATCAACGGGAAGAGTGAGAAGCCGATGATTGCGAGCGCAGTCATAACGGCGAGTGTGTTTCTCCATTGACCAAAAACACTTGGTCGAAGTTTGTACAGCGCGACGAAAACACCGAGCGTGACAAAAAAATGCGCAGTGCCATAAAACACGTTCATCGTTTTGATGAGCCATATATGTGGCAAGACCCAATCTTGCAAAGTTTCTTCGTGATAAAGACCGATCCAACGTTCAAATCGAATAACTCGAATCGCATTTGTGAATGCGTGATTCGGCACCGAAAGACCTTGAACGAGTGTCGAGCCGAACTGATTGCGAATCAGCGTATAAACCGAATAAAAAACGCCGAAAATTAGAACTTCTTTCCACCAGATCATGCGATGTTCGAAGTCGATAGGCAGTGTGGGGCGACGCCTAACTTTATTCACAAACAAATATTACGACTTACGGCAAGGCGCCCTGAGACCTGAGACGCCTAGGCTATGTGCATGTCAAAAATTCAAACAGTCGAACCACTTGTAGCGCCCGATGTTTTAGAGCGAGTTTTAGCCAAAGGTCGAAGCACGGGGGCCGAGTTTTCTGAGATCTATATAGAGGACAAACGCTCGACATCGGCAGGCCTTGATGACGGCAAAGTTGAGCAAGTCACCTCGGGTCGCGATCGCGGCGCAGGCATTCGTGTTGTTTCTGGTGAGACCACTGGTTTTGCTCATACTTCAGATTTGTCAGAGCGTGGTTTGTTGGCTGCTGCTGAGGCCGCCGCACTTGCCGCAAAACAGGGCGGTGGCGGTGTGCATAAAGTGCAACTCGGTGATGTGTTGCGCCATTCGGTGAACACAGTCAAACTTTCACCCGACGCAGTTGAAAAGTCGCGCAAAGTCGAACTTCTCAAGCGCGTTGATGCAGCAGCGCGCGCGGTTAACGCTTCGATCGTGCAAGTATCGGCAGGTTACGGAGATTCACGCAAGCGAATTTTGATTGCTAATAGCAACGGAGTTCTTAGTGCCGACGAACAAGTTCGCACACTTCTGCGCGTCAGCGTTGTCGCAACTGGCGATGGCGGCATGCAAACTGGCTACGACTCGCTTGGTCACACGATTGGTTTCGAAATGTTCGACGAAAACGATGTCGAAGAGTTGGCGATTCGCGCGGCAAAGCAGGCAGTGACAAAACTTTCTGCTCGCCCAGCACCATCGGGTGCGATGCCAGTTGTTATCAAACGTGGCAGTGGGGGTGTTTTGTTTCACGAAGCGTGTGGTCACGGTCTTGAAGCCGACCTCGTTGGCAAAAGTGCGAGTGTTTATCGCGGCAAGATGGGCGAACTTGTTGCATCACCGCTCGTCACACTCGTTGACGACGGCACGATGACTGCAGAGTGGGGCGCTATCGGTATCGACGACGAAGGACATCCGTCGCAACGCAACACTTTGATCAAAGATGGCGTGCTCACCGACTATATGTGGGACTACTTGCGTGCGCGCAAAGAAGGTCGCGCGCAAAGTGGCAACGGTCGGCGCCAGAGTTATCAACACTTGCCGATGGTGCGAATGACAAACACTTTTGTGCTCAACGGCAAAGAAGAACCTGATGACATTATTCGCGACACTAAGCATGGTGTCTACATCGCCAAACTCGGCGGTGGTCAAGTCGACACAGCAAGCGGCGACTTTGTTTTCGGTATGACCGAGGCTTACTTGATCGAGAACGGTGAAATCACCGAGCCGTTGCGCGAAGGCAACTTGATTGGCAACGGTCCAGAAGTTTTGAAAGACATCGACTTGCTTGGCAACGACTTTGCGATGGGCAACCCTGGCACTTGTGGCAAAGATGGCCAAGGTGTGCCAGTAGGTGATGGTCAACCAACATTGCGCGTGCGATCGCTAACAATTGGTGGCACCGCGGCATGAGTGTTGGTGTGCCAGAGTTGCAATCTCTCGCAGACTCGGTAGTTGAACAAGCCAAACCAGGCGAACAGATTGAGGCGTATGTTTCGCGTGGCGGCGAAACTTCGGTGCGCGTCTACGAAGGCGAACTCGAGCACTTTGTTTCGGCACAAAGTGAAGGCGTTGGCATTCGAATCATCAAAGATGGTCGCACTGGGTTTGCTTATGCAGGCACGCTTGAGCCTTCGGCGATCGCCGAAGTTCTCGCTGAGGCACGCGACAACATTCAGTTCGGCACCGTCGATCAGTGGGCAGGGCTTGCCGAACCTGATGGTGTGGCGCAAATACCGCAAAAGTTTTGGGACGAAGAACTCGCCAATTACCCAACCGACAAAAAAATTGAAATCACCAAAGAGTTAGAAAAACTCACGCTTGCTGCTGATGCACGCGTGCGCTCAGAACAATCAAATTATGAAGATGGTTGGGCAGAAACTGCTGTCTCGACAACGACAGGCATTCGTGAAAGTGGTCGTGGCAACTCGTGTTATGTCTCGGTGGCGACTTTGGCCGATGATGGCGACGAAGCGCAGACGGGTTTTGGTTTTTCGGTTGGCGACTCGCCAAAAGAATTCGACCTCAATAAAGCAGCACGCGAAGCCGCAGATCGAGCAACTCGATTGCTCGGCGCAACTAAGCCTGCAAGCAAGAGCGTGACGATTGTTTTAGACCCATACGTAACTTCGCAATTTGTCAGCATTTTGTCGAGCGCCTTGAATGGTGAAAACTTGGCGAAAGGACGCAGTTTGTTTCGCGATCGATTGAACGAACAAGTTGCAGACCCGCGATTTACTTTGGTTGATGACCCAACTAATCCGTTGGCATATACCGCGACAGACATTGACGGCGAAGGTTTGGCAGCGCGACGAAATATCTTGATCGAAAATGGCGTACTCAAAAAATTTGTGCACTCGAGTTATAGCGCTCGTCGCATGAACACCAAAAGCACGGGCAATGCGACCCGTGGTGGTTTCATGGGCGGACCGGGTGTCGGGTGTTTGGCGATGCAAGTTCAACCAGGCAACAAAACACAGGCCGAGTTGATTTCTGCAATCGACGACGGCGTTTTGATTCAAGATGTTTCTGGCATGCACAGCGGTGTGAACACGATCTCGGGCGACTTTTCAACTGGCGCATCAGGCATCGTGATTAAAAACGGCACTCTCGGCGCGCCGATTCGTGAATTTACAATCGCGTCAACGCTGCAAAAAATGCTGCTCAATATCGTTGACCTTGGCAACGACATTGACTGGTTGCCGATGCGTGCAGTTGGTCTTTCTTTGGTGATCAGCGACGTAATGATGAGCGGTTCATAACCAGCATGTCAATATTGCACGCCATCGTGCTTGGCATTGTGCAAGGTCTAACCGAATTTCTACCAATTTCATCGAGCGGACACTTAGAAATTGTGCCGTGGCTATTTAACTGGAATGACTACGACTCGCAAGCAACTGCCAAGGCATTTGACACGGCGTTGCATCTCGGAACTCTCGTAGCGGTCTTTATCTACTTGCGGCGCGAACTTGTTGTTTATCTTCGCTCAGGTTTGCAAGTTGCGTTTCGACGACAGAGCGCGTCGCCAGTGATTGGCAAACAAGCTTGGTTCTTGGTTGCGTCTGCAATACCTGCTGGTTTGGTTGGCGTAATTTTCGAAGACTCAATAACAGAGAAACTTGGCACGCCAAATTTGATTGCGATCAGTTTGATTGTGTTTGGTTTGTTGCTCGTGTGGGCAGACAGGCGAGCGACAGCGGCACAGAGTTCACACGATGTCACAAATCTTTCGCTGCGCGATGCACTAATTATCGGTACGGCGCAGGTTTTAGCGCTGAACCCAGGCACTTCACGCTCGGGCATCACGATCACCGCGGCGCGATTGAGCGGCTATTCGCGTGATGCAGCAGCCCGACTTTCATTTTTGATGAGCGTGCCGATTATCGGTGGTGCTGTTGTGTTTAAACTCGCGCAACTTTGGCGCGATGGCATACCTGAAGGTCTGGCTGTGCCGATGCTGGTCGGCATCGTTAGCGCTGGCATTTCTGGTTGGGTTGCAATGTGGTCAATGATTCGACTTGTGCGTACCAAGAGTTTTTCGCCGTATGTCGTTTATCGAGTCGTGTTTGGCGCAGCAATCTTGCTGCTTGTCGCCACAAATTATTAGCCAACGAGCACGAGGCTGACCACGCCAAGAGCGGCAGCGTTGGCGATCATCGCTGAGTTTTCAACTGGCACGGCTAAAACGATTGTCGCTTGTCGGCCAGATTGCTCGGCGATGTCGATTACTAAAACTTGTTCGAGCACTATTGCTGAATCGATGATCACATCAACACGGTTGCCGCTTTGCAAAATTGGCAACGGCCCGGCACTTTGCATTGCTACGGCGCGAAACCCTTCGGGTATTTCATAGCGACTTGCACTTTGTAGCACAGCAGGCGCAAGTTTTTCGTCGTTAAATGACATTGCTGAAACGAAGTAGACGAGACCGCAGAACACTGAAAGCGAGATAACCACAATTCGCTGTCGCGCGGCGTCGCGACAAAGTGAGTACCAAGACTCGAGAAGTTTTGCCTTCATGACTATGCGCCATGTGTGCTGACTGCAAATTAGCGGCAGCAGCGCGCAGCTTTACTTCGTCGGTGCAGTTTTGGTTTCGGTTTTTGTGGCTGGCGCCGCAGTTGTCGTGCTTGAGCTCGAACTTGAATCTGAGCCGCTAGAACCCGACGACTCACTCGTCTTGCTAGTTGTTGTGTCGCCGGCAGAACCTGCGGTCGAGCCGCCTGTTGTGCCAGTTGTTGAACTCGCCGAAGTACCCGACGTTGCAGTCTTGCCCGAAGTGGCGCTATCGGTTTTGTAAAAACCTCCGCCCTTAAAAGTTATGCCAACAGGCGTGAACACTTTTTTGACAGGTCGCGGTTTACCGTCTGAAGGGTGCGGCGCTTGTGTCAACGCATCGTCGCTGAATGCCTGATAGATCTCAATGGTCTCACCAGAGTCAATGAACTTGTAAACATAAGTCGGCATAGGGCTTTTGATTCTAGGATGACAGTGTGGCTGTGCGCACTGCTGTTATTCCTGCGGCCGGAATGGGCACACGCTTTTTGCCCGCGACCCGCGCCACACCTAAAGAATTGCTACCTATATATGACACGCCAGCACTGCAGTTTGTGATTGATGAGGCGGCGCAAGCGGGCTGTTCTCGCGTTGTGATTGTCACCAGCCGAGCCAAGCCGTCGATCGAGAACTACGCATCTGCAGCCAGCACCGACAAAGTCGCGGTCAGCGTCGTTTATCAAGATTCGCCATTGGGTTTGGGTCACGCGGTGAGTTGTGCGCGCCAAGCAGTGGGCGATGAACCGTTCGTGGTGATGTTGCCTGACGAAATAATGGGTGATGCTTCTTTGACGAAGCAACTTGTCGCGCTCTACG
>Ga0209033_1000869_pt1 | contig 17593 bp, 15 predicted proteins | sample LauGreFa1BDMLBDN_2_FD_188218 | JGI IMG/M metagenome (GOLD analysis project Ga0209033, IMG submission 188218) | Freshwater lake microbial communities from Lake Michigan, USA - Fa13.BD.MLB.DN (SPAdes) (version 2) | ecosystem: Environmental > Aquatic > Freshwater > Lake | place: Lake Michigan, USA...
GGTTGATGCGGCGACCCGCGCCAATCTGGAACTGACGAGAACATTGGCAGGCGAGCGGCAAGGAAGCCTAATTGCGGCGATTGACAGAACAGTCACGCCGCCCGGTGCGCGGCTTCTGATGGAGCGCATTGCAGGCCCCCTTACTGATCCGAACGAGATTTCAAACCGGCATGATTCTGTGGCATTTTTTCTAGCCAACAGATCCCTGAGATCAGAAGTTCGAACGCAACTCAAAGCTTTGCCAGATATGGCGCGGGCCCTCTCCCGTCTTGCAATGGAGCGTGGCGGGCCGCGTGATCTCGCGGCGATCAGGGAAGCGTTGATTCTGGCGGCACGTGTCGCAGGAAGCGTTCGTTCGGGGTCCGAACTCCCGACTGAACTGCGGGGTTCATTGCAATGCCTTGAACATCTCAATCCGGATCTTGCATCAGCTTTGACCGCAGCACTTGCAGAAGAACTCCCGCTGCAGCGCCGGGACGGTGGCTTTATCCGGCAAGGTTTTCTGCCGGAGCTTGATGATACGCGGGCCTTGCGGGACGAGAGCCGTCGGGTGATAGCTGCTCTTCAGGCACGATATGCAGAGGAGACGGGCGCGCGGACACTCCGGATCAAGCACAATAATTTTCTGGGATATTTTGTTGAAGTGCCGCAGAATTTTGGTGAAATCCTACTTTCACCTCCGTTTTCCGCAACCTTTATTCATCGTCAAACGATGCAAGGGGCGATGCGGTTCTCGACGGCGGAACTCGGCGATCTCGAAATCCGGATTTCTTCGGCTGGCGACAAAGCGATTGGCCTCGAATTGGCGATTTTCGATGATTTATCAAAGCGGGTTGTCGATGAGGGGGAACACATCCGCCTTGCTTCCGATGCTTTGGCGGTGATCGATGTGGCGGCAGCGCTTGCGGACCTTGCGGAGGTGCAGCGTTATGTTCGCCCCGTCATGGATCAGAGCCTGAATTTTGTGGTGTCCGCGGGGCGTCATCCGGTGGTTGAGGCGGCGCTCACTGCGGGCGGTCATACATTTGTCGCGAACGATACGGATTTGTCACCACCAGACGGGCACCTGACGGGCAAGATATCGCTGATCACGGGCCCGAATATGGCGGGTAAATCAACCTATCTTCGCCAGAACGCCTTGATTGCAGTATTGGCACAAATGGGCTCTTTCGTGCCGGCACGCGAGGCGAGACTAGGCATTGTCGACCGTTTGTTCTCACGGGTCGGCGCGGCGGATGATCTTGCCCGCGGACGCTCCACTTTTATGGTCGAAATGATCGAGACGGCGGCGATCCTCAATCAGGCAACCGACCGGTCGCTTGTGATCCTTGATGAAATAGGGCGCGGCACGGCAACGTTTGACGGCCTCTCAATCGCCTGGGCTGCGATCGAGCATCTGCACGAGGCGAACCGTTGCAGGGCCTTGTTTGCGACGCATTTTCACGAACTCACAGCCTTGGTCAAAAAATTGCCGCGTCTCGCCAACGCAACGATGCGTGTCACTGACCATCATGGCGAGGTGATATTTCTGCACGAGGTCATCCCCGGCGTGGCGGATCGCTCCTATGGAATCCAGGTGGCGCGGCTGGCAGGATTGCCCCGCTCGGTCACGGACAGGGCCGGGGTGATCCTTGCGGAGCTTGAGGCCTCTGATCGACAAGCCCCTGTCGCCCGGATGATCGACGATCTGCCTTTGTTTGCCGCACTAAGCCGGCCAGCGGCAAACGTCTCCTCGCCGCCTGTGCCAGATCTGCTTCGGGAAGCCCTTGCGGATATCAACCCTGATCATCTGACACCGAGGGAAGCGCTTGACGCGCTGTACCGATTGGTGGCTCTTCGCGAGAAGACTAGCTCTTAAAAACCTGTCACATTGTACAGGTTATGCCTCCCAAGTTTTCGGACTAGACTCACTGTCCGTTGGGAGAAATTTGATGAACATTATGAATTACGTCGTGGTCGGGATCGCTCTGGGCCGGTTGACAAGCCCATGGTAACGAATGTTGCAACCGTTGCCTTTGAAGGGATCGAGGCGAAGCCTGTCGAAGTGCAGGTTCAGACGATGCCGGGCAATATCGTCTTCATGATTGTGGGCCTGCCAGACAAGGCAGTTGGCGAATCGCGCGAGCGGGTTCGGGCGGCGTTGATCGCGTCCGGATTGGCGCTTCCGGCAAAACGGATCACGGTTAATCTCGCTCCTGCGGATTTGCCGAAAGAAGGTAGCCATTTTGATTTGCCGATTGCGCTTGGATTGATGGCGGCGATGGGTGCCATCCCGCCCGATGCGTTGGAAGGTTTCACTGTTCTGGGTGAATTGGGGCTTGATGGCACCATTGCCGAGGTTGCCGGTGTTCTGCCGGCGGCGATTGCAGCCAACCAACGCGGCCATGGCCTAATTTGCCCGGCAGCATCGGGCTCTGAGGCGGCATGGGCCTCGAACGAACTCAATGTTCTGGCGCCGCGATCCCTTATTCAACTCGCCAATCATTTTAAAGGCACTCAGGTCCTTTCACGTCCCCAACCGGCTGTCCGCTCGGAGGGCGTTCCGCTCCCGGATCTTGGAGACATCAAAGGACAGGAAAGCGCAAAACGTGTCTTGGAAATTGCGGCAGCGGGCGGCCATAATCTGCTCATGTCGGGTCCACCGGGCGCAGGAAAATCCATGATGGCGTCGCGTCTGCCCTCGATATTGCCGCCCTTGGGGCCTCGGGAGCTGCTTGAAGTCTCGATGATCCACTCGGTTGCCGGAGCCCTTGCGGGTGGTGAGCTTACCAATCGTCGGCCCTTTCGCGCGCCGCATCATTCGGCATCAATGGCTGCCCTTGTCGGCGGCGGACTTCGTGCACGGCCGGGGGAAGTATCCCTTGCCCATCATGGCGTTTTGTTTCTTGACGAATTGCCGGAGTTTCAGCCAGCGGTTCTGGATAGTCTTCGCCAACCGATCGAGGCCGGAGAAGTGGTGATTGCGCGGGCCAATCATCGCGTTGCTTACCCCGCACGTTTCCAGCTCATTGCTGCAATGAACCCTTGTCGCTGTGGCAGAGCAACGGAGCCCGGCTATGCCTGCAAAAGAGCGCCCAACGATAAATGTATGGCCCAATATCAGGCGCGGCTGTCGGGGCCTTTGTTGGATCGCATTGATCTTCATATCGAAGTGCCGGCAGTGACCGCGGCTGATCTGATCCTTCCCGCTCCGTCAGAAGGCTCGGCACTTGTTGCAAAGCGGGTTGCCGCCGCCAGAAAACGTCAAGCTGCCAGATTTGAGGCGCTCGGGGTGCAAGGAGTTGCATCAAATGCCGCCTGCCCCGCCAATTTGCTCGATAAAATCGCTACTCCGGATGATGCTGGTTTGACACTCCTCAGACAAGCTGCCGATGCAATGCGGTTGACCGCACGAGGCTACCACCGGGTACTCAAAGTGGCTCGAACATTGGCCGACCTCGACAATCAGGAACAGATCAAGCGCATCCATCTCGCTGAAGCGTTGAGTTATCGGGCGCAGGAAGATCATTGAGCAAATCGGCGAAAATAAGCTGATTCGCGATTACCTACTTTTGGCCAGACCTTGCAGGTTGGGGTTCATCGCGAATCACCAAAAGTAATGTGATGAGCGAAGTGCACAAATGTAATTTTGCGCCTCGGTCAGACGTTTGAACTCGGTCATATTATTGATTTGGAGCGCAATTTTCTTCCTACGCCGCCAGTACCATCGCGATAGCGTCGCGGCATGTTGGCACTTGGCGCCGGTTCACCCACACAGGCTATCTGTTCATGGCTAATCGCTGAGGCACTTGGATATGTCAGATATCCCATATTACCCATTATTTCCCCAGACGCTTCCGAAGAGCGACTAAAACTCCGAAATGAACTTGCCCAGATTGCTTCCTTGAGGCGAAGCCGGCGCGCAGGCGCTTCGAAAAGGCGCGCGCTTCCGTTATTCGATGGTTTAGTGGAACAAATTTTGAAACAAATTTTAATGATTTATCAATGCTCGGGGCAGTTGGAGAATCCATCTTATTTCAAACTTTTGATTGCTTCTCAGAGCAAATTGACATCGATTTCCAAATCAAAAAATATTTTACTCCCAACCTTGGCTGCCACTTGCAATGTTTAGTAATTTATATTTTACTAAACACGCCTGATGATCAAGGTCTCTCTCGCAACGAGGGCCGGGCACCGGGCAGGAACGCTTTAACGCACGAACAAAAAGCTGGAAGTCGCATCTGACGATGTGACAGATGGCGCTGAAGCCAGAGCATGGTCTGGATTTAGGATGGTCGTGCCAACCCGAGGGAGAACCATCCATGAAAAAGTTTCTGGCAGGTGTGACAGCGCTCGCCGCAACAGCCATGATTGCTGCTGCGCCGACACCGTCAGCCGCACAATCAAAAACGATTACACTTTGCTGGGCCGCTTGGGACCCTGCAAATGCACTTGTTGAACTCTCCAAGGATTTCACAACAAAAACCGGCATCGGCATGAAATTCGAGTTTGTGCCATGGCCAAACTTTGCAGATCGCATGCTCAACGAACTGAATTCGAAGGGCAAACTCTGCGACCTCTTGATCGGCGACTCTCAGTGGATCGGCGGTTCGGCCGAGAACGGCCACTACGTCAAACTGAACGACTTCTTCGGCAAAGAAGGCATCAAGATGGAAGATTTCGCTCCGGCGACCGTCTACGCCTACTCGACATGGCCTAAGGGAACTCCGAATTACTGGGCACTGCCTGCGATGGGTGACGCGAATGGCTGGTTCTACCGCAAGGACTGGTTCGAAAAGCCCGAGCTGAAAAAAGAGTTCAAAGACAAATATGGTTTCGAGCTTGCTCCGCCGAAGACACAGACAGAGTTGCAGAAAATTGCAGAATTCTTCCAGGGCCGTACTGTTGATGGCCAGAAGGTCTATGGTGCAGCAATCTTCACCGAGCGCGGTTCGGAAGGCATCACCATGGGAGCGACCTCATCGCTCTATCCGTTCGGTTTCAAATATGAAAAAACGCCGGGCAAATACGACATGGAAGGCGCGGTCAATTCGGCAGACGCTGTAAAGGGACTTGAGTTCTACAAGTCGCTGTACAAGTGCTGCACGCCTCCGGGCTACACCGACAGCTACATGGGCGAAGGGCTCGACGCGTTCAAGTCCGGTCAGGTTGCCATGATGATGAACTGGTTCGCGTTCATGCCAGGCATGGCGAAGGATGAGAAGGTTGGCGCGAAGACCGGATTCTTTGTCAATCCGGGCGAAAAGGTTGCTGCTTCGACGCTTGGTGGTCAGGGCATTTCGGTCGTTTCCTACTCGCCAAATCGTGATGAAGCGCTTGCTTACATCAAGTGGTTCGCAAATCCGGACGTGCAGAAGAAGTGGTGGTCGCTTGGTGGTTATTCTTGCCACAATTCGGTCCTCAATGATCCAAGCTTCAAGACCTCGCAGCCATTCGCAGCGCAGTTCCTCGAAGCGATGGGTGGCGTGCAGGATTTCTGGCAGGAACCAGCTTATGCAAGCCTCCTGCAGGCAATGCAAAAGAGGTTGCATGACTATGTGGTTGCCGACAAAGGCACTGCGAAGGAAGCCCTTGACGGTCTGATCAAGGATTGGACCGAGACCTTCAAGGAAGAAGGTAAGCTCTGATTGAGCTACTGACCAAGATTGGTTCCTAAGTCTCCGCCTTGTACAAGGCGGAGACTCTCTCCAACGCGGACGCGCCTCCCATGTCGAAGCTCAATGAAATTGCTGATCGTGCTGCGGGAATAACACCGCCGTCATTAGCGGGTGCCGTGCGCGGATTATCGGATAAATCGATCGCGTGGATTTTTATAGCGCCCACGATCATTCTCCTGCTGGCGATCAATATTTTTCCGCTCATTTGGACAATTTATCTTTCGCTGACCAATTATCGCGCGAACAGGCCAAATGCCGAGCTTAAATTTGTCGGCACCGAACATTATGAAAAGATTCTGACAAATCCTGATATCTGGGCAGCGATGCAGTCAACTGCGCACTTCGTTGTGTGGACGATCGTGTTGCAGACGGTGATTGGCTTTACACTTGCGTGGCTGGTTGATCGCAAATTTCGTGGCCACGGATTTTGGACAACGGTCATTCTTTTGCCAATGATGCTGTCACCCGCTGTCGTCGGAAATTTCTGGAAATTTCTTTATCAACCGCAAATTGGTTTGTTCAATTACATCATTTCGTTCTTCACTGGCGCGGAACCTTCGTCATTTGAAATGCTCGGTTCTGTGCAGTTAGCACCTTGGGCGATCGTTATTGTCGATACCTGGATGTGGACTCCTTATGTGATGCTCATCTGCCTCGCCGGGTTGAGATCAATTCCTGATTATATTTATGAAGCAGCAGAGGTTGATCGCGCGTCAAACTGGCGGCAATTCTGGTCAATTACAATCCCGATGTGTCTGCCTTTTATCATGCTTGCGGTGCTTTTCCGGGGCATCGAAAATTTCAAGATGTTTGACATGGTGAACCTGCTTACGGGTGGCGGGCCCGGATCAACGACTGAAGTTGCCTCGATCACGCTGAAGCGGGAAGCTTTCGAGAAATGGCGCACAGGCTTCTCATCCGCATTCGCCATTATTCTGTTCGTTACTGTTTTCGGCCTCGCCAATATTTACGTGAAGGCGCTTAATAAGGTAAAAAGCCGATGAACGCGCGATCATCTACTGCCCACTCTGTCGTTGAGCCAAGTTTGACATCACGACGCGTCGCATCAGTGCTGGTGATCGTCTATGCTTTTGTAACGCTGATCCCGCTGTTTTGGATTTTTGCGACAGGCTTTAAGACGCCGCCAGACTCGATTTCCTATCCGCCAAAGGTCATCTTCGAGCCATCGCTTGAAGGCTATTGCAATCTCTTTACGACTAGGACCCGACAGACATCGGAATATATTGCACAGCTAGGTCCGCCGGAGGGTATTTGCGATGAGGTGACACGTCGTCGCGAGATGGTGATTGCGGGAACTTCGAATTATGCACCGCGCTTCATCAATTCGGTAATCATCGCCTTTGGTTCCACTTTCCTGTCGGTATTTCTCGGGGTTATGGCAGCCTATGGCTTCTCCCGATTCAAAGTACCACTGAAGGATGACCTTCTGTTCTTCATTCTATCAACCCGCATGATGCCACCGATAGCGGTCGCGATTCCGATCTACTTGATGTACCGGGAGCTTGGGCTATCAGATACAAAGCTGGGGATGATCCTGCTTTATACGGCGGTGAATGTTTCGCTAGCAGTCTGGCTTCTCAAGGGATTTATCGATGAAATTCCGCGTGAGTACGAAGAAGCGGCAATGATAGACGGCTACACGCGGCTACAAGCTTTTAGAAAGGTCGTGTTGCCTCAGGCAACAACCGGAATAGCGGCAACTGCAATTTTTTGCCTGATTTTTGCTTGGAACGAGTATGCTTTTGCGGTGCTCCTAACGTCTGGAGACGCGCAAACGGCTCCCCCCTTCATTCCAACAATTATCGGCGAAGGCGGAATGGATTGGCCAGCGGTTGGTGCTGGAACGACCTTGTTCCTGATACCGATTTTCATTTTCACCATCTTGCTGCGCAAACATCTGCTTCGTGGCATCACTTTCGGAGCCGTGCGTAAATGAGCGAGTCTCCACAAAAATCTGGCGTCGGGCGTCTATTTCGCCGAGGGCCTTGGGAAATTGCTGCAACACTCTTTATTGCGGCGGGCGTGTTGATGCTTCTGCAACCCTTCGCCCTCGTCCTGTATACCTATTCCTTCATTACGACATTGATCGGCGTGGTCATGTTCGTGATCGTCTCAAAGTTTCCGGAGTGACCAATGGCTGAGATTAGGGTCAACCGGCTTCAAAAAAACTTTGGCGAATTTGTTGCGGTCAAAGAGTCGAGTTTCACGGTGAAGAATGGCGAGTTTTTTTGCCTTTTAGGACCATCCGGCTGCGGGAAAACAACGACGCTGCGCATGATCGCGGGGTTAGAGCTGCCGACTTCGGGCGAGATTATTCTCGGAGACGACGACGTTACGTTCAAGCGCGCATCGGAACGTGACATCGCATTCGTATTTCAGCTGTTTGCGCTCTATCCGCATATGAATGTAAGGGCAAATATTGGCTTTCCATTGAAATGTGATGGGCTTTCACGTCCCGAAATCCGAAAGCGGGTCGAGGAAACGGCACAAATTCTGAGAATTACGGATCTACTTGATAAGCCAGTATCCGGTCTTTCGGGCGGAGATCGCCAGAGGGTGGCGCTTGGCCGCGCGATTGTGCGAAAGCCAATGGCGTTCCTCATGGACGAACCACTGGGTGCGCTCGACTCGGAATTCAGACATGTCATGTGCAACGAATTACGCGCCCTGCATAATCGACTAAAGGCGACAACTGTTTATGTGACACATGACCAGCTGGAGGCAATGTCGATGGCCGATACAATTGCTGTGATGAATCAAGGTGTAATCGAGCAATTAGGTAGCCCCCGTGAAATTTACGATCGTCCCGTTTCCATGTTCGTCGCCGATTTTATTGGCTCACCATCGATGAATTTTCTTAACCTCCGAACTGGTCTGAAAGCGGGATCGACATCGATATTTATTGATCAAACGTCCGTTACGATTCCGGCCGTGCGTGAAGAAACGGCGGAAGCTGATCTTGTTTTAGGCGTTCGTCCAGAGAATATATTTTTCTCGGATTCAGATGGACTGCCCGGAGACGTTTTTGGTGTTGAATATCTAGGTACAACACAAATTGTAACAGTAACGACAGGGCGTGGTACAGTAAAAGCGAGGATATCATCAGACACCAAGGCTGAAATTGGTGATCGCGTGCGCCTCAAATTCCGTCCTGATAAATTATCGATTTTTGAGAAAAGCTCGGGTCGTGTCCTGAAGAGTGCTTTGCACGAGGGAGTTACCCATGGCTGAGGTTGTTCTCTCGCATATATCGAAGAAATTCGGATCCGTTACGGCGATTTCGGACGTTTCACTGACGATTGGGAATGGCGAATTCATCGTTTTGCTCGGGCCGACGGGCGCAGGAAAAACAACGTTGCTTCGCCTCGTTGCCGGCCTTGAGACCGCGGATGCAGGCACAATTTCAATTGGTGGCTTTGATGCAACCAAATCAGCGCCGTCGTCACGGGATGTCGCGTTTGTCTTCCAACAATATTCGCTTTATCCGCATCTCACTGTGTTTGAAAATCTGGCATTTCCGCTTCGCTCGCCAATTCGGAACATGTCGGAAGATGACATTACCGCGAAAGTTAAAGAAATCGCAGGTTTGCTGCGGATTGAAGACAAGTTGCAGAACCGCGCTACCCAATTATCTGGCGGTCAAATGCAACGGGTCGCAATCGGGCGTGCACTTGTCCGGTCTCCCTCAATCTATTTGATGGATGAACCACTTTCGTCGCTTGACGCCAAACTTCGTGGCGATCTCAGAGTTGAACTTAAACGAATTCAACATGTTATGGGTGCAACCGTGCTCTATGTAACCCATGATCAGATGGAGGCAATGACACTTGCCACACGTATTGGCGTCATGAAAGAGGGACATCTCGTTCAGGTTGGAACGCCGAGAGAAATCTACACGGATCCGGTTGATCTCTATGTTGCTTCCCGCCTTGGCACCCCATCTATCAATTTATTGCCAAGTAAAGATTTCCAAGTGGCGGGTATTCCTGACACAGTTCACACAATAGGGCTTAGAACCGAACATCTTCAAATAAGGAAAGGAAAAAAAGGTAGTATTATTGGAACCGTCAATTATGTTGAACATCTTGGAGATCAGGATTATCTTCATATATCAATCAACGGACATGAGTTAGTGACATTGAGCAACCCGGATGATGGCTTATCGACCGGGGACGAGGTGTCGCTCGAATTCGTCAATGCACTCTATTTTGATCGTGCGGGGAACCGCGTGCATCGCGGAAAGCACCCATGAATGTAATTATCAAGCAGCAACTTATTGAATCAGTTGCTAAAAAACTCATTGAGCATGCGGATGAACTGACCGCGCTTGATCAGGCTGTCGGAGATGGGGATCACGGACTAAACATGAAGCGAGGGTTTGAGGCGATCCTGGCGGATTGCGAAACCCATGCTGCGAAGCCATTTCCGGATATGCTCAAGGGAATAGGCACGCAACTCGTCATGAAGGTTGGTGGGGCATCAGGCCCTTTATATGGTACGCTTTTCATGGCCTTTGCGAAGGAAGTGACCGATCCTCCAACGCTTGATGGCGCATGCAAAGCACTTGGTGCTGCAATTGAGGCCGTCAAAGCGCGAGGGAAGTCGGAACCCGGACAGAAGACGATGCTTGATGTCCTCGTTCCGGTTCATGCGGAGTGGTCCAGCGGTGGCGCTGACCTTGGTAAGCGTTTGTTAGATAAAGCAAAATCAGCTTCAGAGAGCACAATTCCGATGAAAGCGATACGCGGACGCGCCTCGTTTCTGGGTGACCGATCGATCGGGCATATGGACCCCGGAGCCCGCTCTTCCCAACTGATGATTGAGGCAATCATTCAAGTATTGGGAGAATCATGATGGCAAATGTGGGTATTGTGATTGTTTCCCACTCGTCAAAGGTGGCAGAGGGCGCAGCAGATATGGTGCGCCAAATGGTTGGTGATACTGTGCCGCTTGCCTTTACGGGCGGAAACAGCGAGGGCGGGTTGGGTACAGACGTTGCGAAGATCATTGAAGCCATTGATTCTGCTTGGTCGGAGGCGGGAGTTGCGGTTCTCATTGACCTTGGCGGGGCCGAGACGAACACGGAAATGGCCATCGAGATGCTCGAAGAAGAACGTCAAAGTCGAGTAGTCATTTGTAATGCACCTATTGTTGAAGGGGCAGTGATTGCTGCTACTGAAGCATCAGGCGGATCTCCGCTTGATATTGTGAAGCAGACTGCAGAGGAATTATCACCACAATGACAGTAAATCCATCTGCAAAACCTGAGTTTAAATCAGCATCCGGAACAGCATTACTTGTAAATGCGGTTGGTTTACATGCACGTCCGTCGGTTAAGCTTACGCAATTGGCGAAGAGTTTTTCGGCTAATATCTCACTCGCGACTTCAGTCGAAGGGCCTTGGGTTGATGCCAAGAGCCCGGTCAAGATCATGCGTGTCAAAGCACCAAAAGGAACTACCCTTTATTTTCAAGCACTTGGCGATGATTGTGACGCAGCTGTGGCGGCTTTGACCGATCTCGTCAATCGTCGGTTCGATGAAACCGAGGATGAAGGCCATGGCTGAGCTGCGCCTCACGGGACGCTCGGCCTCGTCGGGATTTTTTGAAGGTCCTGTCATCATCCTGACTGATACTGCGGCGACTCGTGTTTCGAGCGGAAATCCGTCAATTGAGGCTGAAATCCTACGGAAGTCGATTGAATCCTGCCGGAATTCCCTCGTTTCTCTCGCAGAATCGGCGGATGGCGAGGCGGCGGAGATGCTTGGTTTCCAGGTTGCGATGCTGGAGGACGATGCTCTGGCGGAGGGGGCGTTTGCAGCGATCAGCCAAGGTATTGCGGCGCATGAGGCGTGGCGCGATGCGTTAAATGAAGAAATAAAATCCTATAAAGACGCTGATGACGAGTATTTTAGGGCGCGTGCTGCCGATTTGGAGGATATTCGCGACGGAGTTATGGCAGAATTGACGGGAAGTTCAAAAAAAGTTGACGTTCCTTCAGGATCTATACTTTTTTCACGCGATCTTCCGCCATCCCGTTTCTTGAAAATTGACTGGTCTAAGGGCGGAGCACTTCTTTTGACCGAGGGAAGTCCTACAAGTCATGTTGCAATGCTTGCGCGGTCAAAAAATGTGCCAATGATCGTCAATTTAGGGCAGATTCCGGCCGAAAACGAGGCGTTTTTGCTCGTTGACGGGGGGTCTGGCAGTGTGATTGTGGAGCCGACGGAGGCGTCAAAGCAGGAATTCAGGAAAAAGCGGGAGTTTGAGGCTAAAATCGACGAAATGGCGGAAAAAGCCGTGAGAAATCCGGCAGTTACCCGCGACGGGACGTCAATTTCGGTTATGATCAATGTTGCCGATCCGCTGGAATTAGACCCACTGGACCCGGTAAATTGTGATGGTATTGGACTGGTACGAACGGAATTTCTCTTTACAAATAAACGGACATTTCCCAGTGAAACTCCACAGTACCATATCTATCGCCGGATGTTGGAATGGGCCAATGGTCGTCCGGTGACAATCCGGACTTTGGACGCGGGTGGCGACAAGCCGATCCCCGGTCTGACGATTGATGGCGAGACGAATCCGTTCCTCGGGGTGCGGGGGGTAAGGCTCTCGCTTTTGCGGCAGGACATCTTCCGCGTGCAGCTGAGGGCTCTTGCACGCGCGGCTGTTCACGGACCGCTCAAGGTGATGGTGCCGATGGTGACCGTGCCGAGCGAGCTCGAGCAGACCAAGGCGCTGATGAACGAGGAAATCGCGGCACTACTCGCCGAGGGTATTCCGGCGGCGCTGCCCCAGATGGGGATTATGGTGGAGGTGCCGGCGGCGGCGATTGCGATCGACCTGTTCGATGCCGACTTCTTCTCGATCGGGTCGAATGATCTGACGCAATATGTGACGGCGGCGGGGCGTGACATTGGCGCGGTTGCCGACCTTGCCGACACGATGAACCCGGCAGTCCTCCGGCTGATCGGCTCGGTTGCGGCTTATGGCCGGACGAGCGGACAGGATGTGAGCTTGTGCGGCGATGCGGGCGGCGACCCGCGGATCATCCCTGCTTTGCTCAGGCACGGGATCCGCAGTGTCTCGGTTGCGCCGAAACTTCTGGCGCGCGCGAAGCAGGCGATTTCCGAGGTTGATCTCGGGCAGATGGACGAGGCTATGCCATGAGCGGCGCGCTCCCGCTCCGGAAAGGGGCGTCGGCGATTGCCGAGTACAAGAAGATTTTGAAGACGGTGCTCGAGAACCGACCTTCCGGCACGCGGCAAAGGCTGGCGACGGCGCTCGGCAAGAACCGCTCCTTCGTGTCTCAGATTGCCAACCCGGCCTATACGATGCCGATACCGGCGCAGCATCTCGACCTGCTGTTCGAGCTTTGCCATTTTTCGCAAGAAAGTCGTGTCGCCTTTCTGAAGCATTACGAGGTGGCGCATCCCGGGAAATTGCGGCTTGTCAGCAGTCGCCCTGCGACGCGGCGGATCGCGCTGGATGTGCCCGATCTCGGTGATCCGGTTCGCAATGCGATTGTTGACGAGATGCTCGGCAATTTTTCCCGTTCGCTTAATCGACTGATCGACGATCTTTCGTCGGATGAACCATAAACCAAGGGGGGAACCATGAAGAAGCTGATCAATGGTGTCGGAACCGTGCTGACCGAGAGTCTGGACGGATTTGTTGCGGCGCATGCCGATATTGTGACGTTGGGCGACGAATATAAATTCGTCCGGCGCGCGTCGCTGAAGAAGGGCAAGGTTGCGTTGATCTCGGGCGGTGGCTCGGGCCATGAGCCGCTGCATGCCGGATTTGTCGGGTTGGGGATGCTGGATGCGGCGTGCCCGGGGCAGGTTTTCACCTCGCCGACGCCCGACCAGATGCTCGCCGCGGCCGAGGCCGTCGATACCGGCGCGGGTGTGCTCTATATCGTCAAGAATTACGAAGGCGATATTATGAACTTCGAGATGGCGGCGGAAATGGCCTCGGGCGACGTCAAAACCGTTGTGACGGATGATGACGTTGCGGTTGAAAAATCGACCTATTCGACCGGGCGGCGGGGTGTTGCGGGAACACTCGTGGTTGAAAAGATTGTGGGTGCCGCGGCGGAAAAAGGGCATGACCTTGCAAGCCTGCAGGCCTTGGGCAAGCGCGTGAATGACCGGACGCGCTCGATGGGTGTGGCGCTGACCTCGTGTATTGTGCCTGCCGCCGGAAACCCGACCTTCAGCATCGGCGATGACGAGATGGAAATGGGCGTCGGCATTCATGGCGAGCCGGGCCGTCGCCGGGTCAAGCTTGCGCAAGCCGACGAGATCGCGGCCGAGATGACGCATGCGGTGCTCGAAGAACTGGGCCTGAAAGCGGGAAGCCCCTGCCTGCTGTTCGTGAACGGGTTTGGCGGCACGCCGCTGATGGAGCTTTATCTGATGGTGAATTCGGTGCGAAAAATCCTGGCGGGCAAGGGGATCATCGTCGCCCGTTCATTGACGGGTTCCTATGTGACATCGCTCGAAATGGCGGGATGCTCGATCACGATCACGGCACTCGACGACGAAACCACCGCCCTGTGGGACGCACCGGTGCATACCGCGGCGTTGCGCTGGTAAGGGCTTGGCGCGAAAGCGAGGGTGGTTGAGGCGGAAGCGGTTGCTGGCAGCAGAAATGTTCCCGAACGGGAATATTTTGGTTATGAGTGGCGCTTGACTGGGTTTGTTTCCCGAGCGGGAAATTTTGATAGACAATCTCCGGAAATTCGTGATATTTTCCCGTTCGGTAAAGATCATGAACAGACGCACCCTCACCACCGCCGAGATTGGCGATATTGTAAGAACAACCCGCAAGGCCTTCGGCTTGCGGCAAGACCAACTCGCGGGCGCGGCAGGCGTCGGCCTGCGGTTCATCGTTGATCTCGAAGCCGGCAAGCAGACCGCACAAATCGGCAAGGCGCTTCAGGTGCTCGCCACGCTCGGCTGCTCGCTGGAGATCACACCGCCTCCGGAACCCAAGGGAGCGCGGAAGGCATGATGCGGAGGTTGGATGTTTGGTGGGATGGGCGGATTGTGGGGATGCTGCGGGTTCGGGCTGGAACGGGTAGATGGTGGGGAGATTGCTTCGGGTTGGCGCGGTTGCTTGAGCGCGATAATTCTAGTCTGAAAAATTTTTGATTACTATTTTATCAATCAGCCGCCCCGTCTTCTGAGCTCTGCCTCCATCATAGCTATCATTTGCTGGTAGTCTTTTTGAGTACGCGTCAGATCAATATTCTCCGGAACGAATGCATCCTTCCTCGAAAGTCGTCGGACTGCGGCCCATATCTCCAATTTCCCGTTGCCAATGTACGAGGCGATGAACCGCAGCTTGTCGAGTTCGACTCTTGCTCCAGCAACGCTCGCGTCGTCCTCCGTTGCCATGTGATGAAAGATCTCGAAGTCCAGCCGCTCGGTACCGAAATCTAGCACCAACATTACGGAGGCGAGACCGTTTGCGGAGTTGAGCGCGAGATTTGCCTTGCGATCGGCGCAGTCGACCACTTCCACCTCCATGTCCTCGAATGAAGGAAAGCGATCACGAAAGGCGAGTCGCACCGACAACGGAGGCACAGCCGGAAATTCGCCTATCGGCACCTCTTCACCAGCTTTGATGCGCGCGACCAAATTGGCACCGAACAGTTCCTTGAAGCCCGCGAGCTCGTAGAGGTGCTCGCGCCAGACGGTCATGTCGGACTTCACCCCAAACTCTTTTTCGATGAAGTGCTCCGCAAGCGCCTTCACCATCGGCAAGTCGTTCGCCAGACGACGGCGGTCGTCGGGATCATCGGGATCGATTAGCGGGTCGCTGGCTGCGTGCGCTATAGCGCATCGGTTCGACCCGTAAAGGTAGCTGCCAGGGGTCTCCTGTTTTGGATCGAACCCAGCCCTTTTTTCCCACTCGCGTGTGCTATGGGGATCGAGCCTGCGCGCGGCGTCAAGGTTGGCGTCGATCCAAGCAATCTGAGCTTTCCCTTTACCGAGCGTGATGTTCAGGATTTTGAAGAACGACAGGCACTGGTAGGCGACTGAATTCAGTGTCAGGCCTTCGCGATAGAAGGCCAGCGCCAACCTCGCCCGATCGTCAGTCGGATCGGGCACGTAGTTCAACTCGAACCGATCGTCGATTGCCGCCTTCGCGTCCGGTCCGCCCAAGCCATGGACGCGCGATCCGCCGCCATACTGCGCCGTACGGATGTCAGCCCTCCGAACCCAGGCGATGCTGTTAATGAAGGCGCTGATCAGCCTTTGACCGTCCTCAAAGCTCATCCCGCTGTGCTCGAGTGCAACGACAGGATAGAGGTCACCGAACTTATCGTTCTCGCCTTTGGACTTGCCGGGCAGCAGATAGAGAGTGCGACCTCGAAACGTGATCTCTGTAGGCTCTTTCGGGAAGCCCATGCCGACGATACCGCACTGAACCCACTGGCCTGGTTTGTGGTAGGGGGCGACTTCCTCAACATTCATGGCTATATAGGCCTTAAAAAATTTTAACACCTCTTTGTGCTTTTCACTTCCCTTTCGGGGATCAAACCCTGCTCCGTCGCCGGAGCAGGGCACTCAATCACAGGGCCAAGCAGCCGTATTTGATGTTGAGGTAGTCATCGAGGCCGTATTTGGAGCCTTCGCGGCCCATGCCTGATTCTTTGACGCCGCCGAAGGGGGCGACTTCTGTGGTGATGAGGCCGGCATTGATGCCGACTTGGCCGTAATTCAGGCCTTCGAGCACGCGGAAGGTGCGGCCCAGATCGCGGGTGTAGGCATAGGCGGCGAGGCCGAATTCGGTATCATTGGCCATGGCGATGGCCTGGGCCTCCGTCTCGAAGCGGAACATGGGGGCGAGCGGGCCGAAGGTTTCTTCGCGGGCGACGGCCATTGACGGGGTAATGCCTGTCATCAGCGTCGGCTCGAAGAAGGAGCCGCCGAGCGCGTGGCGTTTGCCGCCCATGACGATCTTGGCGCCTTTCGCGACCGCATCGGCGATATGTTCTTCAACCTTCTCGACGGCTTTGGTGTCGATCAGCGGGCCGTTCGTGGTGGCGGCTTCCATGCCGTTGCCGACTTTGAGCGCGGCGATGGCCTTGGAGAATTTCTCGGTGAATGCGTCATAAATGCCGGATTGGACGAGGAAGCGGTTGGCGCAAACGCATGTCTGGCCGGAATTGCGGAATTTCGACATGATCGCGCCTTCGACCGCGGCATCGAGATCGGCATCGTCAAAGACGATGAAGGGGGCGTTGCCACCCAATTCCATGGAGAGACGCTTCATGGTGCCGCTGGCCTGCGCCATCAGCATTTTGCCGACGCCTGTCGAGCCGGTGAAGGTGATTTTCTTGACGAGCGGGTTGGTGGTCAGCTCACCGCCAATTGCCGAGGCCGAACCGGTGACGACATTGACGACGCCATTCGGGATACCGGCCTCCTCCGCAAGCAAGCCCCAAGCGAGGGCTGAATAGGGCGTTTGCGTTGCGGGCTTGGCGACGACGGAGCATCCGGCAGCCAATGCCGCACCGATCTTCCGCGCCAGCATGAGGGACGGAAAGTTCCACGGCGTGATGGCGGCGACAACGCCGACGGGCTCGCGCGTGACAAGGATACGCCGGCCGGGCCATGGCGACGGGACGACATCGCCGTAAACGCGGCGGGCTTCTTCCGAGAACCAGAGGATATAATTGGCGCAGCTGCCGATTTCACCGCGGGCCTCGGCCAAGGCCTTGCCCTGTTCGGTCGTGAGCAGGATGGCGAGTTCTTCCTTGTGCTTCTCGATGAGACCGGCCAGCTTGCGCATTTTTTCGGCGCGCTCGGCGGCGGTGACGTTGCGCCAGACGTGGAAGGCGCGTTCGGCGGCCTCAATAGCGCGGCGTGTTTCAGCGGCGCCGCTGTTTGGAAC
>Ga0209033_1000870_pt1 | contig 17566 bp, 14 predicted proteins | sample LauGreFa1BDMLBDN_2_FD_188218 | JGI IMG/M metagenome (GOLD analysis project Ga0209033, IMG submission 188218) | Freshwater lake microbial communities from Lake Michigan, USA - Fa13.BD.MLB.DN (SPAdes) (version 2) | ecosystem: Environmental > Aquatic > Freshwater > Lake | place: Lake Michigan, USA...
GCTGCGGCCCAGCCCTTACGAGTGAAGGCAACGATTGAGAGCTCTGGTTCGCACAGTAATTCCAAATTGGGATGTTTGCGAATTAATTCAGCGGCATCCTTTGCAACTGTAATTGTCTGCTCCATCGCTTCTGAATATGCATCAGTGCCATGTGCAGCCAAGGAAAACCAAAATGGTAAGCCACGTGTTCTGCGGGTTAAGTTAATTGCATAATCAGATGGAGACCATTGGTCATCCTTTAACGTGTCTAAATAAGAAGCATGTTGTGAATGTGCTTCCTTTGCTAACTCTGGATTGCGATACACAAGTGCACAGGCATCAAATGGTGCGAACAGCCATTTGTGGGGATCAACAATAAATGAGTCTGCGTTTTCTACTCCATCAAAATCTGAGCGAACAGATGGTGCACATAACGCTGCTAAACCATAAGCGCCATCAACATGGAACCAAATATCGCGATCCTTGGCCGCTTTGCCAACACCCTTCAGGTCATCGATGATTCCGAGGTTTGTTGTGCCAGATGTTGCAACTACAGCAAATACTCGATCCTTAGTTGTTGCATGCAAATGATCTATCGCTTCTGCAACAGCGCTTCCTTGCAACTTTCCCTTTGCGTCAACTGAAACTTTGAGAATATCTACATCCATAACATTGGCTGCAGATGCAATGGATGAATGCGCTTCTGCGCTACATGCGATGACCCAACGCCCTGCTGGAGTGTGCTTTTTGCGTGCTTCAGCGCGTGCAACTACAAGGGCCGAGAGGTTTCCAATAGTTCCGCCCTGCACAAATACACCACCTGCAGTTGCCGGCAAGCCTGCTAAATCAATCAGCCATTGAATCGCTTGGTTTTCTGCAAAGACAGCGCCAGCGCCTTCTTGCCAGGATCCACCATACAAAGCACTTGCTCCTACAACTAAATCAAAAAGGTTTGCATACTCACTTGGTGCAGATGGAATGAAAGCCAAGTTGCGCGGATGATCCGTTGAAATACAGGCTTTAGCTAAAACATTTGTAAATACTTGTAGCGCCTCATGACCGCCTAAACCTTTGGCGGTGATGGTGTTTCCGACTTCATTGAAAAGATCTTCGGCAGAACGTGGACCATCTAGCGGTGGATCATCCTTTAAACGTTCCAAGCTGTACTTCAAAATTTCAGCAGCTAACGCCTCTACTTCAGGTGTGAACTCATGCATCCTTCTTGGCTTTCTTAACGATGTTTCGAAGCATTGTTGGAAATACAAATAGATGGAAGGGAGAGACTGCATACCAATACAACTGACCGCCTAATCCACGAGGATTAAAGGTTGCCTCTTGCACAATCTTTGTCTTTCCATTTTCACGGGTCACCGTAAATTCCAGCCACGCTTTTCCGGGCAAAACCATTTCGGCGTACAGCTTTAATCTGCGACCTGGTTCTAGCTCTTCAACTCGCCAAAAATCTAGGCTTTCACCAACACGTAAGAAATCAGGATCACGACGGCCGCGGCGAAGACCAACTCCACCAACTAAGAAACGATCTAAAACTCCGCGAGCCCACCACAATAAATCTGAGCCAAACCAACCATTGTCGCCACCAATACGTTCTACCTGTCGCCACACCTTTTCAGCAGAGACATCGGTGATCCGTTCACGACGATCACGCAAAACCATTTCACCCGCCCAATCAGGGTCTCCTTGCGCCTTTTGCCATGGCGCAGTTGGCATCGTTGCATCAGACCAACGAGTTTCAACGTTGTGGGTTGTGATCTTTGAAAGTGCTAACTGAATCGCATTTTCAACATCGATCAAGCCCTCTGCAGGTTTTGGAATAAGCGCATCAATACTTTTTGCAGGATCTGCAACAACTTCGCTGATCAGGGAACCAACTAGTGGGCGAGCCAATGCCGTTGGTACAGGTGTTACTAAACCGATCCATAAACTAGAAAGTCCTGGGGTTAATACCGGAACTCTGATAATCCAACGCTTCTTTAAGCCAGATAGCTTTGCAAACTTTTGCATCATGTCGGCATAAGACAGAACTTCTGGACCACCGATATCAAACACCTTATTGACAGGAGTTTCTAATCGCGCAGTGGCCTTGAGGTAATACAAAACATCACGGATCGCAATTGGGTGCGTTTTGTTCATAACCCACTTAGGTGTTGTCATGATTGGCAGACGGTGGGTTAAGTGACGCAACATTTCAAAGCTGGCAGAGCCTGAACCAATAATGATTCCGGCGCGAAGTTCTAAAACCGGAACAGATGTAGTTGCTAGTGATTCGCCCGTCATGGCACGGGATGCAAGGTGCTTACTGATATTTGCATCGTTGGCAATTCCACCTAAGTAAATAATTTGAGAAACACCGGCAAGTTCGGCAGCCTTTGCAAAGTTGCGAGCCATTTCACTTTCGATCTCATCAAAGTGAGGACCCAAGTTAATTGAGTGCAGTAGGTAAAAAGCTGTATGGATGCCTTCAAGAGCTCGTTGTAAATCAGCAAAATTTTCAGCACTACCTTCACAGATATCTACCTGAGTTGCCCATGGTTGACCCATGATCTTGTTTTTATCGCGCACTAAAATTCGTACATCATCCTTCTCATCAACAAGGGCGCGCACTAAACGACCACCTACATAACCTGAAGCCCCTGTGACGAGGTATTTACGGTGTCCGATAGGCGAGTTCATGCTGTGAAGCCTAGACTTAACCCATGCAAAAGACACCTCAGAAGCCACGCGTAGTAATTCTGGGTGCCGGTTTTGGCGGCCTTACCGCAGCACGTGCACTGGTTAACGATGCTCATGTGACCTTGGTTGATCGCCACAACTTTCAAACTTTTTTGCCTTTGTTGTATCAGGTATCAACGGCAGGGCTTGCGGCAGATCACGTTGCTCATCCAATTCGTGGAGCACTTCGTAAAACTGGAATCCAATTTCGAATGGGTTCACCAATTTCAGTTGATCACAAAAATAGGACAATCAAATTAGATAGCAGCGAAGTTCTTGAGTTTGATTACTTAGTTGTAGCTCTAGGTTCAGCAACTGCAGATTTTGGTGTTCCGGGTGTTACTGAGCATGCGTTGGGAATGAAGAGCGTTAATGAGGCGCTAACAATCCGTGCCGAAGTCTTGCGCCGCTTTGAAGATTTATGTCGTTTTGAAGATGACACAATCTTTTCAATCTCTGTTGTTGGTGGCGGTCCCACCGGAGTTGAAATGGCTGGAGCCTTTGCTGAGCTAGTTCGTGGGCCTTTGAAGCATGATCAAGCACATGCAGCCGCACACATTAAAATTAATTTAATTGAAGCTGGTCCTCGAATTCTGCCAATGTTTTCTGAGAAGCTTTCTGCACACGGTCAAAAGGATTTAGAAAAGCTTGGCGTAACTGTTCATGTAAATACCGCGGTGCAGGCGATTAAGCCACGCAAGATCGAGATGAAGGATGGAACCAGCCTTCCATCAGAGGTAACAATTTGGGCAGCTGGTGTTCAAGGTGAACCAGCTGGTGCGCTTTTGAATCTGCCACTTGTAAATACTCGTATTGATGTGGATCAAACTCTGCAGGTAAAGCATTACCCACACATCTTTGCAATTGGAGATATCGCTGGCCTGGTTGGAGAAAATGGCCGAATGATGCCGATGGTTGCACCAGTTGCAATGCAACAAGCTCGACACGTTGCAAAGCAAATTAAGCGTTTAGCTGCAGGTCAAGAGTTAAAGCCATTTAAGTACATTGATAAAGGCTCTATGGCCACAATTGGCCGCCATAAAGCAATTGTTGAAGTTAAGAAGCTTCGCCTAGTTGGAATTCCTGCTTGGTATGCATGGTTGTGGTTGCACTTGTTCTATTTGTTAGGTGGTCGTAATAAAATTGGCACCATGGCTGACTGGACCTGGAACTACTTAACCTTTGATCGCGGTAATCGTCACATCATGGACTCTTTGTAATGCCAGATTATGTAAAGGTAGATGGCCACGATCTGTACTGCTACGAATGGGAAAATGAAGGCGAAGCTGTTGTCTTGCTTCATGGTGGGCTGAGTCAGACCGCACACTGGGCATCACAGATAGTCCCTGACTTAGAGGATTATCACGTCTTTGCCTATGATCGTTCATCACATGGATTTTCTTCATATCGTCAAGAGAGTATTAACTTTAAGTACCAAGTCCGTGAAGCGATCGCTTACCTTGAAACAGTTGTAAAGGAACCAGCTCATATCATCGGTTGGAGTGATGGCGGAATTATTGGATTGTTCATCGCAATTCAACGCCCTGATCTTGTGAAATCACTTGTTGCGATCGGCGCGAACTATCACTTTAAAGGAACCGTTGATTTCTTTGAGATGGGTCCTATTAGCGATGAGGATCGTGCTGAATACGCTATTTATTCACCTGATACTCCAGAAACTATGGATCGAATTTACGAACATTTCAAAGAGATGTGGCGTAGCGAGCCAGATATTCCTATTTCAGATCTGCAAAAGATTCAGTGTCCTGTACTAGTTATGGCAGGTGATGATGATGTTATTCGTCATCAACACACAATTGATTTGTTTGAGGCCTTGCCTCTTGGTCAGTTAGCGATTGTTCCGGGAACTTCCCACATCTTGCCGAAGGAAAAGCCAGGCTTAGTTAATTTGATAATTACAGAGTTTCTTGAGGATTTAAGCTATCCAGTAACGAAAATGCCGATGCGTAGAACAAATCCGGTTAGCACTCAACCGGAGTAATTTTTCCTGTCGTAACATCGTAAATTGCGCCGCCTACAACTACATCCTTATTCAAAAATGGAAATGCACGAATTCTGCTGACATCTAGCGCAAGTGCCTTTTCTTGATCTTTAACAGTTCTAAATTCCAGACTGCGGGTATCAACACCGAATTCATTTTGGATGTGCTCATGAATATCTGCTTCTTCCGCAGATGCCATACGACAGTTGGTGTGTGGCATTACAAGAATCTTTTTCACACCCAATAGGTAAGTTGCAAGAACTAAAGTTCTGAGCACATCCTCAGTCACGCGCGCACCGGCGTTACGTAAAATCTTGGCGTCTCCCGATTTCATTCCCATAATCGACAAGGGATTGATGCGTGAGTCCATGCAGGTAACGATCGCTAAACCTTTTTGTGCAACACCGGTTAGACCTGAATATTTAAAGGATTTGATGTACTCGCTATTTGCTGAAAGCTCTTCTGAAAATGCATCGTGAGGGAAAGAGTTGTTTTGCATCTTTACTCCCCTCGTTGAAAGGTAGTACTGGCTTGCGAAAGATCTGGAGCCCCCCGTCAGGATTGAACTGACGACCTGCGCATTACAAGTGCGCTGCTCTACCACTGAGCTAGAGAGGCCTGCTCTTCAAGTTACCCCGAATACAGCAGCCGTAATTATGGCAGGCATGAGCCAAATCTTAAAATCCAAGGGATAAGGCTCGCTCACCGATAGGTTGGCCACATGCGATTAGGCGTTCTTGATGTGGGCTCAAACACCATCCACCTGCAGGTGATGGATGCACACCCTGGAGCGCGACCTACCCCAGCAACTAATTACAAGGTTGAACTTCGTTTAACTGAGTATCTCAATGATGCTGGTGAGATTTCTAAGACCGGAATTGATTTACTAAATTCTGCAATCTCTGAGGCTGTTGCACATGCTGCCGAGAATCAAACAGATGAGATTTTAGCTTTTGCTACCTCTGCATTACGAGAAGCAAAAAATGGCTCACATATCATCGCTGAAATAAACACAAGATTTGAAATCGATTTACAAGTCTTGGGCGGCAACGATGAAGCATCAATGACGTTTTTAGCGGTTCGTCGTTGGTTGGGTTGGTCGGCAGGAAAGTTATTGGTTTTAGATATCGGTGGTGGATCACTAGAAATCGCTAGCGGCATTGATGAGTTACCGGAGCAGACATTGTCTCTGCCCCTTGGCGCTGCTCGATCTACCCGCGAATTCTTGGGCAGCGACCCATACACTTCTAAAGGAATTAAGACTCTTGAAAAGCATGCAGAAGAGATGTTGAAAAATTCTATTCCGGAGGGACTTCGTTCACATGATGCAAATCATTTTGTTGCAACAAGCAAGACCTTTAGAACCCTGGCTCGAATTTGCGCTCATTGGTACGGAGACAATCCAAAGTTTCTAGAAAAGAAATCACTGGAGACGGCGGTTCCAAAGTTAATTGCTATGAATAACAAGACTCGTGCCGAACTTCCAGGAGTATCGGCTAGTCGTGCTCAACAGATCGTGGCGGGCGGAATTGTCGCTCTTGCGGTCATGGAGCGATTAGATGTTGATGAGGTTGAAATTTGCCCGTGGGCTCTGCGTGAAGGCATTGTTCTGCGCCGTTTAGATTGGCTGCAGGATTAATTCTCTGGAGCTGGCATCCAGTCGATAGCAACAATTTCGCCATCTCGGTGGTGCAAAATCCAAGATTCACCAGGCATTAATCCATGATCTAACTCTTTAAAACTCTTCTTTCCAATAAATTTAGCCACCATGCCTGGAAGTACCGGGTTGTGGCCACAAACTATTGCTCGCGCTTCGCTTTCGATGATCTCTTGAACTACACGAACAGCTGCTTTCTTATCCTTTTCAAATGCATACTCGCTTAACTCGCTCCAATAAATAGTGTCCAACTGCAGTGAACGAGCCATAGGAACAACGGTCTCGTAACAACGAACCGCATCGGATGTATGGATCTCAGTGATTCCGAAAGGCAGGTATGTTGCAAGCATTCTCTTTGCCTGCTGTTGTCCTAAAAGAGCTAATGGACGATCTCCATCATCGCCTTCCCATTCTTCGCGAGCGATAGCTTTTCCATGGCGCAACAAAATCAGAGGGGTTGTGTCTGTACCAAATTTTTCAAAGTTCTTCAGCACCTCTTTATCTCCATCACGAGAGAGTTTTTCGTATGCATCAGCCACAGTTACCCAAATCAATTGATCTACTTCAGTGATGTCGTGAGCACCTTTTGATTCGCCCACAACTTGTGCCGACCAATAACGGACCGTCTTTGTTGCTTCGCCAACTAGATACTCAACCTTGCACAGTTCGGGACCGAAAATAGTTTGATAACCAGTCTCCTCTTCAACTTCTCTAAAAGCGCAGGCGATCTCGGATTCTCCTGGTTCAACCTTGCCTTTAGGAAATGACCAATCCTCATATCGAGGGCGATGGATGAGTGCTACTTGGATTAAATCGTCACTAAGGCGTCGCCAAATTACAGCACCTGCAGCTTGAATTACATCCATTTACCGATCCTTTGAATAGTGGTCGATTAACACAGTGTGTACGTTGTTTAAACCCTTTTTCATACTGCGGCTCCAGGTGGTTTTTTGAAGCTCCCATGATGAGGTTTCATCCGATAAACCAAGATCCAATAGGCCTTGCAGGCGAGTTACATGCTCCTTGCGAGAAATCATTACAAGGCTTTCTACACGTCGATCTAAGTTTCGACCCATAAGGTCTGCGCTACCAATCCAATACTCATCCTCACCACCGTTAACGAAGTGATAAATGCGTGAATGCTCTAAGAAGCGGCCCAACACAGATTTAACGGTGATGTTTTCTGAGACACCTTTGATACCAGGTTGAACGGCACAGATACCGCGAATCAATAACTCAATCTTTACTCCTGCCTGTGAAGCTTCGTAAAGTTTTGCGACGAAACCTTCATCCAAAATTGAATTTAACTTAAATTGAATACCAGATGGTCGCCCATTCTTCGCATGCTCAATTTCACGATCTATTTTCTCGATCAAACCAGAGCGCAATGTGCGGGGTGCAACGAGTAACCGTGAATACGTTGACTGCGGTGCAAATCCAGAGAGTTGATTAAAGAGTCGTGTCAGATCTTCGGTTAGCTCGACATCTGCACTAAGAATTCCTAGATCTTCATACATACGTGCCGTTTTTGGATTGTAATTACCTGTTCCGATGTGACAGTAACGACGAATACCTTGTGGCTCATCACGAACAACTAAGGAAAGCTTTGCGTGTGTTTTTAAACCCATCAAACCGTAGACAACGTGTACGCCGGCTGCTTCTAACTTTCGCGCCCATCTCACATTTGCTTGCTCATCAAAGCGAGCACGAATTTCTACAACAGCAACTACCTGTTTGCCAGCTTCGGCAGCTTCGATAAGTGCTTCGATGATGGGCGAATCACCTGATGTGCGATACAAGGTTTGTTTGATTGCTAAAACTTGTGGGTCTTGCGCAGCATTTTGTAAAAAGTGAACTACCGAGGAGGTAAATGACTCGTATGGGTGATGAAGAAGGATTTCGCCTTGGCGGATCGCAGCGAAAAACATATCTAAATCATCACTTTCCACCTCTGAAAGCGCTTTGGCGGTGCGTGATCTGAAGGGTGCGAATTTGAGCTCTGGAAAATCTAGATCTGCAATCTTGTGTAACGAAGTCAAATTCAAAGGTGCTTGGACGTGGAAAATATTTTCTTCACCGATTCCTAGCTCATGACCAAGTTGTTGAACTAGCTTTTCATCAACGCCTGCTTCGATCTCTAAGCGAACTGGTGGACCAAAGCGACGACGTAGTAACTCTTGCTCAAGGGTTACAAGGAGATCTTCTGTTTCTTCATCTTCAAGTTCGATATCTTGATTTCTAGTCACTCGGAATGTGTAGTGATCTTCAATCACCATACCTGGGAATAACTCTTGTAGGTGAATCGCGATCAAATCTTCAAGTGGCAAGAACCGAGTTGAACCGATTTTTGCAGTTGCAATAAAGCGCGGCAAAACTTCTGGGACCTTAACGCGAGCAAAGAAAGTTTCATTGGATGTTGGATTCTTAACAATCACAGCAAGATTTAAAGATAAACCAGAGATGTATGGGAAAGGATGTGTTGGATCTACGGCAAGCGGTGTCAGTACCGGAAAAATTCTATCTTGAAAGAGTTTGGCGACATAAAGACTTTCCGCCTCTGACAGATCTTGCCAAGTGACAAATTCAATTCCTTCACTCTTTAGAGCTGGCAAAATACTGCTGTGCAAAGCCGCGCTCTGTCGAGTTACTAATTCATTCACTTTCTTTGAAATCAAACTCAAAAGTTCTTTTGGGCGGTGACCGGCAACATTTGGTACCGACACATTGTTTTCTATTTTGCTCATCAAGGTTGCGACACGAACCATAAAAAACTCATCCAGGTTTGAGGATGAGATTGCTAAAAATCGAAGGCGCTCAAGTGTCGGGGTTGACTCATCCTCGGCTAACTCCAGAACTCGTTGATCAAAGGAGAGCCAACTGATCTCTCGGTCGGTCAGATGTTCCATACTCATGGCCAAATCTTCCCCTGTTTAAGTGAACAACAGGTAATCGGAGTACGGCCAACGTATAAACCAGCCCTGAGATGCCTCGCTTGACCCGTGTGTGGAATCGTGAAATTCCTGAGAGACTTCCCCACGTGATCAACAACTATTGGATGAGCCCCGAGACCACCTCTGTTAACCGTTTGCCGATGCTAAACATCGAGCACTTTGAGCAGATCTCTTTGGACGGTACCTGGCGTTTCCAGTTGTTGCATAAGCCAACTGAAAAGTTAGGCAAGCGATGGGCTTCAATTCCAGTTCCAGGTTTGTGGACGATGCAGGAACCATCCGATGTTTTCTTTGACAAGCCAATTTATACAAACACACAGATGCCCTTTGCTGAACAGCCTCCCTTTGTTCCAGAAGAAAACCCAACTGGTGTATATGAAAGAGATTTTGATTTACCAAAGAGCTGGTCAGGTAAGCGTGTAGTTCTTCAACTGGGTGGTTATGAATCAGTTGCTTTGATCTACATCAACGGTGTTGAAGTTGGTATGACCAAGGATTCACGTCTTGCTGCAGAGTTTGACGTTACTCAGTTTGTAAAGAGCGGAAACAACGTTGTACGAATCGATGTTACTAAGTGGTCAGATGCAACCTTCATTGAGGACCAAGACCAATGGTGGCATGGTGGAATCACACGCTCTGTAAAGTTGTACGCGACAAATAAGGTTTTCATTGAAAGATTCAAAACAGTTACTGGTCTTGAAAAAGATGGAACAACTGGAACTTTGTCTATTGAAGCTGATTTAGGGTCACTGGATAATCTGTCTACCGATGGCTACACGCTTCGCGCATCCATCACAGAGCTACCTAAGGTTAAGAACGCAAACCTTGAAAAGACAATTAAGAACTTCACTTCTCCTCAGTGGACTGAACGTGACGCAAACCTAAAGAAGCGCAGCGATGATTACTTCCACGGTAAGTACTGGCATGGAAATCTTCCGGCTGATGCAAAGGCTGCCATCATGGAAAATGAGCCTTGGCCACATGGCAAGGTGCACCTCAACACCCGAATTCCTAGGGTAAATCCTTGGTCTGCAGAGGCCCCACATCTGTATACCCTGCACATTGAACTAGTCGATCCAAGCGGTGTGGTTATTGAAGTTTCACAGCAGCGAATTGGCTTCCGTTCCATTGTTATTAAGGGCCAGGACTTTTTAGTTAACGGTCAACCAATTATTTTTTACGGAATCAACCGTCACGACTTCAATAGATTTACAGGTCGCGCCCTTACCCGCGATGACATGCGTCAGGATTTGCTAGAGCTCAAGCGTTGGAACTTTAACGCGGTACGCACTTCGCATTACCCAAATGATGCAGCTTTCTTGGATCTTTGCGATGAACTTGGCTTCTATGTAATCGGTGAAGCAAATATCGAGTCACATGCATTTATCTCATCAATTTGTGATGACACAAAATACTTAACAGCATTTGTTGATCGCGTAGGCCGAATGGTTCAGCGCGATATTCACCATCCATCTGTTGTTATGTGGTCACTTGGAAATGAATCTGGTGCCGGTACAAATCATGAAGCCGCAGCAGCGTACGCTCGTAGCTTTGATCCATCACGTCCACTGCATTACGAAGGTGGAATTCGTGGAAACTGGATGGGAAGTCATTCACTAACCGATGTGATCGCACCTATGTATCCAACTGTTAACGCAATCAAGGAGTACGCAAAGTCAGCAAAGGCTGATCGTCCATTGATTATGTGCGAGTACTCGCATGCAATGGGTAATAGCAACGGAACTCTGGCTGAGTACTGGGAAGCGATTGAAGCAACCCGTGGCTTGCAAGGTGGATTTATCTGGGAGATGTGGGATCACGGTCCTGTTCAAACACTTGCAGATGGCACCAAGCGCAACGCATACGGTGGCGATTACGGCGAAGTAAAGCATGATGGAAACTTTTGCTGTGATGGAATGGTCTTTCCAGATCGCACAGCTAAGCCTGCAATGCATGAATTTAAGGCACTTGCGGCCCCTGTAGTAATTACTGGGGTTAAGGCTGCAACCGGTCAATTCAAAGTATTTAACAAGCACTTCTTCAAGGATCTCAGTGAGTATCAATTGCAGTGGAACATCACCTGCGATGGCGAAATCCTTGATAGCGGAGTTGTAAAGCTTCCTAAGGTTGCACCTCGCAAGAATGCAAACTTCAAGGTGAGTTCAAAGAAGTTAGCAAAGGGAACATCACGCGGTGAACGTTTTATTAACTTCTCACTTGTTTGTATTTCAAGCACTCCATGGGCGCTACCGATGTTCGAAGTTGGCTGGAGCCAAATCGCTCTACCTTCACAAGTTTTGCTACCGGCAAAGAAAGCTAAAGAACTTGGTGATGTAGTTGATGAGCACGGTCAGATTATTTTGCCATATGGAATCGTCGCACCATCAGTTTCATTATGGCGTGCACCAACGGATAATGATCGCATTGGACACATTGCAAGTAAGTGGGAGCGTTATGGCGTTCGCGAGATTTCTCGCACTGATTGCTTGGTTCAGCAATCAAACACTTCTATTAAGGTGACAAATACTTGGCAGACAAGCACTGGCGTTAACTTCAAGCACACACAGGTAATCACACCGGTTGTTGGTGGATTTAATGTGAAGGAATCTGTAACTGTTCCTAAGGCATTTGATGATTTAGCTCGTGTTGGAACCTTGTTTGAATTAGATGGTTCACTGAATGAACTGGTCTACTTCGGAACAGGTGCACATGAAACTTATCCAGATCGTAAGATTGGACGCATCGGTCGTTATGTTTCAACAGTTGCGGCTCAATACATTCCATATGTTCGCCCACAAGAAAATGGTGGACATGCAGCGGTTCGTTGGTTTGAACTCGTAAATGCGCAAGGAAATGGTTTGCGCTTTGTGATGGGCAAGCCTGCTCAGGTCTCGGTTACCCCTAACAGAGATGCGGATTTAGCTGATTCCACACATGATGTAGAGGTAGTTCCCTGTGGAAACACAGTGGTTCATATCGATACCGCGCACCGAGGAGTTGGAACCGCATCATGTGGTCCAGATACATTAGATAAGTACTTGATTAAGACTGGTGTACACACCTGGGAGTGGACAGTTACTTCCATTTAACTTCAAATAATGAAGAGGCTTAATCTAGATGTGACAGCGGCCAGTTGATTGCAACTGGGTATTTACAGGTACGACCATCACCTGATGATTTACCACGTGCACGTCGCCACATCCATGGCAGTGCAAAGGTTGCAAACCACACAGTTGTAATCGCGATCTTTACCAACTTATGCATTGGTTCTGCTGGTGCAAGAGGTCTGCGCCATGATGGATCAAATGGAAGATCAATTGTTTCTAAGACAGCTTGTGCAACTCGATCATGACCCATTGGGTTTAAGTGCAAACGATCAAAGGCTAAGAAACGTGGATCTTTAAAAGCTGCTTCTTCATTTGCATCACACAAGATTGCGCCGATCTCTTCAGCAACTGCTCGCACATTTTCATTGAAATCCTTAAATCGGGCTTTCCAGGTTTCTGCTAAACGTCCTTCGCTACCGCTATCTTCTAAAACGGTAAACAACATGACAGTTGCACCTGAAGCTGCAACCTTTCGAGCAGCTTCTGCGTACAAAGGCAAAATTACATTGGGGTTGTACTTAGGGCGAATAACATCATTTGCACCTGCGTGAAATGAAACTAGCGTTGTCTTGTCTACCACTTGCGCAATTGCAGCATCTAACTGCTCATCTACTACCTGCTTTAGCAACTTTCCGCGGATTGAAAGGTTTGCATATTGAAAACCAGGTTGTGCCTGTGCCATTACATCAGCAACACGATCAGCCCAGCCACGGTACTGGCCATACTTTTTCTCATCGCACATACCTTCGGTGAATGAGTCACCAATGGCGATAAAACGGTTGTATTTCAAGGCTTTTACCTACTTTGCGCGGCGCTGCTGATCTATGTGGAAGAGTGCGATTGAGGTCGCAACGCTTGCATTCAAAGATTCAGTTGAGGCGCTAATAGGAATCGAGATCACGAGATCACACTTTTCCTTGGTTAAACGTGCAAGACCCTTACCTTCAGATCCGACGATCACCATAAGCGGCTCAGTTGCAACCTTCATGTTGCTGATGATCTCATCAGATTCTCCATCAAGACCTACAACAAACATTCCAGCTTTTTTAGCTGCATCAATTGTGCGGGCAAGGTTTGTAATCTGAGCAATCGGCAAACGTGCAGCCGCTCCTGCAGATGATTTCCAAGCAGATGCGGTCATGGTTGCTGCGCGACGTTCAGTCATGATGACGCCTGCTGCGCCAAATGCTGCAGCTGATCGAATAATCGCACCAAGGTTACGAGGATCGGTGACACCATCAAGAGCCACAATTAAAGAAGGATGCTTTGCACGTTCCATGATCTCTTCAAAACTTGAGTACTGGAATGGCTTGATAGCAAGAATGATTCCTTGGCTGTTTGGAGAAATTCCTTCAACCTCGGCACGGTGTGCTTCTCGAATTTGTAGACCTAAGTGCAGCGCAAGCTTTAAGCTTTCGGCGACGCGATCATCAACATCAATACTGCGTGCAACTAATAACTCTGTAGCTGGAACACTTTCACGAAGTGCTTCTAGTACTGCGTTACGTCCTGCAACGATTTCGCCACGTGGACGATCACCCTTTGGCATACGAGGTGAGCGGGTCTCTTTCTTTTCAGCAGCCTTCTTGCGCTTTGCAGCTGCGTGATACGGACGGTCTTCAGCCTTTGGAGTTGGACCTTTTCCTTCAAGTCGACGCTTATTGTTTCCACCAGTACCGGCAGATGGCCCCTTTTTTGATTGGCGAATAGCGCCTTTTCGGGATGAATTGCCAGCCATGATCAGATCTCGTTTCAGTTATTAATTAATAGACCAGCGAGGTCCTTGAGCAGTGTCCTCAATTGTAATTCCTAAAGCAGCAAGCCCATCACGGATGGCATCTGATGCAGCGAAATCCTTACGCTCACGGGCAGCTGCGCGCTCTGCCAAAGCCAATTTAATTGTTCCATCAAGGGCTGCTGACAGATCTGAACCACCAGATGTTGCAAAAGCGGCATCAAATGGATCGCAACCCAGAACTTCAAGGGCTCCACGAATTTCATTAGCGTTAGCAGAAATCGCTGCGGTGTCATTATCAGTAATCGCTTGATTTCCGAGACGAAGATTTTCGCTAATAGTTGCAAGTGCTGCAGGAACAGCCAAATCATCATTCATCGCTGCTGTAAATGCAGCGCTCAATGTAGCTGTTGGCTTTGCACCTAAAACCTCGGTCGCACGGTTTAAGAAGTTTTCAATACGACGGAAGTTTGTTGCAGCTTCTTGTAACGCCTCTAGTGAGTACTCGAGCATCGAACGATAATGCGCTCCACCTAAGTACCAACGAAGTTCGATTCCGCGAACAATCTTTAAGATCTCGTGAACCTGCAAAGTGTTACCCAAAGACTTTGACATCTTTTCGCCGGATTGAGTTACCCATGCGTTGTGTAACCAACGCTGCGCAAAACCGTAACCTGCAGCTTCGGATTGTGCGATCTCATTTTCATGGTGCGGGAAAACAAGATCTAATCCGCCACCGTGAATATCAAAGCTTTCACCAAGGTATGCATGTGCCATTGCAGAACACTCCAAGTGCCAACCTGGACGGCCTGGTCCCCAAGGTGTTGGCCATGAAGGATCTCCGGGTTTTGCAGCTTTCCATAGAGCAAAATCGCGAACATCTTTTTTGTAGGTTTCATCAGCATCGGCTGCTGGTTGTAAATCATCTAAGTGTTGGCGAGACAAAGTTAGGTAACGCTTTAACTTACGTACCTCTAGATATACATCACCATTACCTGGTGCATATGCTGCGCCATTTTCAATCAGGGTTTCCATCAAATCCACCATCTGCGTGATGTGGCCAGTTGCGCGTGGTTCGTAGGTTGGAGGCATGACATTGAGCGCTGCATACGCCTCGGCAAATATGCGCTCATACTTCATGGCTAGCGCCCACCATGGCATTTCCTCATGAACAGCCTTGTGCAAGATCTTGTCATCTATATCGGTGACATTGCGGATAAAAGTGACTGCGTATCCCTGCTTTATCAACCAGCGTCGCAAAATATCGAAGTTAACACCGCTGCGAACATGGCCAATGTGTGGGGCGGCTTGAACCGTTGCACCACACACATAGATCGAAACCTTTCCAGGTTCGAGTGATTTAAACTCGCTTACTTCACGAGTTGCCGTGTCATACAAACTTAGGGTCATGGCACCTGCACCAAAGCATTTGCGATCACATAGATTCCTTCACCTCGGCCGGTAAATCCCATCTGATCAGAAGTTGTTGCAGCAACTGATACTGGTGCACCAAGGGCTGCAGATAAAACCTTTTGTGCTTCATCGCGACGTGGTGTGATCTTTGGTTGATTGCCCACAATTTGCAATGCCACATTGTTAATTACAAAACCCTTTGCTGTTACAAAATCACGAAGCTTTTCAATCATGGCAACTCCTGATGCGCCAGCCATTTCAGGTGTATCAACACCAAAAAATGTTCCGACATCCCCAAGTTGGCAGGCAGATAAAACCGCATCGCATAACGCATGAACCGCAGCATCTCCATCGGAATGACCAACTAGACGTGGTGCATCTGGCCATTGCAATCCTGCGAGCGCGCATGGGCCGGTCTCACCAAATTGATGAGCATCAACGCCAACGCCAGTTCGTAATTTAGAAATCAATGGTCATTACTTTCTACGATCTCCTGAAGCTTTGCGATTGTTTCCTCTTCAGTTGAACCTTCAACTGTGACAACAACTTCGTCGCCACACTTAACTCCCAGCGTCATCACACGAAGAACACTTGCACCATCAACAGCAGGTGTTGCCTGTCCATCGACGATCTTTGCAAGGCGCACAACATTGCCCGATCCCTTTGCCGTTGAGGCAAAGAGTGCGGCTGGGCGAGCATGCAGGCCAACGGCGGATGCGACGACAGAGCGGAATTCCTTCATACCCCGTAGCGTAACCTCACCGACAGTGGTGTTTAATATGAACATCCATTCAAGCCGCTGCACAAATGTGAAAGTTGGAATATGAGCGCGAACCCCCTGCTTATGGGTCATCCACTGTCTTCGCCAGAGCATGCCCGTCACGCCCTTTTATATATGTGGCGAATTCGCAAATTTGAAGAGGCGGTTGAAGATCTATTTGGCCGCGGAATGATGCATGGAACGATGCACCTTTCTATCGGTCAAGAGGCATCACCTACTGGAATGTGTATGGCGTTGACACTTCAGGATCAAATTACCTCTACACACCGTGGACATGGACATTGCATTGCAAAGGGTGCTGATTTAACCCGCATGATCGCAGAGTTACTCGGAAAGAAAATCGGATATTGCGGTGGTCGCGGTGGATCGATGCACATCGCAGATGTGGAAACCGGAAACCTTGGCGCAAATGGTGTTGTTGGTGGAGGTTTACCAATTGCAGCAGGTGCAGCTCTTGCTTCAAAGATGATGAAGCGCGGAACCGTTGCTGTTTCCTTCTTTGGTGATGGCGCAATGAATGAAGGCGCTTTCCATGAAGCTGCAAATATGGCTGCGATCTGGAAGTTACCAATGATTTTGTTCTGCGAAAACAATGGTTATGGAATGTCTTCCTCTACCGCAAAAGCATTTGCGATTGATAACTTGGCAGATCGCGGTAAGGGTTACGGAATTCCGGGTGTCAATGTTGATGGCAATGATGTTGTTGCGGTCTATGAAGTTGCACAAGCCGCCGTTGATCGCGCAAAGTCAGGTGAAGGTCCAACCTTGATTATTGCTGAAACCTATCGCTGGAAGGGTCACTCCCGTTCAGATAAGAATTTGTACCGCACTAAGGAAGAGATTGAAGAGTGGCGCACTAAGGATCCAATTCCAAAGTTCATCGCACGTGCAATTGAAGCTAAATTGTTAACGCAAGAACAGTGCGATGCGATTCAAAATGAGGCGATTGAAGCCATTAAGGCTGCGGTTAATGAGTCAGTAAAGGCTGAAGCTGCAGAGCCATCAGGGCTATTAGACGCTGTTTTTAAGGCGGTGACAGCATGAGCGACCGCATGTTAACTATGGCTGAAGCTGTGCGCGAAGCTATGTCTATCGCCTTTGATGAACGTCCAGAGGTTTTCTTATTAGGCGAGGATGTTGGAATTTACGGCGGAGCCTTTGGAGTTTCAGGGGATATGTACCACCGTTACGGAGCAGAGCGAGTCTTAGAT
>Ga0209033_1000873_pt1 | contig 17550 bp, 16 predicted proteins | sample LauGreFa1BDMLBDN_2_FD_188218 | JGI IMG/M metagenome (GOLD analysis project Ga0209033, IMG submission 188218) | Freshwater lake microbial communities from Lake Michigan, USA - Fa13.BD.MLB.DN (SPAdes) (version 2) | ecosystem: Environmental > Aquatic > Freshwater > Lake | place: Lake Michigan, USA...
CTCTTAACTACTGCCAGCTTCAGTCTTGCTATGGGTTGGCCCCAAGGGATGTCAAGTGCATTAGGTGGAATGGCTGCATTTGTCCCCAATCTTTATTTTGCATTGAGAATATATAAAGTTTCGGGACAACCAGCCAGAAAAATTGTTAACTCCTTTTATGTTGGAGAATCAGGGAAATTATTATTAACGGCGGGACTGTTTATATTAATTTTTAAAGTAAAAAATGTAGAAATATTACCGCTGTTTGTAGGTTACGTAACGGCATTATCAGTTTTTTGGTTCGCGCTTATTATGCGTTAACATTATTTTAAATAGAGAGAGAGAATGTCTACCGAAGTTCATGCCGCTGAAGGTGCAACCGGTTATATTATCCATCATTTAACTTCATTGCACGTAGGTGAAGGATTTTGGACGCTACATTTAGACACTTTGTTTTTTTCAGCAGTTTTAGGTGGTTTGTTTCTCTGGTTTTTCAAGAAGGCTGCCGAGAATGCAACTTCAGGTGTGCCCGGATTGGTCCAAAATTTTGCTGAGATGTTAATAGAATTTGTTGATAATCAAGTTAAAGATAGTTTTCATGGTCATAGTAAGTTAATTGCCCCTTTAGCCTTGACAATATTTTGTTGGGTTTTCTTGTGGAATTTTATGGACTTGTTCCCAGTCGATATATTGCCATTAATTGGTTCACTTATGGGGATAGAGTATCTCCGAGTTGTTCCAAGTACAGATTTGAATGCGACATTTGCTATGTCGATTTCAGTTTTTTGTTTAATTATATTTTATAGCATCAAAATAAAAGGCCCTTGGGGATTTGCTAAAGAACTTATGTTCCAGCCATTTGGACCTTGGTTATTGCCATTTAATTTACTATTGAAATTAGTAGAGGAGATAGCAAAACCAATCTCATTAGCACTTCGTTTATTCGGAAACCTTTATGCAGGTGAATTGATTTTTATTTTGATTGCATTGTTGCCTTGGTATATTCAACCGGTGTTAAGTTTTCCGTGGGCAATATTTCATATATTAATTATAACGTTACAGGCCTTTATATTCATGGTATTAACAATTGTTTACCTGAGTATGGCTCACGAAGATCATTAATTATTTTCAACTATATTTTTTTAACTTTTTTAACCTTTTGGAGGTTTCATGGAAATTGCAAAATTAATTGCTGACGTACAAGGCATGACTGCTATTGCAGTAGGTCTGGTTCTTGGTATGGGCGCTTTAGGAACTGCGATAGGCTTTGGTCTATTGGGTGGAAAATTTCTTGAAGGAGCTGCACGTCAACCTGAGATGGTTCCAATGTTGCAGGTAAAAATGTTTGTTGTAGCAGGTCTTTTAGATGCTGTAACAATGATTGGCGTTGGTTTGGCTTTATTTTTTACTTTTGCAAACCCGTTCCTGTCAGCTGTGCAAGCTGCAGCAGCTGGTTAATTGCACTTTCGTGTTTAATAGCAACAAGAGGAACGCATCGTGAGTATCAATGCTACTCTGATTGGGCAAATGATTACATTTGCACTTCTGGTATGGTTTACCATGAAGTACATTTGGCCTCCTTTATTTGACTCTTTAGAAGAACGTAAAAAGAAAATTGCTGATGGTTTGGCTGCTGCTGAAAAAGGGCAGGAAGAAATTGTTCTAGCGGAAAAAAAAGCCAAGGGTGTCTTAAAAGATGCAAAGCAACAATCTTCAGAGATTGTTAATTTGGCACAGAAGCGTGCAAATGAAATTGTTGAAGAATCAAAAGATACCGCTAAAAAAGAAGGGGAGCGATTGATTGTTGCGGCAAAGGCACAGATTGAACAGGAAATTCAGCAGGCTAAAGAAGGTTTAAGAAAAGAAGTGGCTGATTTAGCACTAAGTGCTGCAGAACAGATTCTAGGTGCGGAGATTGATAAGGCAAAGCATCAAGACATTATTAATAAAGCTTCTAATCAATTGGGCTAGGCATAATGAGCGAACTGGCAACATTAGCAAGGCCATATGCAGCTGCAGCTTTTAAAAGAGCTAAAGAAACGAGTGCGACTGATAAATGGTCACTAAGCTTAGCTTTTTTAGCTTCTGTAATAAAGAATGAAAATATTTCTGTTGTCGTCGATAACCCAAAAGTAAATAGACAAAAGTTATCAGCGCTTATGTTAGATATTTGCCAAGGACATGTTGATATAGAGAATGAAAATTTCATTAAATTACTTGTCCATAATAATCGATTAGATTTATTACCTACAATTGCCAAGCTTTTTGAGATTTATAAAGCAGAAGATGAGGGGTATATCGAGGTTGATGTATTTACAGCTTTTGTATTTTCAAAAGAAACAAAGCAAGAATTTACGATAAATTTGGAAAAAACGTTGGGCAAAAAAATCCATATGAACGTAGCAGTAGATAAGTCATTAATTGGTGGCATACTGGTGCGGGCTGGTGACAGAGTAATTGACGGATCTATTAAAGGTCGGCTTCAACACATGCAAAAAGCGCTACAGTGAGAAAAAGCAAATGCAACTAAACCCATCTGAAATAAGTGATCTTATTAAAAAGAAGATCGAAAACTTCGACTTAAGTGCCGAAGCGCATACTGAAGGTACTGTAGTCAGTGTGACTGACGGTATAGTAAGAGTACATGGACTTTCTGAAGCTATGCAAGGAGAGATGCTTGAATTTCCAGGCAATACCTTTGGTATGGCGCTTAATCTTGAAAGGGATTCAGTTGGTGTGGTGGTATTAGGGCCATATCAACATATCACAGAAGGTGATACTGTAAAATGTACTGGAAGAATTTTGGAAGTTCCTGTTGGAGAGGCCTTATTAGGGCGTGTTGTTGACGCTTTGGGTAATCCTATTGATGGAAAAGGTGCTATCAATACTACTGAAACAGCACCTATTGAAAAAATCGCTCCGGGTGTAATTGCTCGACAATCTGTTGATCAACCAGTGCAGTTGGGTTTGAAGTCAATTGATGCGATGATTCCAGTAGGGCGTGGGCAGCGTGAATTAATTATTGGCGACAGACAAACTGGTAAAACAGCCATTGCGATTGATGCAATCATCAATCAAAAAGGAACCGGTATTAAATGTATTTATGTAGCAATCGGTCAGAAACGTTCATCAATTGCAAACGTAGTACGCAAGTTGGAAGAACATGGTGCAATGGCTCATACGATCATTGTTGCAGCATCAGCTTCTGAATCAGCTGCTTTACAATTTATCGCACCTTATACAGGGTGTTCAATGGGTGAATTCTTCAGGGATAAAGGTGAAGATGCGCTTATCATTTATGATGATTTAACAAAACAAGCATGGGCTTATCGCCAAGTTTCTCTATTATTAAGACGTCCGCCCGGTCGTGAAGCTTATCCTGGAGACGTGTTTTATTTACATTCACGTTTATTGGAAAGAGCATCACGCATTAATGCAGAAGAAGTTGAGAAGCTTACCGGAGGAAAAGTAAAAGGTAAAACAGGTTCTCTAACAGCTTTACCAATTATTGAAACTCAAGGTGGAGACGTTTCAGCCTTCGTTCCAACTAACGTTATTTCTATTACAGATGGTCAGATTTTCTTGGAAAGCAACTTGTTTAATTCAGGTATTCGTCCAGCTGTAAATGCCGGTTTGTCAGTGTCGCGAGTTGGTGGGGCAGCACAAACTAAGATCATTAAGAAATTAGGAGGCGGAACTCGTTTGGATTTGGCTCAGTACAGAGAGTTGGCAGCATTTGCTCAATTTGCTTCTGATTTGGATGAAAGTACGCGTAAGCAAATTGAACGTGGACAGCGGGTTACTGAATTAATGAAGCAAAATCAATATTCGCCAATGTCGGTTGCGCAAATGGCTGTTTCATTATTTGCTGCTAACGAAGGATTTCTTGATACTGTAGAGGTTAATAAAGTACTCGATTTTGAGGCAGCTTTGCAGCTTTATATGAAATCAGAGCATTCTGAATTAATGAATAACATTAATGCAACTGGCGATTTTAATAATGAAATTAGCAGCGGATTAAAAGCTGCAATTGAAAGTTTCATTAAAACTCATAGTTGGTAAAAGGGTCTTCAAATGGCTGTTGGAAAAGAAATACGCACAAAGATCGCGAGTATTAAGAATACTCAAAAGATCACTCGGGCAATGGAGATGGTTGCTGCGAGTAAAATGCGTAAAACAAAAGACAGGATGCAGGCAACTAGGCCCTATTCTAAAAAAATTGGCCAAATAATAAAGCATTTGGCTCAGGCCAATCCAGAATATAAACACCCTTACCTAATCGCTAGAGATGTGAAGCGGGTAGGGGTTATTTTGATAAGTTCTGATAGGGGTTTGTGTGGGGGACTAAATTCAAATTTATTTAGAAAGACACTTGCTCAACTATCGCTTTGGCATAATGCAAATATAGAAGTAGATGTTTGTACTATAGGCACTAAAGCGTTTGGTTTTTTTAGTAATCATAAAGTAAATTTAATAGGGCAAGCTTCTAAATTGGGTGATACTCCTCATCTGAATGATATAGTTGGCGTGATTAAGTTAATGTTGGATGCTTACGAAGAAGGTAAGATCGATCAATTGTATGTGGTTAGCAATGAATTCGTGAATACAATGACGCAACGTCCCGCTGTTGAACAGTTACTTCCCGTAGTCGCTAGTGAACTGGACGAGAATCTTAATGGACATTGGGATTATATTTATGAGCCTGATGCTAAAGAGGTATTGGATCATTTATTGACTCGTTTTATTGAGTCTAAAGTTTACCAAGGGCTTGTTGAAAATAATGCTTGTGAACAAGCAGCCAGAATGGTGGCTATGAAGAGCGCTTCGGATAATGCGGGCAATCTTATTGGTGAATTACAATTAATTTACAATAAAGCTAGGCAAGCAGCGATTACTCAGGAAATTTCAGAAATTGTTGCAGGGGCATCCGCGGTTTAATCCGGTAGGGGTTGGTTTTACACCGGCCCATGGTTTAGGAGCTTGGGTAACTGAAAAGGACAATAGTTACAGACCAAGTAAAAATGATACAACACTTAGAGGATAACTCAATGAGTTCGGGTAAAATCGTTCAAATTATCGGCGCTGTCGTTGACGTAGAATTTTCACGTGCCGATTTGCCAAAAGTTTATGATGCCTTAAATGTAGAAGGCAATAATTTGGTATTGGAAGTGCAACAGCAATTAGGTGATGGCGTAGTCAGAACTATCGCAATGGGTAGTACCGATGGGTTAAGTAGAGGCTTACTGGTTACAAATACAAATGCACCAATTTCAGTGCCTGTGGGTAAAGAAACATTAGGTCGAATAATGAATGTTTTGGGTGAGCCTATCGATGAAAAAGGCCCAATCGGTGAACAAGTTAAATGGGGGATACATCGTGAAGCCCCTAGTTATGCAGAACAAGCCGCTGCCAACGAACTGTTGGAAACCGGCATCAAAGTAATTGACTTAGTTTGTCCCTTTACTAAAGGCGGTAAGGTCGGTCTATTCGGCGGTGCAGGTGTTGGTAAAACAGTAAACATGATGGAGTTAATTCGTAATATCGCAATTGAACACAGTGGTTATTCTGTGTTTGCTGGTGTTGGTGAGCGTACTCGAGAAGGAAATGATTTTTATCACGAGATGACAGACTCGAATGTAATTGACAAGGTATCTCTGGTATACGGGCAAATGAATGAGCCTCCAGGAAACCGTTTGCGCGTTGCTTTGACAGGTTTGACAATGGCAGAGTATTTTCGTGATGAAGGTCGAGATGTTCTCTTTTTCGTTGATAATATTTACCGTTATACATTGGCAGGTACTGAGGTATCAGCGCTTTTAGGCCGTATGCCTTCAGCAGTGGGATACCAACCGACACTGGCTGAGGAAATGGGTGTTTTGCAAGAACGTATAACCTCAACAAAAACAGGTTCAATCACCTCTATTCAGGCAGTTTATGTGCCAGCGGATGATTTAACTGATCCATCACCAGCCACCACATTTGCTCATTTAGATGCAACAGTTGTATTGTCACGTCAAATTGCTGAATTAGGTATTTATCCAGCTATTGATCCCTTGGATTCAACTAGCCGGCAGCTTGATCCTTTAGTTATTGGACAAGAACACTATGATGTGGCACGTAAAGTACAGGGTATATTGCAACGATATAAAGAATTGCGCGATATTATTGCAATTCTAGGTATGGATGAATTATCTGAAGAAGATAAGTTGACCGTATCAAGGGCACGTAAAATGCAGCGATTCTTATCCCAACCTTTTTTTGTTGCTGAAGTTTTTACTGGTTCACCAGGTAAATATGTATCTCTAAAGGATACTATTGCTGGATTCAAAGGTATTATTGCTGGCGATTACGATGCCATTCCTGAACAAGCTTTTTATATGGTCGGTACTATAGAAGAAGTGCTTGAGAAAGCAAAAGGATTAAAAGGCTAATAAATGTTTCTTCCTGCAGTGGTAGTAAGAATATTGAAACAGGTGAAAATATGACTATGACCGTACATGTAGATATTGTAAGTGCAGAGAAGGAGATTTTTTCCGGTTTGGCGGAAATGGTATTTGCTCCTGCTGAACTCGGCGAACTGGGTATTTCTCCTCGTCATGCTCCATTAATAACAAAATTAAATGCGGGGGAAGTTCGGGTAAAGGTAAGCGATAATGAAAGTTATCCTTTTTATATCTCGGGTGGTCTTTTAGAAGTACAACCACATTTAGTTACTATTTTAGCTGACACGGCAATTAGAGCAAAAGATATCGATGAAGCAGCAGCGCTAGATGCGAAAGCGAAGGCAGAAGAAGCTTTAACAGATAAGTCGGGTAAAATTGATTATGCATCCGCCCAGTCTCAATTGTTACAAGCAGTTATGCAATTGAGAACGTTAGATAGACTTAGAAAGCGTGGCGGAATATAGTAGAAAGGCTTATTAAGGGTAAGCCCAAACAAGTTATTCATTTTGAAAACCCGATAACGTAGATTGCGATATCGGGTTTTTTTGTTTACAAGGATTAGAAATGAAAATTACCACAATTATTTTAGCTGCAGGTAAGGGAACACGTATGTGCTCAGAATTACCTAAAGTACTTCATAAAATTGCTAATCGCCCTTTATTGCGTCATGTTTATGATATGTGTTATCAGTTGAATAATAATGCTATAAAAATTGTATATGGTCATGGAGCAAATTTGGTTAGAAACTCCTTAGCAGATATAGATGTTAGTTGGGTTGAACAAAAGCAACAGTTGGGTACAGGTCATGCAGTGCAACAGGTAAGTGATCAAATTCCAGATTCTGATATTGTATTAATACTTTATGGTGATGTACCTTTATTAAAGTTGGCTACTGTGAAGCACTTAATTGCAAATGTGAGTGACAAGACTCTTGCATTATTAACGGTTAATCTGAAAAATCCTCAGGGTTACGGCCGCATAGTACGAGATTCGACAGGAAAAGTAATCAAAATCGTTGAGGAAAAAGATGCTTCTATTATTGAGAAATTAATAGTTGAGGGTAATACTGGCATTATGGCTGTTCAAGGAGTTAAATTGAAAAAATGGCTGAATCAGTTAGGTAATCATAATGCACAAGGCGAATATTATTTGACTGATGTTATTGAAATGGCCGTTTCAGATGGAGTGGATATCTCAACCAGTCAACCAGAATCAGTTGATGAGGTATTGGGTGTTAATAATCGAATCCAATTAAGTTATTTGGAAAGAATTTATCAACAAGAGCAGGCTTATAGTCTAATGGAGCGTGGTGTGACATTGCTGGATCCAGCACGGTTTGATCTAAGAGGCTCAATTGTTGAGTTAGGTAAAGATATAGTGTGTGATGTAAACGTTATTATCGAGGGTGAAAACACTATTGGTAATAACGTCAATATCGGTGCCAATACTCATATTAAGAATTCAATAATTGGTGATAATGTAGAGATTTTGGCAAATTGTATAATAGAAAATTCTGTGGTTGGGCAGGGCAGTAAAATAGGACCTTATGCAAGATTACGCCCGGAAACTGTTTTGGCAGAAAATGTCCACATTGGAAATTTTGTAGAACTTAAAAAATCAACGGTAGCTGAATTCAGTAAAATAAACCATCTTAGCTATATTGGTGATACAACAGTTGGTGCAAAAGTTAATATTGGGGCTGGGACTATTACTTGTAATTATGATGGAGTGAATAAATTTAGAACAATCATAGAGGATGGTGCATTTATTGGCTCAGATACGCAATTAATTGCGCCAGTCATAGTAGGTAAAAATGCCACGATAGGTGCAGGTTCAACAATCACAAAAGATAGTCCCGAAAATCAGCTGACTTTAAGCAGAGCGAAACAGATGACAGTTGCAGAATGGAAACGACCGGTAAAACTTGACTAAACTGATGTTGGGGTAGTGTTATGTTTGGAACATTTACTGAGGAAAAATAATATGTGTGGAATTGTTGGCGGAATAGCGCAGCGTAATATAGTGCCTATCTTATTGGAAGGTTTAAAGCGATTGGAATATCGTGGTTACGATTCAGCGGGTCTGGCGGTTATTAAAGACAATGTTATATATAGGAAAAGGGAGTTGGGTAAAGTTAAAGGACTTGAGGAGTTATTGTTAGCAGATCCTATTTCTGGCAATATTGGTATAGCTCACACTCGCTGGGCAACCCATGGGAAACCCAGTACAGAAAATGCTCATCCACATCTCTGCAGAGATAAGGTGGCTGTCGTTCATAATGGAATTATTGAAAATCACGAGCAGCTTCGCGATTCATTGATGACTAATGGCTATGAATTTACATCAGAAACAGATACGGAAGTTATTGTTCATGAGCTTCATCAAGCATTAGCGTCAGCTGACTGCTTGTTAACAGCAGTTAAGCAGACAATTAAAAAATTGGAAGGTGCTTATGCACTTGGGATTATAAGTACAACGGAACCTAAGACATTGGTAGCATGCAGGAAAGGAAGCCCGTTAGTTATAGGTGTAGGAATTGGGGAATATTTTATTGCATCTGATGTAGCTGCATTGCTTCCGGTCACGCAGCGGTTTATTTTTTTAGAAGATGGAGATATAGCTTCGATAAGTATTGATGAACTTATCATATATGATGTTAATGAACACATTGTTAATCGTCCAATCAAAGAAAGTCAATTAAGTGCTGATTCTATTGATAAGGGTCATTATCGCCATTACATGTTGAAAGAAATTTATGAGCAGCCTTTTGCCATCTCACAAGCACTTGAAGGACGGTTTATTAATAATCGTTTACAAGAAAGTTCTTTTGGACATAATGCCAGTGACGTTTTCGATAAAATAAAATCAGTACAAATTTTAGCCTGTGGTACCAGTTATCATGCTGGTTTAGTTGCCCGATATTGGTTCGAAAAATTAGCTCGAGTTCCTTGTAATATTGAAGTAGCTAGTGAGTTTCGTTATAGAAGTCCAGTATTAGATGAAGATACTTTAATAGTGACTATATCTCAGTCAGGTGAAACTGCAGATACACTTGCAGCACTTCAAGAAGCAAAAAAACTAGGCGCTAAATATTCTTTGGCCATATGTAATGTTTCAGAAAGCTCGTTGGTCAGAGAGTCAGATTTGGTGTTAATGACGCGTGCAGGTCCTGAAATTGGCGTAGCGTCAACCAAAGCATTTACTACACAATTAACAACTTTAATGTTATTGGTTATTGCAATAGGTAGGCGTTTTGCATTAACTGATGAAGTAGAGAAAAGAATTACTTCGGCATTATTTAATCTACCAGGAAAAATTGAATCAGTTTTAAAACTTGATAATGATATTAAATTATTAGCGGAACAGTTTGCCGAAAAGCAAAATGCCTTGTTTTTAGGGCGAGGAAGTCACTATCCAATAGCAATGGAAGGTGCTTTAAAGTTAAAAGAAATTTCTTATATTCATGCGGAAGCTTATCCGGCTGGCGAACTAAAGCACGGGCCATTGGCATTAATAGATGCCGATATGCCAGTTATTACTGTCGCGCCCAATAACAGTTTACTTGAAAAATTAAAGTCTAATATTCAGGAAGTAAGTGCAAGAGGCGGACAATTAATAGTATTTATGGATGAAACATTAGTCTCATCGTCTGATAACAACATACAAATTATTAAAGTACCGCAAGTTGAAAATGAAATTTCACCGATTATTTATACCATACCTTTGCAATTACTTTCTTACCACGTTGCAGTTTTAAAAGGCACTGATGTCGATCAACCAAGAAATCTGGCTAAGTCCGTTACAGTGGAATAAAATTTTGAAATTCGAAAATACGATTAGGAAATACTAAAGTTTCACTTCAAGTCATTTTGAATTATGGTTAAATAAAAATAGATTCTGACTTGTGCAAGAATATATTCGATGAATGGTGTTGGAGGTTAGATGCGACTTTTATTAGTTGAAGATGATGAAATATTAGGTGATGGTTTGGTTGCAGGTTTAAAAATGGAAGGTTATGCGGTTGATTGGTTAACGAATGGAAAGCTTGCCGACGAAGCTTTAAAACTTAATAGTTATGAGTTGATTGTATTGGATCTTAACTTGCCGGATATGGATGGAATGACCATTCTACGTGCACTAAGAAGTCGTAAAGATGAGACGCCAGTGATGGTGTTAACCGCCAAAGATACTATTTCTGATCGGGTATTAGGTTTGGATAGTGGAGCGGATGATTTTGTTATTAAACCCTTTGAATTAGATGAGGTTTGTGCACGACTAAGAGCCTTGGCTAGAAGAAGTGAGGGAAGGAGTGCTCCAAATATTGAATATAAGGGTATTGTCTTAGATCCTGCATCGCATCAAGTTACGTTTAACGATGAAAAAATAGAACTATCACAAAAAGAATTTGAGATATTGAGTTTTTTAATGAGTAATATCGGTAAAGTTGTATCTCGTTCCAGGCTGGAAGAAAGTCTTTATTCTTGGGATTCTGATGTAGAAAGTAATACTGTTGAGGTTCATATTCATTATTTAAGAAAGAAACTTGATCCTGCACTTATTCGAACAGTCAGGGGAGTAGGTTATATTATTGATAATGAAGACGAGTAATGAAGTATTCTCTGCGACAATTACTGTTGGTTAGTTTGTTATCTGCCTCTATGCTTATCTGGGGTATTGCAGCTTATTTGAATTATAAAGTTACTCGTGATGAGGTTGCTAATTTATTTGATGCCGAATTGGCGCAATCAGCAAAAGTACTTAATGCTTTTGTAGAAAGTTTGGCTCGAGATGGTTCATTGTCTGGAAATTGGAGTCAAGAGCAGGAAAAAACTGATGAAATGTTGCGAGCTTATGCATTAAATCGTAAGTTAAAAAACAAAAATGATCATCAGTTATGGCCTGAATATGATGTGTTATTACCACATTCTGAAAATCCCACTGTTTTTTCAGTTCATGAAACTAGTATTGACGAACAATTATGGCCTATATTTGATGGTTTGTTAAAAGCAAATGCCCTAGGTCATAAGTATGAAAGAAAAATTGCCTTTCAGTTATGGTCCCAAAAAAAAGGCTTAATGTTGAGGTCTGAAAGTGCTCCTAAATTTGCGTTCTCTTCTTCTGATCATGGTTTTAGTGAAACCAATATTGATGGTCATGAGTGGCATGTTTTTAGTGTTACGAACGGAACAGGTGAATATGTTATTCATGTAGGTCAGAAGGAAGAAATTCGCGCTGAATTAACAGATGAAATATCATCACAATTGGGTACTCAGTTTCTCGTAGGGCTCCCTTTTTTAGGGGTCGTTATATGGTTTATCGTAGGTCTTTCGTTGAAGCCTCTAAATAGATTGGAAAAGGCGTTGGCGAAGCGGGAGGCAAGTTATCTTAAACCGTTATCTACTAATAGATTGCCTAATGAAATTGTACCGGTCGTTAATGAAATTAATAACCTTTTCGTTCAGTTAGAACGTGCTTTTGAGCATGAACGGCGCTTCACGGCAGATGCTTCACACGAATTAAGAACCCCTTTGGCAGGTTTGTTGACACAGGCGCATGTTGCTTTAAGAACCACTGATGAGGAGGTTAGAAAGCAGGCGCTCTCCCGGATTAAGCAGGCAGTTAACAGAATGACCTATATGGTTCATCAATTACTGACTTTTTCTCGTATTGAATCTAATACAGAGTTTTTAACCAAACAAAATACCATGGTGAGTCGTGAGATTGTTCATGTTATCGCTGAATTGGAACCAGAAGCACATAAAAAACAAATTGTTATTGAGTTTGTTGAAGATAATGCCGTTCCTGTATTGGTCAATGGGCCCTTGGTTGCAATTCTACTGAGGAATATTATTGACAATGCTATCAAATATACACCAGCTAAAGGTAATGTCTTAATAACGGTCTCTGGGCTTGAGAGATTTTTAGAGATATGTGTTGAGGATTCGGGTCCTGGAATAGCACCTGATCAGTATGAAAAATCATTGGAGCGTTTTCATCGTTGTGTTGAAACAGCAAACAGAGTGAAAGGAACCGGTTTGGGATTTTCTATTGTTGATCGTATTGCAGCGATTCATAATGCCGACTTGGTTTTAGGGGTATCTCAATTTGGTGGTTTGAAAGTGACGGTATTATTTCCCTTGCCAATAAAACCGGTCGATCAGTCATGGCAAAAGAAATTAAGTTTTTTTCATATCAGAAAAAGTAATTAATATGCCTATAAGCACTGATTAATAAACTATTATAGAATCAGGTTCATCGATAATTGGATTAAACAGGGTACCGATGCCTTCAATTTCAATTCTGACGATTTGTCCAGATTTCATATAACCTCGTGGTTGCATTTTTACGCCAACACCGCTTGGTGTTCCTGTGGTAATTACATCACCAGGATTCAAGGTCATGGCTTGTGATAAATAAGCAATCATTTCATAGCAATTAAAAATCATTTGTCGCGTATTGGCATCTTGTCTTAGTTCATCATCAATCCATGTTCTAATGGACAGATTATGAGGATCAGTAAGTTCATCAGGGGTTATAATCCAAGGGCCTATTGGGCCGCAGGTATCAAAAGATTTGCCAATCATCATTGTAGGTGAGTGCATTTGCCAGTCACGTACTGAAACATCATTAGCAATTGTAAATCCAGCGATCACTTGATGAGCCATATCTACAGACACATAACGACAACGTTTGCCGATAACAAAAGCCAGTTCGCCTTCATAGTCGAGTTTATCGGATATTTTAGGTTTGTGAATGGCATCACCACAGCCAATAACACAGCTGCTTTGTTTGGTAAAAAAGCTGGGATATTTAGGTTGTTCACGCCCGGTTTCAGCGATATGGTCAGCATAATTTAGACTAATGCCCAGATATTTTTCGGGTCTGGGAACAGGTGCGTTTAGCTTGATCTCATTTAGGGCCATAACTGCATTGCCTTTATTAATGAGGTTTTGCATTGCAAAGAGTGCTTTGGGGCCGGCAGAAAGAAATTTGATCATTGAATCAGGAATCTCAGGGCAACCTAGGCTATCAATAATGGTGTCGTTGATTACTGCGCCTACACGTGTCAGATTGTTATGGGTAAAGGTCACTAGTTTCATCGATTGTGAATCCTGTATTATGTTTGCTGTGGTTGTTTTATAACGAAGATCAGACTGTAAAAAAAAGATATAATATACAATTTTACGTAGAGGAACAGAATATGAACGAAAACTGGATTGCTCCTTCCATTCTTTCAGCCAATTTTGCCAAATTAGGTGAGGAAGTTGATAGAGTTTTAGCTGATGGTGCTGATGTGGTGCATTTTGATGTCATGGACAATCATTTCGTGCCCAATTTGACTATTGGACCTTTAGTGTGTGAAGCCTTAAGAAAACATGGTGTTACTGCACCGATTGACGTACATTTGATGGTTGAGCCGGTTGATAGATTGATTCCCGATTTTGCCAAAGCCGGTGCTAGTATTATCACTTTCCATCCTGAAGCTTCTGTACATATTGATCGTACATTACAATTAATTAAGGATTGCGGTTGTCAGGCTGGATTGGTTTTTAATCCTGGAACGCCATTACACTATTTGGATTACGTAATGGACAAGTTGGATATGATTTTGTTAATGTCAGTTAATCCAGGATTTGGTGGCCAATCATTTATTCCATCTGCGTTAGATAAATTACGTCAAGTTAGAAAAAGAATTGATGACAGCGGTTTAAATATTCGATTAGAGATTGACGGTGGCGTGAAAACTGACAATATCCGTTCAATTAAAGCAGCTGGTGCTGATACATTTGTTGCTGGATCAGCAATTTTTAGTCAGCCAGACTATAAAAAAGTCATTGATGAAATGCGTGCAGAATTGGCATTGGCTCGATAAGCGATGGTAGTTCAGTGCGACTAACATTTGCCTTAATTCATGGATGGTTTTGCATTAATTTTTGATAAAAAGCTATTTGTGAGGCAAGAGGTCGCCTACTGTAAGATTAAAAGTACCTAAGATTTTTGCCAAACTTAATCAGTACGTTGAATAACACTATGACCGCAGAACAATTTAATCAATATGCCTTTCAAGGTTACAACCGTATTCCGGTTAGCCGCGAAGTTTTAGCTGATTTAGATACGCCCTTAAGTGCGTATTTAAAATTAGCTGATGGCGCGTATTCCTATTTATTTGAATCGGTTCATGGTGGTGAACAGTGGGGACGATATTCCATTATAGGATTGCCTTGCAAAACGGTTGTTAAAATTAATGGCAAGCAAATTCGGGTACAAAAAGATGGAGAATTGCTGGAAACTTTAATTCATGACAACCCACTGGTCTGGATTGAGCAATTCACACAGCGTTATAAAGTGCCTGATTTAGCAGATTTGCCGAGATTTAATGGTGGTTTAGTGGGTTATTTTGGTTATGAAACCATTCGTTATATTGAGCCAAGATTAAAGGGAATAGAAAAGCCTGATCCATTGGGTTGTCCAGATGTTTTATTAATGGTATCAGAAGAAATATTAGTGTTTGATAACCTATCAGGAAAAGTATTGCTACTAACTCATGCCAATCCTGAAGAGGTCGATGCTTATAACCGAGCGTTAGCACGTCTATCGGATTTGGCGGAGCAGTTACGCGAAATACAAGCCAAGCCGAAAAAAAATGCTAAGCCTTGCAAAGTTGAAGAAGCAGATTTTATTTCTGGTTTTACGCAACAAGGTTTTGAAGATGCCGTTTTAAAAGCCAAGGATTACATTACTGACGGCGATATTATGCAAGTCGTTTTATCTCAACGTCTGTCGATTCCTTATAATGCGTCGCCGTTAAACTTATACCGTGCTTTGCGTTGCTTAAATCCATCGCCGTACATGTTTTATCTTAATTTGGATGATTTTCATATCGTTGGATCATCGCCGGAAATTTTGGTTAGATTGGAAGATAATACAGTTACAGTGCGTCCGATTGCCGGAACACGTCGCCGTGGTATGACGCCTGAGCAAGATATTGCGCTTGAGCACGAATTATTAGCAGATCCAAAAGAACTGGCGGAACACTTAATGCTAATTGACTTAGGTCGCAATGATGCAGGTCGTGTTGCTGAAATAGGGTCGGTGCAATTGACTGATAAAATGGTTGTTGAACGTTATTCTCATGTTATGCACATTGTTTCAAATGTCACAGGAACATTGCAACAAGGTAAAAATGCTTTTGATGTATTGGCGGCAACTTTTCCAGCAGGAACGGTGAGCGGTGCTCCAAAGATACGTGCTATGGAAATTATTGATGAACTTGAACCTGTAAAGCGGGGTATTTATTCCGGTGCTGTCGGTTATATTGCCTGGTCTGGAAATTTGGATACAGCCATTGCTATTAGAACCGCGGTTATTAAAGATAACATGCTGCATATACAAGCAGGTGCCGGTATCGTTTATGATTCTGTACCAAGAAATGAATGGGATGAAACCATGAACAAAGGTCGCGCTATCTTCCGTGCCGTCAGTATGGCGGAAGCAGGTTTGGAAGGAGAGCAGGTATGAGTGCAGTAAAAGTGGTTATGGTCGATAACTACGATTCGTTTACTTATAATCTGGTTCAATATTTCGGCGAACTGGGTGCAGATGTTACGGTTGTTCGAAATGATCAGGTGACTGTAGCAGATATAGAAAAATTGGCACCGGATAAAATTGTTATTTCTCCTGGCCCTTGCACGCCTAAGGAGGCCGGAGTATCAGTTGAAGCTATTTTAAAATTTGCCGGAAAATATCCGATTCTGGGTGTTTGTTTAGGTCATCAAAGCATCGGTTATGCCTTTGGTGGTCATGTTATTCATGCTAAACATATTATGCATGGTAAAACTTCATTGATTCATCATCATAATTTTGGTGTGTTTAAAAACTTGTCCAATCCGTTTACAGCTACTCGTTATCATTCTTTGGTTATTGAACAGGCGTCTTTACCTGATTGTCTTGAAGTTACGGCTTGGACAGAAAATGAAAGCGGAGAATTGGACGAGATTATGGGTGTCAGGCACAAAACCTTGGATATAGAAGGGGTTCAGTTTCACCCGGAATCCATTTTGACCGAACATGGACATGATTTGTTAAGGAATTTTTTGGAAAGGTAATCTAACCGATAATGGATATACAACAAGCCTTACAAAAAGTACTTAGCAAGAAAGATCTCGCTATTGATGAGATGCGTGATGTTATGCGTCTTATCATGACTGGAAAAATTACGGAGGCACAGCTTGCTGGGTTTTTAATAGGATTGCGTTGTAAAGGTGAAACGATTGACGAGATAACTGCCGCTGTTGAGGTGATGCGGGAGTTGGCCAGCAAAGTAATAATCAACGGCCAGTATGTCATTGATACTTGCGGTACAGGCGGTGATGGTGCTAACACCTTCAATATTTCCACTACCTGTGCTTTTGTAGTCGCAGCAGCGGGAGCACAGGTTGCCAAGCATGGCAATCGATCGGTATCCAGTAGTTGTGGTAGTGCAGATTTGCTTGAAGCTGCGGGTGTTAATCTGGATTTGAGTGCCGAACAAGTTGCGCAGTGTGTTAATGAAATTGGCGTCGGATTTTTATTTTCACCCAAGCATCATGGTGCGATGAAGCATACTATTAAAGTACGAAAAGAAATGGGGGTTAGAACCTTGTTTAACTTATTGGGCCCCTTATCTAACCCGGCTGGCTCACCCAATCAGTTAATAGGCGTGTTTGCAAAAGAGTGGGTTGTACCAATTGCGCAGGTATTAAAAAAACTGGGTAGCCAACATGTTCTCGTTGTACATGCTGATGATGGTTTGGATGAAATCAGTATTGCATCAGATACTACGATTGCTGAACTTAAAGCCGGAGAAGTTTTTACATATACAATTTCGCCTGAGCAGTTTGGTTTTAAGCGAACCAATCTTAATGAGTTGGCAGTTATCGATGCTGAATCAAGTTTAGTGATGGTGAACTCGGTATTAGATAATAAGGCTGGATCTGCTAGAGATATTGTCATTTTAAACGCAGGCGCTGCGATTTATGCAGCAAATATTACTGATTCTTTGGCGACAGGTTTCGAAAAAGCTGCCCAAGTTATCGCCAGCGGTGCGGCAAGAGCTAAATTCGATGCATTAATTGCTTATTCCAAAATC
>Ga0209033_1000874_pt1 | contig 17547 bp, 14 predicted proteins | sample LauGreFa1BDMLBDN_2_FD_188218 | JGI IMG/M metagenome (GOLD analysis project Ga0209033, IMG submission 188218) | Freshwater lake microbial communities from Lake Michigan, USA - Fa13.BD.MLB.DN (SPAdes) (version 2) | ecosystem: Environmental > Aquatic > Freshwater > Lake | place: Lake Michigan, USA...
ATTTCGGCCGCCGCGGCCGCCGATTACACAGCCAACCTCAAGGGTCTCTTCGAGCATCTGCACGCCAATCCCGAGTTGTCGTTTCAGGAGAAGCAGACCAGCGCCCGGATCGCGCAGGAGCTGCGGGCGATCCCCGGCGTCGAAGTGACGAGCGGTGTCGGTCGCTACGGTGTCGTCGGCGTGATCCGCAACGGCAAGGGTCCCGTGGTGATGCTGCGCGCCGACATGGACGGGCTACCCGTCACCGAGCGCAACGGTCTGCCGTACGCCTCGAAGGCGAAGGCAGTCGGCCCTGACGGGCAAGAGACCGGCGTGATGCATGCCTGCGGTCACGACGTGCACATGACGAGCCTCGTCGGCGCGACTCGGCAACTCGTCGCCATGAAAGCCGAATGGCGAGGCACCGTCATCGTGATCTTCCAGCCGGCCGAAGAAATCCTCGGCGGCGCCGCGGCGATGCTGATCGATGGACTCTACACGCGGTTCCCAAAGCCCGATGTCGTGCTCGGACTGCATGTGGCGAGCCATATCGAACCCGGCAAATTCCAAGTCCATGAGCGCATCGTCAATTCCAGTTCCGATGGAGTCGACATTTTCGTTCGCGGAATTGGTGGGCATGGAGCCGCACCGCATACCACGATTGATCCGGTGGTGGTTGCCTCCGAACTCGTGATGGCGCTGCAGACGCTGGTGAGCCGGTCGATTGACCCGCTCGAGCCAGGTGTCGTGACGGTCGGTGTGATTCAGGCGGGTACCAAGCGCAATATCATTTCTGAGGAGGCGCGCCTCGAACTCACGGTGCGTGCCGACAATCGCGAAACTCGGGATGCGCTAATCGCAGGGATCCAGCGCATCGCCAATGGTGTGGCGCGCACCCACGGCGTCCCTGAGGATCGAATGCCCGTCGTCATGATGCGCGAGACCACGCCGCCGAACATCAATCACGCCGAATCGGCGCGAACCCTGCGCAATGCTCTGGCTCGCTCTTACGGCGAGTCCCGGCTCTCGGCGGTGCCGCGTCAGGGCATGGGTGCGGAGGACTTCGCCTATTACGGATCGCCCGAGTGGGGCAGCATTCCGACCGTATTTTTTAGTGTCGGCGGTTCGGTGGCCGACGATTTGCGCAAGGCGCCGCCGCACCACTCGCCGCTGTTCATCATCCGGCCAGAGCCTGCCGTGCGTGGGGGCGTCGAGGGTTACACCACGGCGGCCTTGACCTTCCTCGGGCGGCCGTGAGAACCGGTAGCTGCAAAATGCCGACGCCCACCATCCGCAGATGGACCTTCGCACTTGCCGCAGCACTGTCGGTGACTGCCGGCGCCCGGGTCGTCGCCCAGGACGCACCCATCAAGACCGAGCGCTACACGCTCAAGTCGCAGATTCTGGCGAGCGGACTCGCCTCCCCGTGGAGTGTGGCGCTGTTGCCGGATGGGTTGATCCTGATTACCGAGAAGGCCGGCAACCTGCGTGTCCTGCGCGACGGAAAACTGCTCGCGCAGCCGGTGGCTGGCTTGCCGCCTGTTGTCATGCGCGGCCAAGGCGGTCTGCTCGATGTGGTGGCCCATCCGGCCTATCGAGAGAACCGGTTGATCTACTGGAGCTACTCTGCAGGCTCCGGTAACGAGGTGGGCACGGAGGTCGCGCGCGGCCGGCTCGCCTGTCAGGCAGAGCGCTGCACGGTGTCGGACGTTCAGGTGATCTTCCGGCAGCAGCCCAAGGCAACGGCCGGTCAGCACTTCGGATCGCGGCTCGTGTGGGATCGCAACGGACATTTGTTCGTCACGCTCGGCGATCGCGGTCGACAGGATGATGTCCAGAACCTCGGCAACCACTTGGGCAAAGTGCTGAGAGTTACGGAGACCGGAGGGACGCCGGTCGATAATCCGTTCGTCAAGCGTGACGGCGCTCTGCCCGAGATCTTCACCTACGGCAATCGCAACGTGCAGGGCGCGGCGCTGCATCCGCGCACGGGCGAACTGTGGGCGCACGAGCACGGTCCCCAAGGGGGCGACGAGCTGAATATTCTCCGTGGTGGTCGCAACTACGGTTGGCCGGTGATCACTCATGGTCGGACCTATGGTCTCGGCCGAACCATCGGCGAAGGCACTGAGCGGGCCGACGTGCCACGAGCCTTGAAGATTTGGTTGCCCCGATCGATCGGTCCTTCGGGTCTCACGTTTTACACCGGGCGTTTGTTCCCGGAGTGGCGCGACAGCGTGTTCATGGGCGCTTTGGCCGCACAGGAGCTGGTGCGTCTCACCCTGAAGGGCGATGCCGTCACGGCGGAAGAACGGATCGGCGGATTCGGTCGGGTTCGCGATGTACGCGAGGGTGGGGACGGTGCGCTGTACGTGCTGTCCGAGTCGCTGGGCACACTGTATCGGCTGACACCAATCGAGTAATCGGCTTTACGACACCGACCAAGGCCAGGTCGTCGCGGGGCGTTTACTTCAGTGTCGCGGTCAGCGACGTTCGATCCCAATTGGTGCTCGCCTCGCGCATGGCACTGGTGAGTTGCGTCAGCACGAAGTGTTTTTCGATGAGTTGTAACACCCTGCCTGTGGAAGCCGGCGTGTCCACGAAGGCAAAGCGCGCACCGAATCCGTAGGTGCCGCGCGTGATGCAGGCGCGACCGCTCTGGAGCTGTGTCGCGAGCGCTGCATCGAGATCATCGACTATCAGCGCCGGAGCAAGGGAGCCGACCCCTAGCTCTCGCCAGGGGCTTGACGTCTCATCGTGCAACTGCACGAGTTCGATCAGCACCTCGCCCGAAAATCCGGTCGCGATCGACAAAGAGGGCGGTGCCGTCAGACCCCGATGTTCGTATGCCGTAAACGCGATTTTCGAGAATACGAAAAACGGGCCCGCTCCGGTATCGGTCGCCCAAGCCTGCATGGCTGATTCGAGTTCCGGCACGATCTGCACTACGCGTTGCAGCGAACCGCGCATCGTGGTGACGATGGCGGCCGACTGGGCCTCGCCAATCTCACCAATGATTTCGCCCACCTTGTACTTGGTGCCGGCTACACCCGTCTGGCGTATCACGCCCGCTGCGGGCGATTCGACATCCATGGTCGATTTCTCGAGTTCCAGCGTGTAGAGCGGGTCACCCTCACCTACGATGGCGCCGTCCGGTACCAACCACGCGACGAGCGTGCCCTCGCGCATGGAGACGGCGGCTTTGGGGATACGCAGCGTGGTAGCCATGGTGTGCTCTGTGCTGTGTGCGTCGACTCAGCGGGCGAGCATTGCGCGCGCGGCATCGATGACTCGATTCGCCTGCGGGAAGTGCAAGCTTTCGAGTCCTGCCGCAAACGGCACGGGCGTGTAGCGCGCACCCACTCGGGCCACGGGTGCGGCGAGTTGCCCATGCAGACGCGAGTGAATGATGCTCGCCACTTCGCCGCCGAAGCCGCCGAACTCAGTCGCAGCATGCAGCACGATGGCACGCTTGGTTCGGCCGACACTCTCGAGGATCGCGGCTACATCAAGCGGCACGATAGTGCGCAGGTCCAAAACTTCGGCATCCACGCCCTCTTTGGCGAGGGTCTCGGCAGCGGCCAGCGCCTCGCCCACGGTCCAGCCATAGGTGATGATGGTCAGATCCTTGCCGCGACGCTTGACGTCCGCCTGACCGAGCGGGATGCGGTAGTCGCCTTCGGGCACCGGGCCCGGTGCGAAGTAGGCGCGCATCGACTCGAAGAACACGACCGGATCCGGATCGTCGATCGCAGACAGCAGCAGTCCCTTCGCTTCAGCAGGCGTGCTCGGGTAGACGATTTTGATGCCCGGCGTATGGGCGAGCCAGGCTTCGAGCGATTGAGAGTGCTGAGCACCGAAGCTACCCACAAACCCGGCTGTGAGCGTGCGGATGACGAGCGGCACGCTGGTTTTGCCGCCCGACATGTAGCGAAGCTTGGCAGCGTGGTTGCTCACCTGGTCCATGCACACCATCAGAAAGTCATTGATCATGATTTCAGCGACAGGCTTCATCCCAGCCATGGCTGCGCCGATGGCGGCGCCGACGATGGCTTGTTCGGCGATCGGAGTCGGTCGCACGCGATCTCGACCGAAGCGGGTCGATAGACCATAGGTGGTCTTGACGACACCGCCCGCAGGATCAGCGATGTCCTCGCCGAGCAGGAACACGCTCTTGTCTGCCTCGAGCGCTATGGCGAGGGCTTCGTTCACCGCCTGACCGAAGGTCATCATCCGCTCGGACTGCGGCTGATACTGCCCGGCGGCCCGTGGCGTTGCAGTGGCAATCACGTGGTCGGGGATGCTCGCCGTGTCGGCGAACACGTCGGTGTACAACTCGGCGGCTTCGGGTGCCGGTGCCTTGCGTGCATAGTCGCTCGCGGCATCGATCTCCTTACGGATCGTCGCTTCGAGTTCCTTGAGCGCTGCATCGGTGGCGATGCCCGCATCGATCAGGCGCCTGCGGAACCGAGCGACCGGCGTGTCGCTGCGCGCCGCGGCCAGCGCCGCCGCGTCCATGTGTTCCTCGTCACTGCCGAAGGAGTGACCCTGCAGCCGGTGACACACGGCTTCGATCAGAGTGGGGCCCTCGCCGGAGCGGGCACGCGCAACGGCCGCTTTGGCCGCCTCATGCACTGCGACAGGATCTGTGCCATCGACTCGGACGCCCGTCATTTCGTAGGCTGCCGCCCGCTTCGAGAAATCCTTGGTCAGCGTGTACTCGGCGAGCGAGGTGTATTCAGCGTACTGGTTGTTCTGGCAGACGAAGATGACCGGCAGCTTCCACACGGCAGCGAGGTTCAGCGCTTCGTGGAAGGCACCGATGCTGGTTGCGCCATCGCCGAAGTTACAGACGCAGACCTTGTCGGTGCCGCGAAGCTGCTCGGCAAGACCCAGGCCGTTGGCGATTGGCAGACCCGCGCCGACGATGCCCGTGGTGATCATCAGACCCGAGGCCGGATCCGACAGGTGCATCGGACCACCCTTACCCTTGCAGGTCCCCGGCAGCTTGCCGTAGAGCTCGGCGAAGATGTCGTTGAGTGGCGTGCCCTTGGCGACGATGTCGTGGATGCCGCGGTAGGTGGTCGAGACGAAATCGTCGGCTCTCAACGCCGCCCCGACGCCCGCCGAAATCGCTTCCTGTCCTCCGACGGGGTAGTACTGGAACATGATTTCGCCGGCGCTGAGGCCGCGCGTCACGGCCTTGTCGGTTTCGTTGATGCGCACCATGGTGCGGTACAGCGAGAGCATGGCCTCGGAAGCGAGGGTCGTGGCAGTGGCCGTGGTCATGAGGATTCCTCCAGTAAGTCACCATGCCCGACACGTCAGGCATTGCGCACGAGTTTAAGTGCTGCTGATGAGTGCGGATTGAAGATTCACGTATGTGAACGATGATTCTGCCGCGATGTCGGCGCCAGGTGCGTCGTAATGGCTGCGCGCATGGCACGAACGATCGCGCGCTCGTTGCGGCGAATTCGTTCGCTGAGGCCACCGACACCCATCACAAGGACGTTGCCGTCACTGGTCGACGGCAGTGCCATCGACACGGCACCGGTGTCCGGGAAGAGACTCGCGTAGGTGATCGAGTAGCCCGCCCTGCGCACCTGCGCGAGGCTTTGTAGCGTCCCGTCGATCGACTGGCGGGCCGCGCGGGTACGCGCCATCGCCCGAGCGGCTTCGGCGAGCCGCTTGACCTCGGCAGGGGGACGAGTCGCCAGAAACGCAGCGCCCACGCTGGTGCCAAACAGGGGTGCCACGGTGCCCTCATCCATCTTGAGAGCGATGAAATGACTGCCGGGTAACACCCGAATGAAGCGCATCGACTGACCGGCGCGCGTGGACAGCGTGACGGTTTCGCTGGTGACGTCGTGGACCTCCTGCAGCATCGATGCGGCATCGCCGATCCCGTATAAGGCCGCCGGAATCCAGGCGCCGAGCGAGGTGACTCGGAGCGAGGGGAAGTAATGCATCGTGTCCTGATCGAAGGAAAGGTAGCCCAGATGGGTCAGGTACCTGAGCAATACGTTGGTGCTCGACTTTGGGTAGTCGAGGATTCGGCCCACCTCGGACGCCGAGAGCGGCTTGCGCACGCTACCCAGCAGTTCGAGAACCTCGAGTACCCGGCCCGCCGATTTGACCGCCACGTCGCTTACCCCCGCTCGTTCCGTTCGTCGTGTGCTGCGCGTAAGTTCACATGTGTGGACGATGAATGCAAACCCGTGAAAGTTGGGTTACGTTTCGATGATGACTGGCACTATCGATATCGTCTGTAATCTCTTCGATCCCACTGCGGTGCGCCTCGGACAAACAGGCCTGGATGACGCATTCAAGGCGCAGGTGCGTCTCGATAAGCGTTACTGGCGCGGCATCCCGGTCAGCCAGTATCTGCGCAAGATGGATCGCGCGGGTATCGAACGTTCGCTGCTCATCGCAGTGCGAGCGGGCGATTTGAACGTACGAGGTTCCTTCGAACTGCCGATCGATCGCGTCGCTGCGGTTTGCGCACGCTGGCCCGATCGGTTTTCGGGGCTTGCGGGGGTCGATCCGTTCCGAGGCATGAAGGGTCTGGCCGATCTGACGTATGCCGTGAAGGAGTGCGGATTCGTGGGAGCGCACCTCTACCCGCATTGGTTTGGTCTCGCCCCCGATCACGCCAAATATTATCCGTACTACGCCAAATGTGCGGAGCTCGGTGTGCCCATCATGATGCAGGTGGGTCACAACCTCGTGTACACCCGCGAACGTCGTCTTCCGAGCGTGGGTCGGCCGATCACGCTCGATCAGGTCGCCATCGACTTTCCGGAGCTGACGCTGATCGGTATCCATATCGGCGTACCCTGGACGGACGAGATGATTTCGATGTGCTGGAAGCATCCCAATGTGTACACCGCGGGAGATGCCTACGCACCCCGTCACTGGCCTGCGTCCTATGTGCACTACCTCAACACCTACGGTCGCGACAAAGTGCTGTTCGGTACGGACTGGCCTGTGATCGATCCTGAGCGTGCGGTTCGGGAGGTCAAGGAATTGGGGCTTCGACCGGAGTCCGAACGAGCGTTGATGCGTGATAACGCGCTGCGGGTATTCAAGCTGCCGGGATACAAACGCGTCCGCAGCAAGAAGCCATGAGCGAGCTGTACCGTGCGTTGCGGATTTCCGATGGCTTGCACGCCGTCGGACGTCGCGATCCGCAGCGACTCGCTCTCGAATGTGAGGGTCGTCGCTTTACCTACGGCGAGTTGCGCGAGCGTGTGCAGCGGGTCTCAGGCGCCGCGTTGCGCGAGCTCGGCATGAATCTCGGCGATCGGGTAGCCATCTTGGCCCCCAACTGCGCCGAGTACCCTGAACTTCTCTGCGGTTTCAGCGACGTGGGTGGCATCGTCGTCACCCTCAATGCGCGCAGCCCCGCCGCCGAAATCGCGGCCACGTGTCGCGACTGTTCGCCCTCGGTGCTCGTGGTGCACCCGTCGCTTGAAGCGGTCGCGCGTGAAGCGCTCGCCTTGGGTCTCGGCGATCGCAAGGCGCGACTGATCGTGCTTGGATCGGAGTATGAGCGCTGGCTTGCCAGTCACTCGCCGATCGACGAGCGGGAGTTGCCGCGTTTTGCGGAAACGGAGCCATTCACGCTCGTCTACAGTTCCGGCACTACGGGTCAGCCGAAAGGTATCGTCATTTCGCATCGGTCGCGTGCGTTGACGTTCCACGGGATGGCGATGGAATACGGTTGTTACAGCCCCGATGACCGATTCCTGGCGTTGGCCCCGATGTCGCACGGTGCGGGTTTCGCCTTCATGATGTGCACCTTGTACTTCGGTGGCTTCGTCGAGATTGCCACCCGCTTCGACCCCGCGCGAGTGCTCGAGCGACTCGCTACCGGGCGCTTCACGGGCGTCTTCATGGTTCCGACGCACTTTCAGGCCATCCTCGCTTTGCCCGCGGAGACGCTGGCTCGGTACCGCGGTGCCTTCGAAGCTCTGCAGACCATCATCTCCAACGCTGCGGCACTGCCGCAGCCGCTCAAGGAAAAAGTTATCGACTATTTTGGTGAAGGCTTGCTGCATGAGACCTACGGGTCGACTGAGGCGGGCATCGTCACCAATATCCGACCGCAGGACCAACTTCGAACCCAACAGTCCGTCGGCCGCGCTTTTGCGCTCAATGAAATTCGACTGCTTGCGCCCGATGGCAGCGAGGTGCCCGTGGGGGAGGTGGGCGAGCTGTTCTCCCGGTCGCCGTATCTTTTTGAGAGCTACTGGAACAAGCCGGAATTGACCGCTGAATGCGTACGCGAGGGAGGGTGGGTGAGTGCCGGTGACCTCGCCCGCCGTGATGCAGAGGGCTTCCTGTACATCGTCGATCGAAAAAAAGACATGCTGGTCACGGGCGGCTTCAACGTCTATCCGCGCGAGGTCGAGATCGTCCTCGAGCAGCATCCTGCGGTGCGCGAGTCCTGTGTCGTCGGAGTACCCGATGCCCATTGGGGAGAGCGTGTGCGGGGGTTCGTCGTGCTGCGAGAAGGCCAGGAGGCCGGACAAGCGCTCGCCGACGATATCGTTGCCTTCGCTCGCCTGCAGCTGGCGGGCTACAAGGTCCCCCGGGAATTGGGCTTCATCGACGCGGTACCGCGCAACGTCGGTGGCAAGGTCCTGAAGCGCGAGTTGCGCGAGGGTGCTCATCCGTACTTCGCGATTCATACGAAGTAGATCGCTCTTTTCGTCTACCCTGCAACAAGCCGGTGCGGGTAACATGCCTCCCACAGGGAGGACACGGGTCGATGCTGCGTTCGCTCAAGTACCGAATCGCCCAGACGAAAGCGCGGCTGATGCGTCGGCTGACGGGCCCGTATGTCAGCGGCTTGCTGATCGATACCGGTGACTGTGCCCTGCTCGTCGACCCTGCGGATCGGGTGGTGGGGCGGGAGTTGCGCTTCGAGGGTCGGTACGGCGACGACGAGCTGCGGCGGATCGAGGCCTTGATCAACCCGCAATCGACCGTGGCCTTCATCGGCACTCATGTCGGGGCTCTGGCGATTCCGGCGACGCGCAAGGTACGCAAGGCCTATCTGGTGGAGGCCAATCCTCGAACCTTCGCGTTCCTGCAGCGCAACCTCGCTCTCAACGGCGTGACCAACGTGTCAGCCCATAACGTCGCCGTCGGCGAGTCGGTCGGAGAGATCAATTTCGTGCTGAGCACCGCCAACTCCGGGGGTAGCAAGCGCGAGCCGCAGGTCAAGGCAGCCAAGTACTACTACGACCGACCGGACACCATCCGCGTCCCCATGGTGCCCTTCGACACACTGGTCGATCCGATCGACGAGCGCTTCGATCTCGTGCTGATGGATATCGAGGGCTCCGAGTACTTTGCCCTGAAGGGCATGCAGAACGTACTCTCAAGGACGGAGACGCTGATCGTCGAGTTCATCGGACATCATCTGCGAAACGTCGCGGGGGTCTCGGTGGCCGAGTTTCTCCAGCCAATCGAGCCGCATTTCAGTCACCTCTACATCCCGAGCACCCGCCAGCAAGTGAGCAAGGCGGATTTTCTCGCGACCCTGTCCGATCTTTACGAGCGCAAGATCAATGACGATGGGATCGTGTTCAGCAAGTCGAGGCGCGACCTCGCTTCCGCCCAGCTGCGCTAACTGGGGATTGCGCGTGGAGCATCAAGTTAACAAGCCGGAATTGACGCTGACCGGACAGGACGAGTTGACTGGACTCATCGGTCGCGGTGCACTGTTGAAGCAGTTGCAGGCCCGTATTGATGCGGGTGCTTTGCCGATTTCGGTGATCTTCCTCGAACTCGATCACTTCAGTGTGTTCAACGACTCTCTGGGTTATCCGGCGGGCGACGAAATGCTGCGGGTGGTGGCTCGACGTCTGGCGGTGGAGGTGCCTCAAGGGGCTATCGTCGCCCGGTTCGACGGAGACCAGTTCGTCGTGGCTGTCTGCGCAGATCTTGCGAATGGCGTTCGCCTCGCAAGGCATCTTGCCGAGCGAATCTCGGCAAAAATCGAAGTGGAACGCCTCTCCGGTCTTCACGTGACTTGCAGCGTGGGTGTTTCGGTAGCCGAGTCGGCGTCCGATGCGATGGAAGTGGTCCAGCGAGCAGACCTTGCCCTGTGTCAGGCGAAACGTGGCGGACGAAATCGCGTGTGCCCATACGATGAGGTATTCGCTGCCTCGCGTCTGCGTCAGCAACGACTGGTTGTCGAGCTCGAGCGCGCGCTCGACTCCCGCGATCCGGCGATCAACATGTTGTTCCAACCTATTTACTCGCTCGAGGACGATCGTCCCTGTGCCGTTGAGGCGCTCGCTCGATGGGATCATCCGCAGCTTGGCGCAGTCTCACCCGGAGAGTTCATCGCAGCGGCAGAGCGAACGGGCAAGATCCATTCGCTGGGTGCTCAGTTGTTCCGGCTCGCAATACTGGGGCGACAAGTGTGGCACGCGGCGGGCAGCCCCCTGCTGTTGAATATCAACGTGTCTCCGTTGCAGTTGCATAACCCCGACTTCGCACACCAACTGCTGGACTTGCTTGCTGAGTTCGAGGTGCCCACAACGCACATCGCTTGCGAAATCACCGAGTCGATCCTGCTCGATGACGATCAGCGGTCATTGCGAACCGTACGGACTCTGACCGACGGCGGACTCAGGCTGGTGCTCGATGACTTTGGAACGGGGTATGCATCGCTCGACACGCTGATGCGGTACCAGTTCGCCGGCGTGAAGGTAGATCAGCGTTTCGTCCGCGATCTCGAGGTGAGTGCCACGGCTCGAGCTATTGTGCGTTCAGCCGTGACTCTCGCTCGCGAGCTCGGGTTGACATGCACGGCGGAAGGTGTGGAGAGCGACGGCGTTCTTAACATACTCCGGGACCTGGGTTGCCCCTCGGTCCAAGGGCGACGGTTGTGCGAACCCGTCTATGCGGAAAACTTGCGTCGGATGCTAGCGTAGCACCACAGTCCGGTTGCCAAACTCGAACACCCGACTCTCCGCGTGCCATTGCACGGCGCGATTGAGCACTACGCTCTCGATCTCGTTGCCTATGGTGGTCAGCTGGTCAGGTGAGAGCGTGTGATCCACTCGCTCGACCGCCTGTTCGATGATCGGGCCTTCGTCGAGGTCTTCATTGACGTAATGCGCCGTGGCGCCGATCAGCTTCACACCGCGCTGATACGCCTGGTGATAGGGCTTCGCGCCCTTGAATCCGGGCAGGAACGAGTGGTGAATATTGATGGCCTGGTCCTTTAGTTCCCGACACGCTGCGCTCGTCAGCACCTGCATGTAGCGGGCGAGTACCAGCAGTTCGCCGCGACTTGCGGCAAACAGGTCCAGCATGCGTCGCTCCTGCTCCTCCTTACGGCCGGGCGTGATGGGCAGGTGGTGGAAGGGCAGGCCGTGCCACTCGGTCAGTCGGCGCTGCTCCTCGTGGTTGGAGACGACGGCGACGATGTTGATCGGCAGGGTGTCCGTGCTCCAGCGGTGCAGCAGGCTGTTGAGGCAGTGACCGTGCTTGGAGACGGCGATGACCACCCGAACTTTGTCCGCCTGATCGCGCAGCGACCACTCGATGCCCAGTGGCTGCATCGCCGCACCGAACTCTCGACTGAATGCGCTCTCATCGATAGGCTGGCCGCTCGTCTCGAAGACGATGCGCATTACCGAACGATTCGAGACCGTGTCGAGGAAGTGATGCGCCTCGAGTATGTTGGCGCCGCGACTGGCCAGGTGCGAGGTCACGGTTGCCACCACGCCCACGCGATCGGGGCAGGACAGTCGCAGGACATAACTAGTTTGACTCAAGATATCCTCACTCCACAGTAGCCAACGGGTCGTTTGCCGGGCTGCTAACCTAACCGAAGGCCGCAGTACCCTCAACCACAGCAACGAGTAAAGCCGTCGTGTCACCGAAGGATTTCGTCGATGAGGGCTCAATGGGTCGGACTGGTCAGCGCATCGGTCTCGTGCTCGGACCGATGCTCGCACTGGGCTTGCAATGGACCGGGCAGCCCGAGGGGCTCAGCACTGAGGCCTGGTACGTCGTATCGCTTGCCGTACTGATGGTGACGTGGTGGGTCACCGAGGCGATACCCATCGCGGCGACGGCGCTGCTGCCGCTTGCGGCGCTGCCGCTCATGGGTGTGTCCTCGACGAAGGACGCAGCAGCCCCCTACGCCGATCCGATTATCTTCATGTTCATTGGTGGGTTCATGTTGGCCGCTTGCGTGGAGCGCTGGCGTCTTCACGAGCGCATCGCGCTCGGGATTGCCTCCTTGTCAGGGGGGCGTCCCGTGCTGCTGGTCGGCTGCTTCATGCTGGCCTCGGCAGTCATCTCCATGTGGATTTCGAACACGGCCACCACGCTGATGCTCGCGCCGATCGCACTCGGTGCCGCACGTGCGCTGACCCCCGACGGCAAGGCGGATCTCGCATTGGGCGGTGCGCTGCTGCTGGGCGTTGCCCATGCTGCGAGTATCGCGGGCATCGGTACGCCCGTCGGTTCACCGACCAATCTCATCGCCATCGGTTTTCTCGAGCGCGCGGGGGATCCGATGGCCTTCACCGACTGGATGACACGCGCCATACCGCTGATGCTCGTCATGCTGCCGGTGGGCTGGATCGTACTGTGCGCGCCGCTCTTTCGCCGTGGTGCGGGCGATTCGGCCGCGGTGGCGCGCGTCGTGGGCGAAGCCTTGCGCATGCTCGGTCCGTTATCGCGTCCAGAGGCGCGAATCGGCGCCGTATTCACTCTCGTGGCGCTTGCCTGGATGTTCCGCCTGCAGCTCAACGAACTGCCGCTGCTCGGTAATCTTTCCGATGCGGGCATCGCTGTCATCGGCGCCGTTCTATTGTTTCTCGTACCCTCCGGTCGGGGTCAGGGCGAGAAGCTCATCGATTGGCCGACTGCAGAGCGCATACCCTGGGGCATCGCCATCCTCTTCGGTGGGGGGCTCTCGCTCGCCACCGCCATGGAGACCACGGGGCTCGCGCAATGGATCGGAGCGCAGATTGCCGCGCTCGATGGCGTTTCGACGCTGGGTTTGATCGCGATCCTCGTGATCACGACCATCCTGATTTCCGAGCTCGCGAGCAACGTCGCTACGCTGACGTCGATGCTGCCCGTCGTTGGCGCGGTCGCTCAGGCCACGGGCACGCCATTGCAGACGCTGGTATTCCCGGTCGCGATCGCAGCGAGCTTCGCCTTCATGTTGCCGGTGGCGACGGGCCCGAATGCGATCGCGTTTTCTTCGGGTGTCGTGACGCTGAAGCGGATGCTGACGGTCGGCTTCGTGCTCAATCTAGCTGCCGCGATCGGCATCCTCGCCTTGCTCTCTCCCTGACAGCGGCTCGGTCAGGCCGCGGCGCGTGGGTCAGGCGGCCGCGCGAGTGAGCGGCGTACGGATCAGGTAGTCGAATGCGCCGAGCGCTGCCTTCGCGCCATCACCTGCGGCGATCACAATCTGTTTGTACGGCACAGTCGTCGCATCACCCGCTGCAAATACGCCCGGTGCACTAGTCGCACCGTGATGGTCGACGACAATCTCGCCGAAGCGCGACAGCTCAATCGTGCCCTTCAACCACTCGGTATTCGGTACGAGCCCAATTTGCACGAACACGCCCTGCAGCGCGAGGGTGTGCGACTCGCCGCTGAGCCGATCCTTGTAGACGAGCCCGGTGACGGTCTTTCCATCGCCCAGAATTTCGGTCGTCTGTGCGCTGAGCACGATGCTGGCGTTGCCGAGACTCTTCAGTTTGGCCACCAGCACGGCATCGGCCTTCAGCTGATCGGCAAACTCGACGACGGTTACATGACCCACAACACCGGCAAGATCAATCGCGGCCTCGACGCCCGAATTGCCGCCACCGATCACCGCCACACGCTTGCCCTTGAACAACGGGCCATCGCAGTGTGGGCAGTAGGCCACGCCGCGATTGCGATACTCGTTTTCGCCTGGGACGTTGACGTTACGCCAGCGGGCACCGGTTGAAAGGATCACCGAGCGCGAGCGCAGCACGCCGCCATGGCTGAGGACAACCTCGACATCACCGCCTGGCATCGTGGGGGGTGCCAATCGAGTGACGGTCTGCAGGCTCATGATGTCGACGCCGTAGTGACGCACGTGCGATTCGAGATCGGCAGAGAACTTGGGTCCGTTGGTTTCGAGGATCGAGATGTAATTCTCGATCCCGAGCGTGTCGTTGGTCTGACCGCCGAAGCGCTCAGTGACGATGCCCGTGCGTAACCCCTTGCGGGCGGCGTAGATGGCCGCGGCAGAACCCGCGGGGCCACCACCGACGATCAGCACGTCAAAGCGCTCCTTCGTCTCGATCTTGGCGCGCTCTTTGTCTGCGCTGCCGGTGTCGAGCTTGGCGACAATTTCCTCGAGCGTCATGCGGCCCGAACCAAACAGTTCGCCGTTGAGGAACACCATCGGCACGGCCATGATCTGCCGCGCAGTGACTTCGTCCTGATAGAGCGCGCCATCGATGACCACGGTCTCGATGGCTGGATTCAACACGGCCATCAACGACAGCGCCTGCACGACATCCGGGCAGTTGTGACAGGACAAGGACATGAAGACTTCAAAGCGCAGCGGGCCTTGCAGCGCGCGCACCGTGTCGAGCGTGGCCGCATCGACTTTGGGCGGATGTCCGCCCGACCACAGCAGCGCAAGCACCAGCGAGGTGAACTCGTGGCCGAGCGGTACCGCGGCAAAATGCAGTGAGGTATTTGCACCGACCCGTCTGATCTGGAATGACGGGCGACGCACCTGCTCGCCATCCAGTCTGACCGACACTTTGTCGGTCAGACTGGCGATGGTTTCGAGCAAGCTGCGCATTTCCTGCGCGCCCTGCGACCCGTCGAGACTCGCCACCAGCTCAACGGGCTGGACCATCTTCGTCAGATAGGCCCGTAACTGGGACTGGAGGGACTCGTTGAGCATGGTGGCGTTCTCGAGGGGTAGGGCGATCAGATCTTGCCGACGAGATCGAGCGACGGCGACAGCGTCTCCGCACCCGGGGTCCACTTGGCCGGGCACACCTGACCCGGGTTCTTGGCGACGTACTGGGCAGCCTGGACCTTGCGCAGCAGTTCCTTCGCGTCACGACCGATGCCGTTGTCGTGGATCTCGCACAGCTTGATGATGCCGTCCGGGTTGATCACGAACGTGCCGCGCAGCGCCAGACCCTCTTCCTCGATCATCACGTCGAAGTTGCGGGTGATCGTGCCGGTCGGATCGCCGACGAGCGGGTAGTTCACCTTGCGGATCGTGTCCGAGGTGTCGTGCCACGCCTTGTGGGTGAAGTGCGTGTCGGTCGAAATGCCGTACACCTCGACACCGAGCGACTTGAAGGTGTCGTAGTGATCAGCCAGATCACCGAGCTCGGTCGGGCAGACGAAGGTGAAGTCGGCAGGGTAGAACACCACGACCGACCACTTACCCTTCAGGGACTGGTCGGTGACTTCGACGAACTTGCCGTTGTGGTAGGCGGTGGCCTTGAACGGCTTGACGGGGGTATTGATGAGGGACATGTCGACTCCTTGAAAATGTGACCCGTCGCATCCTCGCGACGTGCATGCATCCTCAGGTTTTGGAGTCGTTTAATCCAATCGATTGTTCTGATGCGATCGATAGATTCCATCAATCCTTGGGAGTAGAATCGCCAGGCAATTGGACGGCGCGGAGATCACTCGATTCCATGCAACGCACATTGACCACCATCCATCTGCTGTTGGCGGCTTTCTTGCTGCCGATCGCGCTGATGTTCGCGACGACTGGGGCGCTCTACACCGTGTCCATCAAGGGCAACTACGTCGAGACGAGTCGCACCCTCGAACTGAGTGCGCCGCTGGCCTCGGAGCTGAGTTCCCTGACGCAAGTCGTGGAAGGCGCACTCGCGGCCGAGGGCGTCGAGGTGCCGAGCGGTGCGGCCTCGGTCAAGAAGGCCGGTACCGGTTACGAGCTTGAGTGGACGGGTGCCGAGCGCGACGTGCTGCTCAAGCCTACCTCCGACCCCTTGAAGGCCACGCTCGTCATCAAGGACACCACGTCTTGGCGGCACCTCGTGCAGTTGCACAAGGCGAAGGGCAGCGATGTCGCCAAGGCGATCTCGGTGCTGTGGGCGATCGGGCTCGTGGTGATTCTCTGTTCCGGCCTGCTCATGGCTTGGAACGTGCCCGTGTATCGGCGCAAGGCCCTCGGAGCTGGGGCGCTAGGGTTAGCCACTTTTATCCTGTACGTCTTCCTCGGCTGAGCGTCTTTTGCCACCGTGCTGATTAGCTTTGCCGAGTGGTCCGAAACCGAAGCCTATCTGGCCTTCAGTCAGTTGATCGTGCCGCGTCCGGTGGCTTGGGTGCTGAGCGACAACGGCCCGGCCACATCCGGCGCCGCACGCTGGAACCTCGCGCCGTTTTCGTACTTCAACGGCGTGACGAGCGCGCCGCCGATGCTCATGTTTTCGGTGGGCGATGGCATGGCCGGGCGACTGAAGGACACGCACCGCAATCTGCGTCGCGACTCACAGTGTGTGGTGCACATCGCCCGCAGCACCCAGGCGCAAGCCGTGCAGGACACGGCGGCCGAATTGCCCTGGGGTGTGAGCGAAATCGATCACGCGGGTCTCGAACTCACCGCTTGGGACTGGCCGCTGCCGAGACTCGCGCAGGCGCCGGTGGCAATGGGTTGCGTGGCAACGCAGTTCACGCCAATCGGTGATACCGCTCAGACACTGATTTTTCTGCGCATCGAGCGGGTCTGGGTGCAGGACGAGATCGCAAGCTTCGACGCCAACGGCCGCCTCGTGATCGACATCGCTGCCTACGATCCGCTCGCGCGGGTAGGCCGGGGTGGCTACGCGAGTCTTGGGCCTGTCGTCCGACCGCGCTAGCCCGAATCCCGCGCATAAACCCGTATGCCGATCACAGAGATGGCCGGCTACACTTCGCGTCAGGAGGATCCCGATGGTCAGAACATCTCGAGTGGTTTGGTGGGTCGCCATGGCGTGCCTCGCGGGCAACGCCCATGCGCAGTTGAAGGCGCAGCAGTCGGCACGAACCTCGGTGCCGGCACAAGCCTCAGTGCAGTTCGAACAGGGCAGCACGCTGCGAGCGCTCGAAGATTGGCACGTGTTGCCACCGCGCCAGCGCGTCGAGCCGGAGAATCGGCTGCTGCGCGAACGGCTCGAGCAGTTGCTGCCGCGACTGATGGCCGAGACCGATCTGGACATGTGGCTCGTCCTCAATCGCGAGTATGCCGAAGACCCGGCCTACTTCACGCTCGTGCCGCAGCCGACCTTTGCTGCGCGGCGCACCACCATGCTGGTGTTTCATCGCAAGGCCGACGGCACAGTGGAGCGACTCGCGGTCAATCGTTATCCGCTCGGTGGCCCCTACGAGTCGGCCTGGGCGGGCGGTGACCTCGAGGCGCAGTGGAAGGCGCTCGGGCAGCTCATCGCCGACAAGAATCCTCGACGCATCGGCATCAACGTGTCGCGTCACTGGCCTGTGGCCGATGGCCTCACCCATGCGCTGCACACGCGTCTGCTCGAAGTGTTGCCGGCGGGTTTT
>Ga0209033_1000880_pt1 | contig 17510 bp, 17 predicted proteins | sample LauGreFa1BDMLBDN_2_FD_188218 | JGI IMG/M metagenome (GOLD analysis project Ga0209033, IMG submission 188218) | Freshwater lake microbial communities from Lake Michigan, USA - Fa13.BD.MLB.DN (SPAdes) (version 2) | ecosystem: Environmental > Aquatic > Freshwater > Lake | place: Lake Michigan, USA...
GTTCGTGGGTACATGTGTTGCCCGTGCCGGGGTGGTGGCAGGCGGGTGGTTCGTGGGTACATGTGTTGCCCGTGCCGGGGTGGTGGCAGGCGGGTGGTTCGTGGGTACATGTGTTGCCCGTGCCGGGGCGGTGGCAGTCGGGTGGTTCGTGGGTATTGGCTGGGGGGGCGTTTCGGTGGGGTGAGGCCCAGTTGGTGGGGTGTCATCTAGTGTGCCATCGGCATGTAAGTGTACCTGATGAACCTGTGGCAAAGACGACTGGTTCACGCCCACCCCTTGGGAGGTTTCAATCAGTTGGATCATCGGGTGAGAAAACCCGTCGACCGACTGATTTTGGCCCCACAAGATGAGGGGTGAGAACAGGGCCAGCATACCAATGGGGAGCAACAGGCGGTGGGTCATCATTAAAAGCGCCGGGTCACCGAGACGTACCATTTTACGGGCGGCGTATGGACCCCATCGGAGGCCGACAGACCACGGGCGGCGGTGAGTTCCGCCACCCAGTCCGGGTCTCGATAGGTTAAGGCGGTACTGATACTGGTCAGGTGGGTGGTGCCACCACTGTCTTGGCACCGGTCTTTTTTGCAGGTGATCCCACCATTGAGGGCGGGGGTGATGGCAATGGAGCGGCTCAGCCAATCGGGGGTATAAGCCAGTTTGATGGCGGCGGTGCCTCCCACATCACCCGAAAACCCCATGTCATAGCCCGGAACCGAATAATAATCCCCAATTGACAGTCGTTCGGACGAATACAAAGGCTGGGTGCTGTATTGCCCGTTGGCTTGTGCCAGGAGGGTGGCGGGGAATGGCAGGGGGATGGCCAAACTGAATGACGCGTTCATTTTTTCGAATTGGGCGTGGGGGGAAGCGGGTCCCAGTGTGGGGCGGTCTTGGGTGGCATCCCATGCATCGAGGCCCAGGGTATAAGCGGCGTCCCACGTGAGGGTGCCCCACGGATTCCATTCGGTGTGGTTAAAGCCGGTCACCAGGGTGGTTAATTGTGAGCTGTTTACCCCAATCAGGGTGTCTTCAATGTAATGTTGGTCCCGCTTGATGGCCAGTTCCACCGTGAGGGTTTCTTTTTGGCTTCGATCCCGTTGAATCAAGACGCTGCCACCTACCTTGAGGGTGCTGGTTTGCCCGCTGGTTAAGATATTACGCAAGGTGCCCGCAATTAAGGTGGCGTAGTTAAACTGACTATACGAGGCCTTGGGGGTGAACGGGCCCACTGGCATCGAGCCTATGATGGACAAACTGTTTTGAAACTGGGTTTTGTCTTTGAATTTTTGATAATACGTCACGACCCACTGATCCAGTGAGCCCAAGATATTATCGGCCGTTAAATCCAACGAATTGGGGATGGCCTGAACCTGGCCATCCCCATAGGTGTCATATCGAAAATGGGCCCCCGTCGATCGCATGGGCAGGGTGGTCACCTGAACCAGGGTGCCCCCTTTGGTCGTGGGGGAGGGCAACAGCTGCAAGGTGGCTTGCATCGTGGACAAGCGGTTGAGTTGATCCAGGGCGGTTTCCAATGCCCAAATATTGAGCGGTGTTTGGTGCAACCCAAAAAAAGCCAGGCCCCGTTGCCACTCAGAGAGCCCGCTGGCTTGAATACTGTCCACGAATCCTTCTTGTATCTGCAAGGCCAACGTACCACTGCGTAGGGATTGTTTGGGCAGATAAACACGGGTGGTCACATAGCCCAATGACAAATAGGCGTGGGTAATGGCCGCCGATAATTGGGTGATGTCATGGAGTGTGAGGGTCCGATTAAGATACCCCGACAGCAGTGTCGATCGGGTGTGAGGGGGCAGCAGGGTGACCCCATTCAGTTGAATGTCTCGAATCATAAAGCCTGGTAAGTCACCCTCGATCACGGCCGGTATATCGGGTGTGTCATACGGAATGGGGGGGGATTTTTTTTGATCGGCAGCCCGTTGGGTGTCATCAAAATACCGCCGGTTTTTTTCTTGTAAAATGAGGAGTTCTTTGGCATTTAATGCACGGGGAATGGCGTCTTTTTCGATGGTTTGGGCGAACAAGGCACCCGAAATGGCCACCCCCCCCATTAAAAAACAAAGCGGTGCCAGCTGGTGACAGAAGAGTAAAAGTCGGCATGAAAATCCCATGGGCAATTGGCCATTCTTTGACGTTAATAATCATTGGATATTAAAAAAATAATAGAAAAAGACCGTGCTGACAAGGGTAATAGCGGTGCGGTGGGGATGGGACGACGCGGGGCTCTATTTTGCCGGAGCGGTGTGGGTGAGGGAGCCTTGATGGGCAAGGCCCCCAGCGGCCTTGCTCAGGCGGGCATCATTTCTTGCATCAATAGGGTGACACCACCCGATTCCATCGGGTTTGAAAGGGGGTCCACTTCATGGTTTTAGCCCGAATCATGAACTGGTCGTTTTCCACCCCAAACTCCAGTACCCCATCCATCAAATACCCCACATTGTTCACCATCTGATCCGACACGGTGCCCTCTTCCAATACAAACAAGGTGGTCACACCACCCAATGCCAAAGCGGTTCGGGAAATTTGGGTTAAAAACCGTTGTACCATCGATAACTCAAAATGAATCAACAAGCTCGAAATGGAATCCACCACCCGACGACCACCCAGTTTGTGGTGAATGGTATGCCCAATGTCACCACTGGCATCGGCAATTAATCCGGCCAATTGACCCAAATCCAAGGAACCCGTCACGGCATAAGGTTCATCGTCAGGGGAGACAAAACTAGACCATGAGTACGCATCCACAAAGCGAATGAGATTTAACGATTCATAATCCAACATGGTATGGGGAAGGGTTCGTTGAATGCTTTGCCGGATTTGTTTGGGGTTGTCATCCAATGCCAACCATAAACAGCGGTCCGATTTGGCCAATCCGGAGGCCATAAAACGCCGACAAAACAATGACTTGCCCGAGCCCAATGGCCCCAACAATAAGATATTGGAGGCCACCGGCAAGCCACCACCCAATGCCTCATCTAATAGGGGGACACCAGTGGATACCATGGGGATGGGGTCCGAGGTAGCCTCGATGACGTGGTCACGGGCGGCACGACGCAACAGCAAGGCCTTGGCCCTTGCTTTTAATTCGTCAACATTAAATGGTTTGGTAACAAAATCATCGGCCCCCCCTTCAAACCCAGTCAATTTGTTGTATTCGTCGCCCAAAGCCGAAATAATCATGATAGGGGTATCGGACAACTCGGGGTCTTGACGAACGTCTCGGCATACCTCAAAACCGGTTTTAAAGGGCATCATAATATCGGTGATAATCAGATCTGGTCGATGGAGTTTGGCTTGCTCAAGTGCCATGCGACCATCCGTGGCCGTAATAACGGTCATGCCCAGTTCCTCAAACAGCATGGCCGTTAGCATCAAGATATGAAGCTCATCATCGGCAACCAATACGGTGGTCACAGGGCTTGCCTTAAGACAATTCCCCGCCCCGTCATGATTTCAAATACCCATTCGGACAAATCGGTCCGGGTGCCACGCATTTTCTTCACCCGAATGGTGCGGGCATAATTAGAGCCCATTTTTTCGAGCTTTAAGACCAAAATACCCGAGGTGGCGAACTCCTCAATCCCATGGGTGCTCACTTTATGGCTACCAACCGGTGAATAAGAGGTCAGCAGGGTGGTACAGTCCCCCTGGCCTTCGATGGCATAAATCAAAGATCGAATGTAGTCCCCAATTTCTTTGATTTCAGACTCAATGAGCCGAAGGGGGGCCACTGGATCGACCACCAACCGAGTCACCGACTGGGTTTTGACATACCCCAACACCATGTCTACCATGTCAGTCATGGACAATGATGAGTTCGAATGGGTAGAAAAAGGCTGGGTTAAATCCACCATTTTTAATTGCCCACTTTGCAAATAAGGGGCCAATTCCCATCCCAAAGATAACGCATCTTGAATGACATGCTCGGCACGTTCATCAATTGATATATAAACCCCCAATTCACCGTTTTTGAGTCCCTCCAACAAAAACTGCAAGGTTAAAATGGTTTTGCCAACACCTGGTTCGCCGGCCACCAACACGGCACGGCCTTGGGGAAGGCCACCCCCCAAAAGGTGATCCACCCCTTCGATACCACTGGAGATTCGCTGCATCAGGCCATTAAACCACAGGCACCAAGAAAAGCTCAAACGCTCATAGGCCTTCCCAAAGCCGGCCCGTTACGGACGTCTCGATCCACGAGGATAAAAAACAAGCCTACTTGACCGCCCTTTCATCCCCGATTAAAATCTGGCCCGAGAATGGCCCAGACTGCTAACGTGCAATGTGCCACTTTCTGTGTGTGATGTTGTTTGTTAGTCGTCATGGGGGAGTAGTTGGGGAGTATACAAAACGATGCGTACGGTTAGCGTGCGTTCTGTTGTGGGGTAACGGGGTGGGGACCATGAACCTGTCGCGACAGTCGGTGTGCAACGTGTGACCGTTCATGGCAAAATGAGGCCCATTTTCTCCACATCGTCCCTTTATCGTCTGGTCTGATCGTCGCAATGGATCCATGAGTTGTTGTTAAAGGAGTAACGTCAAGATGAAGCGCACATTTCAACCCAATAATAGGAAAAGAAAAAAAACCCACGGGTTTCGTATTCGGATGAGAAGCAAAGGGGGCCAACGGGTACTGAACGCCCGTCGTCGCAAAGGCCGTCAACGTATTTCGGCCTAACGTGGGCATGGATGACATGATCGAAGTCGATAATGGGCTTCCCAAATCCACCCGGATCACACAAAAAAGCCACTTTGATTATCTTTTTTCATCGGGGCGGCGTGCTGAAAATCTCATTGTCAGAATTCAATATGGGGCCCCTTACTTACATGGCCCCATGGTGGCATTTGTGGCCACTAAACGGCAGGGTAATGCCCCGCAACGGAATTTATCCAAACGGTTATTAAGAGAATTGTATCGGTTGCATGATCAGAAACCCCCCGTTGACATGGTCCTAATCGCCAAACCGGCCCTCTTAAAATGCTCCTTTTCAAAATTAAAAACCGAGTTTTCAAGCCTCATGGAAACCATTGCCCAGACCCTTCATGAGTGGGATCACACCCCCCGTCATTCGACCATAACGGCACACGAGACCGTCCTCGATGAACAGGCGGAATGACCCAATGAGTCGCCTGGTATCCCATGCGGTGGTGGGTTGCATTCGGTTGTATCAGCGGGTGGTCTCCCCATGGCTGGGACCGGTGTGTCGTCATTATCCCAGTTGCTCAGAGTATGCGATACAGTCCATCACCACCCATGGGGTGCTCAAAGGCGGGTTGTCAGCTGTGGGTCGTCTTGGTACTTGTCATCCTTTTCATTCGGGCCATATTGACTCATAAGGAGTGTTGTTCATGCTAGATCTCATTCGCCACCCATTTGATGCCCTCATCCATGGGTTGATGTTACCGTTTTTGTCGCTGTGTTACACCACGGTATATCCCAATTATGGGGTGGCCATTGTGTTGTTAACCCTGATGATCAAGTTACTTTTTTTTCCGCTAACCCAACGCCAATTTAAGGCCATGAAAATCACGCAAAAATTGCAACCCGAAATGAAACGGTTGCAAGAAACCCATAAAGATGATCCCAAAACCCTTCAGAAAGAGATGATGGCACTATGGAAGACCCACAACGCCAACCCGTTTAGTGGTTGTTTGCCATTGGTCATTCAATTGCCCTTCTTTTTTGCCATTTACAGTGCCATTTCAAGTCCCGCATTTAAAGCCATGATCGGAGCGCAAGGGGTCAATCCGGGTCTCACCTCTTTTTGGTTGACGAATTTATCCCAACCCGATCCGTATTTTATTTTACCCATCGCCATTGTGGTGCTTACCTGGGTGTCTCAGCGACAAATGCCCATGGACCCCAATCAAAAACTACTCATGAGTATCCTCCCCTTGATGATGGGGATGATTTCGTTTAAGTTGCCGGCCGGGGTGCTCATTTATTGGGTGACCCAACAAGGCATTTCAACCTTGCAGCAATGGTGGTTGTTGCGTGAGTCGGGTGGCAGCCCATCATCGGCGGCGGGTTCCCAAGATGAGGTGGTCATTACCGTTAAACCCAAGCGAAAGGGGAAAAAAGCATCATGATTAAACAATTGTTGTCATGGTTTAAAAAGCCAGGGGGACAACCCGAGGTGTCATCCGCTCGTCAGGGAACACCGGGGCAGGTCGCCGAAACCTATATTCAGACCCTATTGAATCATTCATTTGGTGGGGCTGTGACGGCCCATGTCCCCGATGAGCATACCATTCAGTTATCCATTATCAATGCGGCGGACCCCTCCCGACTGATTGGCAAAGAAGGGGCCACCATTGAATCGATTCAGTTGTTAACCAAGGCCTTGTTAAACCGTACCTACAAGCGGGGGTTTCGGGTTACCATTGATGTGGGAGAGTGCAACCCCAATCGTGAGGCCGTCTTATTGGCCCACATTGACAAAGCCATTGAGGCAATGGGTACCGATGGGGTCTATCATTTCCCTAAAATGACCGCCATTGACCGTCGGTTTATCCATGTCCAATTTGAGCAACACCCCTTGTATGTGAGTCAATCGGAAGGTGCGGGGTCCCAGCGCCACGTGGTATTGCGTCAACGAACGGGTTCATGACGGATACCATTGCGGCCATTGCCACTCCCTTGGGTCGGGGTGGTATTGGGGTGATTCGGGTATCGGGCCCAGATGCACTCCCCATCGTGATGCGGCTCATTAACCGCCCACATTTGACCCCCTCCCGCATGACACTGGTCACCGTATCGGATCCCGACACCGGCATGCCATTGGATCGGGGGTATGTGGTCTGGTTTAAGCCCCCTTATTCGTTTACCGGGGAATCGGTCGTCGAATTGCAACTGCACGGCACCCCTTATGGCTTGTCTCGCTTATTGGCCCTATTAGGAAAAGAGGGGGCCCGTATGGCCACCGCCGGCGAATTTACAAAGCGGGCTTTTTTAAATGGCAAGCTCGATTTAACCCAGGCCGAGTCGATTTTAACCTTGATTGATGCCCAATCGGATCGGGCCCACGCCGTGGCCATGGGGCATCACCAGGGCAAGTTATATGCCCGCATTCAACGCATGCGCCAGGCCCTGATGGGTGTCTTGGAACACATTGAAGCCAGTTTGGATTTTCCGGACGAAGTACCCCCCATTGATCAAGTGACCACCCTCGGTTTGTTGCACCCTTTGTGTGATGAGATGGATCAGGTGATTGCCCTTGGCAATTGGGGCAAATGGGTACATGGGGGCATTCGATGTGTGTTGGTCGGCAAACCGAATGTGGGGAAATCGTCGTTGCTCAATGCCATCTCAGGCGAAAACCGGGCCATGGTATCCGCCCAACCGGGCACCACCCGGGATTATGTGCAAGTCACGACCCAATTAAATGGCTTTTTAGTGGAGTGGACGGATACGGCGGGTATTCGTTCCACCGACCAGGCCTTAGAAGCCGATGGCATCGAACGAAGTATCGCCCAATTGGGGTCGGCGGATGTGGTGCTGTGGGTCTGCGACCAGTCGACCCCCTTGACCGATGAGGATTGGGCGGTGGCCCACCTGATTCCCCCAGACAAGCCGGTGATGGTGGTGCGTAACAAGGCGGATCAGCGGCCCCACCCACACCCCCCATTACCCCAAGACTGGCCCTGTTACGAGGTGAGTGCCCAAACGGGGGACGGCATCGAAGGGTTAATGGCGGGCATTGTGGCACGTATCATGCACGATTTACCGGCCAATGAACTGGATGTGTTATGCAATGCCAGGCAATTGGCGGCCCTTCATGTGGCCCGTGAGGCTTTGGGGGCTTTGTGCCAGCAATTGGGTCAGGTGCCGGATGATATGGTCACCGTCGACCTTCGTCGGGCCATTTTAAAATTGGGTGAAATGACGGGGGATACCTTGAGCGAAACGGTGTTAGACGGTATTTTTTCTCGGTTTTGTATCGGTAAATAGACCCCCCCATGGTGCGATGGGGGACACGCCGACTCAACGGTTTAACTCCCGTCAAAATGGGAATAGCCGCAACTATGAGCATGCGATGGACAATGATGGGTATCATGGGGTTCTTCATGATGGGTTGCACAGTGAGCATGGCCTTTCATGCCACCTGGGACGTCAACCCAGACCCGTTGCCGTCATTATCCAATGGGATTTCGGCCCATCCCATTGCCACCCTGAGTATTCGGGCGGGCACGGATCAATCATTTGCCATTCAAGTGTCATCGGGATTGGGTCGTTATTTGATTCGTGAGGGAGACGATGCGGGCCGAGATGGCGACATGGCCCCTTACACCATTCGACTCACCCCGATGGGGGAACGCCCCTTTACCCACCAAACCCCTATGACGGACCGCTGGGTGAGCCTGGAATCACCCGTAGAATGGGTGTTTTCCCCCACGGGTGACGCCAATCAAACCCCCATTCGGTTGGCCCTTTTTTTATCCAGTCCTCCGAATCCATCGTTGTTTCGGGGCCAATTCAGGGCCAATATTAGCATTAACGTGACCGAGATGATTTAAACCGACTGCAATTTAAGTCGTCGCACCCGCTCTTCTACCGGTGGGTGGGTACTAAACATAGACAAGAGTCCACCCCCCCCACGGGCCGATAGGGGGGACATGATATACAAATGTGCCAAGGCCGGATTGCCCGGTTCGGGCAGGACGGTTTCCATTCGATCATGAATACGCAAAAGGGCAGAGGCCAAATCCAGCGGGTTGCCATGAATGCGTCCCCCGGCCTCATCGGCCACATACTCACGAGACCGTGAAATGGCCATTTGAATCAGGGTCGCGGCAATAGGGGCAATCAGTACCGTTAACAGCCCGCTGGCCATGCCCCCTTCTCCCTCGTTTTCGCTACGACGCCCCCCAAATATCATGGCCCATTGGGCCATATTGGCCAGCATCGATACCGCACCGGCCAAACAAGCCGAAATGGTGCTAATGAGGGTGTCATAATGCTTGATGTGGGCCAATTCGTGGGCGGCCACGCCGGATAATTCGGCGGGCGTTAACAGGTTGAGAATGCCTTGGGTAAAGGCCACAGCGGAGTGAGAAGGGCTACGACCGGTGGCAAAGGCATTGGGCGTGTAATCCGGGATAATATAAACCTTGGGTACGGGTAGGTCGGCATTGGCGGCCAAACGGGTGACCATGGCCAATAACTCAGGATGGGTGTCGGAAGTGGCCAAGGTGGCCCGTTGCATTTTAAGGACAATACGATCCGAAAACCAATACATCACCCCATTCATGCCACATGCTATCACCAAGGCCATTACCATGCCCGATTGGCCACCCAGTGCCTGGCCGATCGTGACAAATAGACCGGTCATTAACGCCAATAACACAGTGGTTTTAATTGAATTTCCCATACTACCCTCCATCGTGAGATGCCACAGATCCGTGGCGTTTGGGTTACGACGCAGGAAATAGTAGCACAACGACGCCTTGCGTGCTAATCACCCTGTGGTTAAGTAGGCATCGGCATCAAGGGCTGCCATACACCCTGAACCGGCGGCGGTGATGGCCTGACGGTAGCGATGGTCTTGCACATCCCCACACGCAAAGACCCCCGGCACATTGGTTAAGGTTCGCCCAGGGATGGTGCGAATGTAGCCCATATCGTCACAATCCAGCTGACCATTTAAAAACGATGTGTTAGGCACGTGCCCGATGGCATAAAACAACCCCGATGCTGGAATAACTGTTTGCTGCCCCCGTTGAGACAAGGTCACCGATTCGAGCCGATTCTCCCCATTGGCTTCGATGACTTCGGATTCCCAGGCCACCGTGATCTGGGGGTGGTTCAACACCCGTTCTTGCATCACTTTGGAGGCCCTCAACTGGTTTTTTCGTACCACCAAGGTCACATGCGAGGCGTATTTCATTAAGAACGTGGCCTCTTCACAGGCACTATCACCCCCCCCCACCACCACCAAGGGTTTCTGACGAAACATGGGCAGGGCCCCGTCACACACCGCACAGGCCGAAATACCTTTTTGCCATAACCGGTCTTCACCCGTCACACCCAATCGCTTGGCCGTTGCACCCGTTGACACAATCACGCTGCGGGTGGACACCGTGCGATAAGGGGTGGTCACCACAAAAGGCGTCACGGATAGGTCCACCTCGGTCACCGTTTCGGTCAGGATGCGGGTGCCACAGGCTTCGGATTGTTCCCGCATGGCCAGCATCAACTCAGGGCCCCCAATGCCCTTGGGAAAACCCGGAAAGTTTTCAACGTCTGTGGTGGTGGTTAACTGCCCGCCCGCCGCCACGCCACCCGCCATTTCTCCCTCAAACAACAACGGGCGGTGTTGGGCACGGGCCGCATAAATGGCGGCGGTGTGGGCCGCAGGTCCTGATCCGATAATGACGATGGATTCACTCATCATAACACTCCTTGTTTTGTTTATAACCCAGCATAATCAACACCTGAATCGGAGGTCGGCGTGGCCGATGGACCAGCCGATGCAGGGACATCCATATTACCAGAGGCCATGCCATCTTCGGGTAACCGATCGGGAATATGGCCTGCCCGTTCAAACTCAGTGGCAGGCACGTCCTTGAGGGCTTCTTTCATAAACGCACGCCACATCAACGCTGGAATACCCCCACCGGTTACCTTGTTCATGGGTTTGTTGTTGTCATTGCCCACCCAGGTGGCCGTGACCAATTGCGGGGTAAACCCAATAAACCAGGCATCTTTATAATCCGACGTGGTACCAGTTTTCCCTGCCACAGGACGAGGTAAATTGGCATTTTGACCGGTACCATATCGCACCGCCCCTTTGAGCATGTCCACCATGGTAGATGCCACCATCGGGTCGAGGACCCGCTTGGGTTGGGGTTGGTGTTTAAAGAGTACAGACCCTTCGCGGTCTTCAATTTTGACAATGGCCGTGGGGTCATTGCGTAATCCCTGGTTGGCAATGACACCGTATGCGGTGACCAATTCCATCATGGTGACCTCGTTGGCCCCTAGTGGCAATGATAACACCGGCTGCAAGGGCGATTTGATCCCCATGGCTTTGGCCAATCGAATCACCTCGTCGGGCCCTACCAGGTTGTTTAATTTGACGGCGACCGTGTTGATCGAATTTTCGAGTGCTTTACGTAATGAGATATTGCCCATATACGTTTTGGTGTAATTGGTGGGCGAATATGGACCTTGCACGGTACTAAATGTAATGGGTGAATCTTGCACCACCGAGGCGGGTGTAAACCCACGTTCCAGTGCGGCGATGTAGACAAATGGTTTGAAGGTCGAACCGGGCTGACGAAGGGCTTGGGTGGCCCGGTTAAACTGAGACTCGCGATAAGATGCCCCTCCTTGTAGGGCTTTGATGTACCCGGTAGAAGGGTCCATGGACATCAATGCCCCCTGATCAAATTGGTAGCGTTCTTCTTGTCGGCCGGTCACAAAGGCGTCGCTACGTCCTTTGGATACAAAGTCTTGCACCACCGATTCGGCCACCATCTGCAAGTCATAATCCAGGGTGGTATGCACTTGCAACCCGCCCGTGAGGGTGGCCTCATACCCATAAGTGGCAAACAAGTGGTTGACCACATACGACGTGAAAAAGGGGGCGCGGTATCGATAGGTGCGGGGTTGGGCCAGTTGCAAGTCGGTTAAAAACGCCTCGTTGGCTTCGTCTTGGGTGATGACATTGAGCTTGGCCATGCGGTTTAACACGGTGCGTTGCCGCTGCTTGGCCATGGCATAGTTGCGAAATGGGCTGTACAACTCAGGCCCCTTTAACAGCCCGATGACCAACGCAGATTCGGGCAAATTGAGGTCTTTGGCGTGTTTGCCAAAGTACATTTGGGCGGCCGATTCGATGCCATAGGCGTTGTGACCCCAATACACCTGATTGAGGTACATTTCTAAAATCTCATTTTTGGTATACCGGCGTTCGATTTGAATGGCCAAGATGACCTCGGCAATTTTGCGGGTTATTTTTTTTCGTTTGGTTAAAAACAAGTTGCGTGCCAATTGTTGGGTTAAGGTTGAGGCCCCTTCGCTAAATCCCATCGAGACGGCATTTTTGACCATGGCCCGCATGATCCCTTTGATGTTAATGCCATGGTGCAAATAAAAATCAGTGTCTTCGGTGGCCAATACCGACTTAATAATCAATGGCGAAATATCTTTGAGGGGAATGACCTGACGGTTTTCTTCTTGATGCAATTCAGCCAACACAATCTGATTGTCTGAATAAACCTTGGTGGTTTCAGCTGGAATGTAGGTACTAATTTGGTCGACGTTGGGCAAGTTGCTGGCAATCACAATGGTGGCCACTGCCAGGGCCACACCGCCCAATCCGACGGCCATGCCCACCACCATCAACCCACGGCGTAACAGGGGGTGACGGCGGGCCAAGGTTGAGCGAACCCCGGCACGAGAGGGCTGTACTTTGCCAATGTGATGCTTTGAACGAAAAATCACCCCAACTCCTTTGCATACCCAGTCGAGTTTACATCAGGCTGGGTACCATACCATGGATGACGGGTCGTGGGTAGCACCCTGAAAACGCAGGCAGCCGGCACGCCATCAAGGGGAGATAGGCGGGTTGGATAAAAAAGGGGGGGGCTTGACCGGTGAGGGGATGGGCCGATGACGGATGCATCACAAACCATCTATGCAACTTGGAAAAGCGTCCATCCGATAAGGGAGCAAGGGGAAAAGACGTGTTGATTGATTGGGTATCAAATCGGTACTCAACAAAAGAAAGGATTTTGATTGATGAATGGAATTACAACCCCGCCAGCGACACCAAGAGCACCTTATAACCCAGCCCAAGCGCCTTTGGCACCGGTTCGGCCAACTCTTGTTGCAAGACCTGTTGTAAATGCGGCTGAGTTTGCAGCTGGTGGTGTTAATGCTTTTTTTCAAGCACAAGCGGCAGCAATTGGTTTCATACCGCCATTGGGCCCCCAGTAACCTTAACCCTATGGTCCACGGTGCCAGGGCAATTGGTGGTACCGTGGGGCTTTGGTGGGGGGAGGGCACACCCACCCAATAGGCTCCCCGTGTGATCCCTTGTGCTCAGGGGCTGGTTCAATTTTTATGACCCTACCCTTTTGAGCTAAAGGGCAGAGATGGGAACCAGGAATGCCTCATTTAATAATGGGGCATGATCCACGGCCATACGGACCATCTCCTATTTGCCAGGCGTGTTTGGGGAGGGGACCTGGTAACGGCCGCCGTCGCCTGCAATAGGGGGCGTGCCTTACTTGTTTGGCCTTGTTTGGGTTCATGACAACGGGTGTTGCCGGTTCACAAAGGGCCCGCTGTGCCCCATTGTGCCCCATTGTGCCCCATTGTGCCCCATTGTGCCCCATTGTGCCCCATTCTCATGGCGGGGGGGTATCGGGAAAGCGGCCGCCATCGCCTGCAACAGGGGGCGTGCCTTACTTTTTTGGCCTTGTTTGGCCTTGTTTGGGGGTCATGACAACGGGTTTGCCGGTTCACAAAGGGCCCGCTGTGCCCCATTGTGCCCCATTGTGCCCCATTCTCATGCGGGGGGGGTATCGGGAAAGCGGTCGCCATCGCCTGCAATAGGGGGCGTGCCTTACTTTTTTGGCCTTGTTTGGGGTCATGACAACGGGTGTTGCCGGTTCAAAACGGGCTTGCTGTGCCCCATTGTGCCCCATTCTCATGGCGGGGGGGTATCGGGAAAGCGGTCGCCATCGCCTGCAACAGGGGGCGTGCCTTACTTTTTTGGCCTTGTTTGGGGTCATGACAACGGGTGTTGCCGGTTCACAAAGGGCCCGCTGTGCCCCATTGTGCCCCATTCTCATGGCGGGGGGTATCGGGAAAGCGGTCGCCATCGCCTGCAACAGGGGGCGTGCCTTACTTTTTTGGCCTTTTTTGGCCTTTTTTGGCCTTGTTTGGCCTTGTTTGGCCTTGTGTGGGGGTCATGACAACGGGTTTGCCGGTTCACAAAGGGCCCGCACCGGGTTGATAACGTGTGGATTGCCGGCCACGGGAGGATAGCCACACGTCGGCCCTAGCACAGGGGTATTGCGTCGGGTGCCTCAGACCCTTGCCCTTGCTCAAGGGTGACCGCTTCATTTCCCTGCCGTTATGCCGACTTGGGTGGAAGAGGACCCCTTTTCACCGACAACGAAGATGGGTCGCATCGCTGATCGCCCCCCTATCTGTACCCTTATTAAAAGAAGGGCTGTCCAGGTGCTGCAAGGGTGGGGTCAGAGACGAAGGCTGTCGTGACGACTCATGGAATGGCTGACGGCTGGGCATGGGGGCCTTTGTCATGGCAAAGGGTTCCATGAATTTTTTGTTTGTCCCGATACGATAATGAAGCAGTCGGTACATCAGTCGTGGCATCAATGGAGGGGATCATGACAAAAGGGCTCGGACGAATGCTATGGATACTCATGATAGGGGTGCTAACAGGGTGTGGCAGTGTGTCTCGCTCGACTGTTCCCTCTCAATGGGTCTTTTCGCACCAATCCCCAGATGGGATTCAGTGGCAAGGGCAACTCACCACGCATACCTTAACGGTGTCGCTGGTCTCGTCTCAAGCCATGGTCTTCACGTGGGTGAGGACCCCCCTATCGGCCACCATTCGGTGCCAAACCCCATCCGGTCAAACGGTGACCCGCGTGTGCGGGGTGTTGCAGTCACTCAATAGCCTATCGTTATACCCCCATCAACCCGTAACGGTGGATGTTTCATTTGACATCTTGCCCGGGAACCCTGTATCTGTAACCTTTGATTATCAAGTCAATCAAGCACCCCCAACCGCTGTGACCATTCCCATTCCATTTCCCTGAGGGATGATAGGGTTCAAGGGTAACGCCAGGGGGTGGTGCCTCACCTTAAAGGAGTAACCCATGAGTATCATCGTCAAAGCGGCTCACATCAATATTACCGGTGCCCTCAGGGAGTATGCCGAAAAAAAAGCGGCCAAAGTACTTGATTTTTTTGATGGGGTGCAAGAAATTGTCATCGAATTGGATATCGTCGATTCGTCCCATGAGAATGACCGGCAAGCGGTGTCGGCCACAGCCAAAGGACCCCATGTCACTTTTCGGGCGGAATGTGCCTCGTTTGACATGTATGCCAGTGTCGACCAGGTGATGGACAAACTCATTGTGCAGGTTAAAAAATACCGTGATAAACAACGGGATCACCATCCCCCCTCACCCAAGATCAAACGTACCCGCACCACCCTGACCCGTGCCGACCATGCCGATGAATTGGACCGTCATTATGCACCCAAACCCATGGAGGTCGAGGATGCGGTGGATGAATGGGCGTTGCGTGGGACGCCCTTTTTGATGTTTCGAAATGCCAAAACCGGTGAAATCAATGTGGTGTATGGTTTAGGGCAACAACAAGTTGGGCATATAGAGCCTTGATGGGGGTGGTTCACCAAGGGGAGAATCAATCGCCAGGCCGTTGCCAAGGGGAAGGGGCTCGCTAGAAACAGGGTACCGTGCCACACAAGACACCACAAAAGGGGAAGGTTGTACGCCGATGGCCAGTCTTCATGACGGGGATGGTGGGGGTGTTGTCTTGTTTGGCTTTGGCAGTCTCGATTGTCGGGGCCGTGGTCATTCCGTTTTCGGGTCAATTCACCAATAACGTCACGGGCGAAGTGGTCACCGGCAAACGCCTGGTGATGGTGCAAATTGTATCGGGTAATGTGTCCAGTGGTATGGTGCCGTTGTGGACTGAATATTTTGACCATACATTTGTCAGTGGGAATTTGGTGACCGAATTGGGAAAAGTCACCCCCTTAGATGAACGTATTTTTTTGGGCCGCGATCTTCGCTTTTCGTTTCAGGTTGAAGGGATCCCCGGGGTGGTCATGATTCCCATTCTACCCCAACCCATTGGGGTGGTGGCATTGATGAGTTCACAAGCCCAACAAGTGTCGGCATCGGCCATTGTGGGGGTGATCCCTTCCCCTTTGTTGAGTGGGGCCTATCCCGGTATTACGGCGGTGGGCACACTCAATGCCTTAACCGTGGGGGAGCGTGCCCTGGTGGTACAAGGCCTGACCAATCGGGTGGGAATCGGGGTCAATGACCCCGGGGCCTCGCTCGAAGTCAGTGGATCGATTAAGCTACGATCGGGTGGGATCACGTTTCCGGATGGCACCGTGTTATCCAGTGCCCCGTTGGATACCATGATTGCCAAACAAGTGAGCAGCAACGATACCGTACTGATTGATGCGGATACACTGGGACGGGGGTTTGGGGACATTCGATTCAGAACGCGGGGGGTGGACCGGGTCACCATTACCAATGCCGGACGAATGGGGATTGGCCTGACCAATCCCACCCAAATGCTAGAAGTGGCCGGGGGGATTAAAATCGGTCCAACCGTGATGGCGGCACCCGGGACCATTCGCTACATGAATGGGGCCTTTGAAGGGTTTGATGGGACCCAATGGAAAGCCTTGGATGTTCAGGCTAATTCCGATGGGATTTGGGAGACGGACCCCACCGTCGGTGTGGTGCGATTAAAAACACCCAGTTTGAAAGTGGGAATCGGGATTTTGATACCCCAATACCCCTTGGATGTGAGTGGGACCGTCAAAGCCACTCAGTTTGAAGGGGTCTTCAAAGGCGATGGGTCAGGGCTGACGGGTATTGGGATGACCCAGTTAGCCGGGGTTTTACCCATTTCATCCGGTGGCACGGGGACGTCTCAATTTTCATCGCCAGGGGTGGTGGTTTATCAGCCGTCCAGCGATGCCTTCACCACCCTTGCGTTGGGAAAAGGCCAAGTGTTGATGGGAGATGGCACCGGGGGCGTGGTGGCCCGTAGCATGACGGCCGGACCGGGCATGCAAGTGGTACTAACCCCAACGGGCTATTGGATCGATCATGCCCCCTCCCCGGTGGTGCCCCAGACGTCATGGGGGCCAGGGGTGATGGTCACGGGGTTTGATTTGGATACCTATGGCCATGTTACCCGCTTGGTGACCGCCAATTTGGACGATCGGTATTACACCCAAGCCTCGGCCAATGCCCGTTTTTTGAATCGTGAGGGCGGGGTGATCAATGGCAGTTTGTATATGGCCTCAGGGTCGTCCATTGACGGGGCGGATGTATTACAATTGGCCCCTTCACCCGATACCAAGGTGGGGATTGGGATGGCCAATCCCCAGCAAAAACTAGATATCGCAGGGGGGATCCGAATCGGAAACACCACCGTGGCAGAGCCCGGTAGTATCCGATTTACCGGCACCCAATTTGAAGGGTATGCGGGTGGCAGTTGGCGGGTGTTGGATCAAGTGGTGAATAGTGACAGCGGGTGGAGTTTATCGGGGACCACCATTTTATCGTCTGGCATTCAACGGGTCGGGATTGCCACGGTCAATCCGGTGGCCACCTTGGCCGTATCCGGTTCGATGCTGGTAAGCGAGGGGGTATGGGTGGGTCAAACCCTCACGGTGAACGAGCGCATCCAGTTGGGCGAGTATGTGATCGCTCCGGGGGTATTATCTGGC